>JAABUN010001212.1_pt1 | contig 59551 bp, 47 predicted proteins | sample 5559311 | NCBI WGS metagenome assembly JAABUN01 (sample SAMN10711877, study PRJNA513370) | rock metagenome | isolation source: Antarctica rocks | place: Antarctica: Victoria Land, Siegfried Peak sud
TGGCGGCACTGTACCAAAGCAAACCTGTTCCTGTTGCAGTAAGTGCTGCTGCCGGGGCTCCCTGGCAATAAGTTACGGGTGAAACTGTTGGTGCAGCTGGAGGAGCGGTAACGGTAACAGTGAGCTTGGCTCTGGGGCTTTCACAACCGCCTGTGGTCTGGCTTACAAAATAATCAGTGCTGCCTGCAGTGGCTGTTGATGGTACTGGCGCTGTGGCTGATCCTGTTCCGCCCGTGGCAGCACTGTACCAAAGCAAACCTGTTCCTGTTGCAGTAAGTGCTGCTGCCGGGGCTCCCTGGCAATAGGTTACGGGTGAAACGGTTGGTGCAGCTGGAGATGATGGCACCGGATTAATCGTTATAGTCTTAGCCGGCGATATACAACCCCCCGCATTCTTTACCGTTACGCTATAATCGCCAGGCGCAAGGCCGGTGAATATTCCGGTTGTATTGGTATAAGTCGTTCCGTCTATGCTGTAAGTAATCCCCGTTGCAGGTACCGGCGTATTAACTTCAATCTTTCCGGTAGCTACTGTGCAGGTAGGCTGTGTTGGGTTTGCGGTTATTGCAGGAAGGCCAACCGTAACTGTTACCGCTTCTGTAGCAGTAATATATTCTCCAAAAAAAATATCGTCTAAAGCAAAATCATTACCAGTCGCTGTAGTATTCCGGTTTATAATGGAAATTGTAATTTTAGTGGCACTACCTGAATTCCAGGTAGCGTAAAACTGATCCCATTTACACTTTTCATTATTACCCTCTAAAGGATTGCCTAATTCGATACCATTTATAAAAAATCTAAGATAGGCATTATTGGGAGGACAAGATTGACAAAAATTGTTTAATGTTTCAAGCCAAGCTGAAAACACATAATCTCTATATGGAACAACAGGGATATCTTTTTGTGACCAAACTACTGCACCTTTGGCAGTATCCCCATTTACAATCATCATATTTCCGCTTCCGGTTGTATGATCTCTACAATCAAAGAAAGTTTCATGCCATGGCCGTGGCGATGCTGCAACTGTATAACGCCCTTCTGGTTTTCCGGCATTTGTGATATTTGGAGGAAAATAATCGTAATCCGAAAAATCAATCCCTGATGTACCCGCACTAAAATCTCCATTCTTAACTAAATTCGTTGGAACAAATTTTTTGGAGAAAACTCTGTAAGTAGTAGTAGTTGTAGGTTTTGCTATAACCTTTCCATCTTGGAAACTTAAAGACGAATTGTTTTCCCAGCAGGGATCAATAACACTATTATAAGTATTTAATAAAACGAAGTCCCCTAAACAAATTGAGGTATCCTTATTTGAGATAAGATCTCCAGTGGTCGTACCGGGAGGGATGGGACAAAATTGTTGACTTATACCCGCTCTCGAATTTATAAGAATTATGCATATAATTTTTATAAATAAAGTAAGATTATAACGGGTTATAAAGTTTTTCACATCTTGGAAATAGGTGGTACTCATACTAAGCAATGGGAAAGTAAAATATAATTTAAACCCGCTATTCTTTCTCACCTCTTACTTTTTCCCAATTTGCTCACATAATACCCTGCTAAATTTTAACTGCATTAACACAATCTAAATTAACAGAATTTTTGTAAAATTAAGAAATTATTAGTAAATGCTTTCACTCTGACTCTTAAGAATTGAAAATCACAAAAAATTACAAAGTAATATTCCTTATTCTCCAATAATTTTCTTTAAAAGTTAGACCCCAAATCAAAGCATTTCGCTGCTTAATGCTATCAGATTGATAAATATTATATTAACTTACACACTTGAGCTTACAGCAAAAGGCTTTCGTCTTCTTCAGACTTGCCATTATTTTAAAAGCTTAATAACCAAATCGCTTAAAAAGAAAATTTAAGCGGTTAGTATTACCAGAACTAAATGCTGAAGTATATTTTTAGTTTTAAGCTTAGTTCACTATTTTTCTTATAAAGACAAACATGCTGTTTCCCAGGCATTATTACAGCTATATTTTACGTGAGCTATCGTACTAAATGAATAATGTGTAACCCTTTTTAAAACCTTCTCATGAAAAATTATACCCTTCAATTAATTTTAAAATCAATCCTAACTTAGCAATTGTAACTATCACGACAACAAAAACCTTTGCAGCGGATACCACCTTGCAAAGTGTAGCGCCATTCCCCTTCGGAGCATCTATTAATGTTCCTCTGCTAAAAAGTAATCCAACTTACAGGGTAGTTGTAGCACGTGAGTATAATAGCCTCACTCCTGAAAATGTTATGAAGATGTCGCCTATTCATCCTGCCATAAATACTTATAGCTGGACAAATGCCGACACACTGGTAAATTTTGCACAGCAAAATAATCAGCGTGTACACGGTCATACGCTTGTATGGCATCAGTCGCTGCCAGGCTGGCTAACTAATTTTGTTGGCGACTCCGCAGCGTGGGAAAATGTTCTTAAAACACATATACAAACTGTAGTTAGCCATTTTGCAGGAAAGTTAGCTTCGTGGGATGTGGTAAATGAAGCTTTTAACGATAATGGAACCTTACGCAGTTCTATCTGGTTGCAGCATCTTGGTCCTGATTATATTGCACGTTGCTTTCAATATGCCCACGAAGCTGACCCTGCAGCTCTTTTATTTTACAACGATTATGGCCACGAATACAGCACTGCCAAACTAAATGCCATTGACAGTTTAATAAGGAGCTTTTTACAGAACGGAGTGCCGGTTAATGGTGTTGGCTTACAAATGCACATTAATAAAAACACTTCCAACAGCTCTATTGCCAATGCCATAAAGGTGATGGCACAAACCGGTTTAAAAGTTCATATGTCAGAACTTGATATTGCACTTAACCCTGAAGGTAACCAAAGCCTTACGTTTACACCTGCCTTATCGCAGTTGCAGGCCGATAAATATAATTTTATAGTACGTGCATATAAAAATATTCCTGCTGCGCAGCAATATGGAATTACTACCTGGAATGTATCAGATGCTGATACATGGATCACTACAAACTACAGCCGTCCCGACTGGCCCTTGCCATTTGATAGCGTTTACCAAAAGAAACAGGCATATTATGCAATCATCGAAGGCTTAACCAGTAAATGGAATTATGATGCTGCCACAGCTCAAAGCACTTCCGGCACTTATACCGATCTGGGTAATAATGGCACCGCTATCACTGCAAACTTTACCGGCGCAGCCATGACTTTTGATAATGATAATTCATCTATACAAAACATCGGTTTCAACTTTAATTATAATGGCAGTACATACAATCAGTTTGTGCTTAATACAAATGGCTTTATAAAATTAGGAGCTACTGCGCCTTCATCAGCTTCTATATTTTATCCAACTTATAACGGCAATACAAACAGTGTTATCACTGCTCCCGATGTTGATTTGCTTTATCCTTATAATCACGACCTGACAGGAACAGCAACAACTGAATACCGGGTTTATACCAGCGGATCGCCAGGCGCAAGAGTATGTACCATCCAGTATAGAAATGTTGCTGATAAATTAGCGCCTGAACAATATTCAAACATGAACTTCCAGGTAAAGCTGTATGAAGCAGGCAACACTATTGAGTTTGTTTATGGCTCATGGGCACCAACTGCAAATACATCCACCCTTATAACTGCTGCTTTAGGTATAAAAGGGTCATACGCAAATAATTCGGTTAATCTTTCAAAGGGTTCAAGCAATAGCTGGTCAGCCTCGCTAAGTACAGCCAATGGAATCTACTTTATAAACGGTGATTATTCCGCAGCAGGTCCGCAGTTTAATACCCGCAATTCTGTGCTGCCCGAAGTGGGTCGCACGTATCGTTTTACAACTCTGGCCATAAACACACTGCCGGTTACATTGCTCGATTTTTATGCTATAAATAAAAAGACGGGTATTGTTATTACCTGGCTTACAGCAAATGAAGCAGGCAGCAAAAATTTTGAAATTCAGCGCTCGTTAAACGGAACGGATTTTACAACAATAAGCACTATAACAGCAAAAGACAACAGCCAGGCTACAAACAACTATAGCTTTATTGATGAAAATGCTGCTGCCCGTAAAGGAACCATTTATTACCGGCTGAAGCAAAATGATATGGATGCAGAAGTAAATTTTCGCGTATTATAACTGTGCATCACACCAGTGAAAATCAGCCTATAACTCTCACTTCTCAAAATCCTTTTAAAAACGATCTGAAAGTGCAGGTAACATCCGAAACTGCAGGAAGGATTTTGTTGTATATAATGAATGTAAACGGTGTTATTCTTGCAAAGAATGATATGCAGATCGAAGCAGGCACAAACATCATTTCACTTAAAGAAACCGGTAATCTGCCAAAAGGTGTTTACTTTATAAAAGGGATAAAAGATAATGAGGCAACCGTGCTGAGATTGTTGAAAGAATAACTTCAGCTTTTTACTGTTTGATTGTTACATCAAACTATCAGTTTTAAAGTTGTTCTTTGTGGAGCTTCGTGCGCTTTGTGTCTTCCGGATAGCTATCGGAAGTGGTTCAAAATATATTCTCAACATAATATTTTTGCATTTTGCTCAACAGTGAAATTGCTTCGTTTTGAGCTTTCAGAGTAAAACTACTTTCCGTTCTTAAAAACCTTACCCAGAAAATCAACAATATACTTAACAGTCGGATCGAACCAGGGGTGAAAGAACCAGAAAGGATGTGGTGTATCGGGAAAGGTATGTACTTCAGAATAGATACCAAAGTCGTTCAGCTTCTTAATCATATCATCTCTGCCTGTATGAAAACGCGGGTTGGAGCTGTTGATGAAAAGACAAGGTGGTGTGTTCTTGCTAACATGCGTTAAAGCCGAAGCGTCCTGCCATACACCGGGTTTCTCTTCATAGGTTCCGCCCAACCATTCAGCAGCAACTTTACCTTCGGCGGATTCAGGATGATGAAAAGCAAGAATGCCATCAATATCTATTCCATCAATATCTATTATGGCCTGCACGTCGCTCGATTGTTTTGCATTGCCGCCATTGCCTTCGAGCTTTGCAATTCCGTTAGTTGTACCCGCCAAAGCTGCTAATTGGCCGCCTGCCGACATTCCCAATGTTGCCACTTTGCTTTTATCTGCATTAAAATTTTTTGCATTTGCCCTAAGCCACCGTATAGCAGCTTTCACATCATGTACTGCGGCGGGATATTGCGCTTCGGGGGATAAGCGATATTCTATAGTTACTGCAACATAACCTTTGGCTGCCAACTGTTGCGCCATCGGCACATTTTGAGATTTATCTCCCGACTTCCATCCGCCACCAAAAAGCATCACTACTGCCCGATAGCCTTTTTTAGTTTTTTTGGCAGGATAAAAAACATCGGCATGCAAATGCCGGTTACCAACAGAACTATAAACAATATTCTCTTTACTCTTCACTCCCGGTGGCATAACGGGTTGAGCGATTTGAATGAAAGGACGGGTCTTTCGCTCTTTTATAAAAGTGCTGTAAACAGTAAAAGAAGTGTCGCGGGGGTAAAGGGCCGGTTTCTCTTTGCTTAAGGTCGGGCGAATTAGGCAGACGATAGTTTACAACAAATGCACTCATCCCTAACATATTAAACCACTTAGCCAGTTGAAAGCCTCCTAAATTATAAGTTATATGATCGTAACCGCCCCCGGGAAAAATAACTACAGCACTTCCGTTATTATCATCGCGTGAAGGGAAGAAGGCATACATACCAGGGTTTGCAATTTGCCATGCTCTTTCATTAACAATGCTGTCTTTGAGAATAATGCCTTTGGAATTAGGCATTTTACCTTTTGACCAAAGCGCAATAAATTCCTGCGCCTTCGCAAAACAACCGCTTATAAGTATGAGAGCAACAATAAAAGTTATACGTAACATTTTTAAGAAAATTGAAAGTGAATAGCTCACAACAACCCAATGACCAATGACTTAATGACCTATTGACTCAATGACTACTTATTTGTTCAACCCTAAACCAATCAAAATCTCCATAACCCGAATCATTTGTTTGCGTTTCTCTCGTGCAGAAAAGACCAACTTTAGCTCCAATCCATCTGCCAACTTCTGCCTGAAACTCCTCTCCCACTTCTGTAAAATTTGTACCGTCTAAGCTATAGCTGAACCGGCACTTTGCGCCATTGGTAACCTTTACCCTAAAATATACAGTTGGCTGAGTTACTTTCATTAGCACTTTTTCATTTTCCTCTTTACCATTTACCGCATTTTTACAAACCGTATATACAAGATTGATTGCATCTTTTTTACTTTTAAGAGCAAGGTTGGCATAACTAAAACCCATAATGGTTAAGCCTGCTTTTTCGTTCTCCAGCTTAGGGGCGTTGGGCTTAAAAGTAAGTTTGGTTGTTACCATAAATTCATCTGCCGGAAACTTTTGTAATAATACCTTCGGTGCTTCCCAAAGGTTTTTTGCACTGTCGGGGAGCTTGTCAGAATACAATCTTAAAGAGCCATTTGCTGGATTAACAAAAGCCCATGTTCCTTTTGGGTTTGCCATCCATTGCCATTGCAATCCTAATTTCGTTCCGTTGAATTCATCGGAGTCGGGAGGAGTTTGAATGGGATAAGTTTTACCAACGCTTGGTTTCTTATAAGTTGATACAGGCTCGCCTTTTCCATCACCATCTTTATCTAAACCAATCAACCTTCTTCAGAATGAAAAATCAAAGAAGCTAAGCATAAAAAAGAAGCGCCTTGCAGCCGGCTGGGAACATAGCTATCTGGAAAAACTACTGTTCGGGTAAAGATTTAGATGCGTTTGCCCTGCAATCAGTTTCCATTAGTTTATTTACGCAATCGTTCTCATTAAATTGTTTTGGATATATTAACCGGAGATGCTGAGATAAAATCTGCTGTAATAAATGAAGGGATTGCAAGCAATAAGCAGAGGCAGTGACACACATGTTACAAAAGAGGAAACCTTGTGCTATCCGTGCCTTGTGGCTCCGTGGTTTAATCCTTTCAGGTTTTGAAGATATTATTCCCCTTGTATAGGCCTGAGTAATGTTTCGTTCGAAATCAGATGAGTAAACTTTTTATTCCCTATCCTGCCTTCTACAATAATTGAATTTGGCGATCTCTGTTTTGCTGCCGTGTCTGGTGCTTTTTTATTCTTAATTTTTTCACCAACATTTATACGCCATAATTTATTACCCGCTGACGGCTTAATTATTACCGGTTCATCATTTTGCAAAAAACCTACCTGCACTGTTTTTTGAGAAACAGGAGATGCAGTGATAGAATATGATTTATTATTTATCCACGCAACATCCCATATAGGTGCAACAGTTGCCGGAGTTTCAATATAAATGATATGAGAAGAATCAACACCACTTGATCGGGGGTTTCCATTATCATCTACCGCAATCATCCCGGCATGTGTAACCAGCAGGTATGAATAACTATTTTTAATCACCTGCTTTGATTGTGCACATGAAGAAAATGTAACCATAGAAACTAAAATATAAAAGATCAATCTCATAATTTTGAAATAATGATTAGAAGCAGTCAAATATAGTACCAATGAATTTGGTATGAGTTGCAGGCTACCAATCTGATTTAGGAGCGGGATGACGGAAATAACTTATCGTCATGTTGAACTTGTTTCAACATCTCCTGGCAAAAGGCGAGCACTTAACAAGCCCAACAAGAGGACCGCGAGATATGATCTATTCTTACCCCCCTTAATTCAAAGAGCAGATTGCTTCGTCGTTCCTCCTCGCAATGACGTGCAAATATTCGTCAGACCAAGCAGAGATAATATTTAAACCCTCAAATAAATCTTTCTCTTATTTAACCACCAGCCCACCGTCCAGCATACAAGCATGTAAACAATTGCAAACAAAAAAGAACCCAAAGCACCGGGAGCTATTACCTGGAAAAATACAGTATTGATCCAATGATAAAGACTCGTAGCAGGTTTAACGCGAATCATAATTATGATTGTTAGCAATAGCTCTGAAAGCAGATAAATTAATAACGGGTTCTTGCCCAGCACAACAAAAAAATTTGTCCAGTTAATCGTTACCCAGTTCTTAATCTCGATAATATAAATAAGCGCCGAAAGTATTATCAGGTCGAGACCTGTTGTAAGCAAAACAAACGGGCTCGACCATAATTTTTTGTTGACAGGAAAAACCATATTCCAACATAAGGCAATAAAAATAAACAGACTCCCCACTAACATAAGTCTTGCAAGTGTTTCATATCCCTTACCCTTTTGCCTGATAAATTTTCCTGCATAATATCCTATCACTACGTTCACAATTGCAGGTATGGTGCTTAACAATCCTTCCGGATCGAAAGGGATCCCTTCACCATGATAGAGATGATTATTACCAAAAATAAATTTATCTAAATAAAGGCCTGCATTCCCGAGCATGCTAAAAGGTTGCCCGCGATCACCAAAGATTAATAGCAGCAACCAATAACCCACTAAAAATAGAACACTCACCGCAACCACTTTTCTTGCAGACAGGTAATGAATAAGTAAAGCTGCAAAAAAGTAACAAAGGGCAATGCGTTGCAATACGCCCATAATGCGCGTATTTTTAATTGGAGCGCCAATAATATGTCCTGCGGCATCAAGTCTGAAAAAAGGGAACCAATACATTAAATAACCGAGTAAAAAAATAAGAAGGGTACGCTTAAATATCTTTCTTAAAACTGCACCATCACCTAACAATTTATACCTGTCCATCGAAAAGCTCATGGCATTACCAACCGCAAATAAGAAAGAAGGAAAAACCAGGTCGGTAGGTGTAAAGCCGTGCCAGGCAGCATGTTCTAAAGGAGCATAAGCAATTGCGCCGCTGCCCGGTGAATTTACAATGATCATAAAACAAATGGTCATTCCGCGAAATACATCAAGAGAAAGGAAACGTTGATTTTGGTTGTTCATTATAAATGCTTGAATGAATGTGGGTGTTAGCGATCCTGTATCGAAGAACTTAAAACTGTATGGCCGGTTGGTGCAAAAATTACAATTCCTCTTTTCGATCTTAATGCACCTGTTGAGTCGTGATAAACAAAATCTAAAGTATAAGAAAGAGGGTGCTTAATAGTACTATCAGACCAGATAGCTACAGTGTCTTGCCTAAAGCCAACAATATCAAACGACCTTGTCTTGTGAAGTTGTTCGCCTATTACATCCTTAGCAATTAATTGTCTCTCATCACTTTCAAAGCCTGCACTATGGCATGAAAATAAAACAAAAACAAAAAGCGGCAGAAATATATATCTCATTATTGAGCTATTGAGTTAATAAATTAGTGTTGCCGGAAGACACAGCAGTTATAAAAGAATACTACAGGAAAGTAAATTAAACATTTATCCTTTATCACAAAATTTATTATTGAAGGTAAAGGATGGAGAGAGTAATGAGGTAGAATTTAAAAAAAAATTATCATAAAAGACCAATGCATTACTTTCTTATGTATTTTTGTTTATGAAACTTATCTCCGTACTATGATTTACTCTTCAGAATTAATAAAAGGGACATTAAAAACTATTGTCTTAAAACTATTGGCCGACAATAAAAAAATGTATGGCTATGAGATTACACAGAAGGTAAAGGAATTAACCAGTGATAGAATTCAAATAACAGAAGGAGCTTTATATCCAACCCTACATGCGTTGGAGAATGATGGGTTAGTAACAACCGAAACGGAATTTATTGGAAAGCGCATCCGAAAGTATTATAGCTTAAGTGTGGCGGGAAAAACAAAAACTAAAGAAAAGGTAAGTGAACTTTCAGACTTTATAAATACAATGGCCTTTCTGTTAAACGTAAAAACAAAAACAGCTTAAATGTATTGTCTCTCCGATAAGCAAATAGAATACATCTTCAACGAGATTAGACGTAATAAAATTGAAATGAAGGATTTGCAGCTAAATCTGCTGGATCATATCTGTTGCATCATCGAGCAAAATTTAAAGGATGAAAATGACTTTGAGTACTTCTGTGAAAAGACCATAAAACAGTTTTATAAAAACGAATTGCGGGAAATAGAAGAAGAAACTATCCAATTATTAATATTTAAAAACTACTACATCATGAAAAAAGTAATGATCATCACCGGAACCTTATCTGCAGCTGCTTTTATAGCAGGTTCGCTATTTAAAATCATGCACTTGCAATTGGCAGCTCCACTCTTATTTTTAGCCATCCTGATTATTAGCTTCGTTTTTCTGCCCATATTATTTGTAGTTAAAACGAGAGAGATTAATGCTAATCGTGACAAATTGATAATAGCACTTGCAACAATAGTAGGCATACTTTATTGCCTTTCCATGTTATCATTAGTTATGCATTGGACGATTAAAGGTCCTATCTGGCTTGTAACATTGGCAATCGCATTCTTTGTTTTTATACCGGCCTATTTTTTTACAGGTATACGCAAGCCGGAAACAAAAGTAAATACTATTGTTTCTACAATATTATTAGTTGCTGTTACAGGCATACAGTTCACCTTAACTGATTTAAGAGAGAAAAATTCAGATCAAACTTCTGTTTCCGTAAAAAACGTAGAGTTGGTTAAAGAAACACAGAGCAGGATGAACGAACTTATACAGGTAGATTTGAAAACAATAAAATAATTACCCCTATAGTTTCTGAAAAAATATTAGCTTCAATGTTTATTCATAAAACATTGTTTCAACCATGAAAAAGTTTCTTCCTTTTCTTGCAATTTTTATTTGCCTTCTTTCCTGTTCTAATACTAAACAATCCGGTTCAGGAAAATGGGTTTCATTATTTGATGGCAAGTCTTTAAACGATTGGAAGGTAGGCGAAAACGCTGCTTCATTTTCCGTTGAAAATGGAACGATAGTAGCAGGTGGTCAAACGGCGCATCTGTTTTATAATGGCGATGTTCATAATCATAATTTCAAAAATTTTGAAGTTAAAGCTGATGTTATGACAACACCGGGTTCAAATTCGGGGATATACATTCATACTGCTTACCAGGAAAAAGGCTGGCCATCTAAAGGATACGAAGTTCAGGTAAATAATTCTCATACCGATTGGCGCAGAACAGGCAGCTTATATGCGATAGAAGATGTAAAAGAAGTATATGTAAAAGACAATGAATGGTACACCGAATACGTAATGGTGCAGGGAAAAAGAGTGGTGATTAAGATAAATGATAAAACAGTTGTTGATTATACAGAACCAGCCAACGTAAAAAGGGATGCGGGCCAGGAAGGCCGTATTCTCAGCAGCGGCACTTTTGCCTTGCAGGCTCACGACCCAAAAAGTAAAGTGTATTTTAAAAATATTATGGTAAAAACCTTACCCGATTAAAAGTAAGACGGTTAGCATATCTCGCCGAATTCTGCCCTATTGTGTATCACTATCACTACAGCATAACAGGCTTAATTCTATCCTCCTGCAAGCTTACCTGCTTCAAAGGGTCAACTGCTAACCAAAGCAGGCAACCTGTTAGCATAACAAAAGCAACTACAAAAAGAGGATAATCAAAATTGTGAGTGGCATCAACAATTTTACCAAATATAATAGCAAGGAAAAAAGCACCCATCTGCCCAAAAAAATTCATAGCACCTGTAACTGTTCCTGCATTATTTCTACCAATGTCTGTACAGACCGCATAAGAAACCATAACACCAAAAGAAAAGAATCCATTGGCCGCGATAAGACATATAGCCACTAAATTATTTTGAGAAAGTACTGCTGATAAAAAAATAAGCAAGCCACAAACACCTAAACCAAGCATACCAACAAAGCGTCTTCCAAAACGTAAGCCTTTTCGTTTTACCAGTAAGTCGCCAAAAAATCCTCCTGCTAAAAAACCTATAATACCTGCAATAAACAAAGTGAAGACAATACCTTTCATTTCGTTTTCTGAAAAATGCCTTCCTTCCAGCAGGTAAACCGGCATCCATGCTACAAAAAAATAATTAGCCCACTGGCAGCAAAAATACATCAGCATCAATGCCCAGAGATTTCTGTTGCGCAGAATAATTTTCCAGTGAACATGATGATGACTACTGCTGAACCTGCGGTTACTTTCAATTAATTCCAACTCTTTCGGTGTTATATTTTTTACTTGAGAAGGAAAATTTCGAAACCACGAATAACACCCCAGAACCCATATAACACCAATAGCAGCATTTACATAAAAAGACATTCGCCAGCCAAAAGAAATAGCAATGGGAATAATGATAAGAGGAGCAATTGCTGAACCTATTTGCGATCCGATACCTACCCATGTTAAAGCCCGTCCAATCTCCTGTGCAGGAAACCATCGTGATATAACAATCATACAATTAGGATAAGTGCCGGATTCACCCACTCCAAATAAAAAACGAATCACCATTAGAGAAACGAGTCCCCATGCTAAACCTGTTAGTGCTGTAAACAAAGACCAGAGTAGTACAATGCGAATAAAAAGAGCTTTCGGACCAATGCGGTCGCCCCATACTCCTGAAGGAATCTCGAACACCGCATAAGCCAAGGAAAAAGATGCAAGCACCCATCCGAATTGTACATTATTGAGTCCGAATTCTGTTTTAATTCTAACACCTACTATAGAAATGCAAATACGATCCAGATATGTTAGTGTAGTTAATGAGCATAACAATGCTAACACACGAAAACGGTATGGGATCCTTTGCAGCATAATATATCTATTAAATCCGGAAACTATTTCACTTAAATCTGAAGTTAATAACCAATATTTGCAACTTCGTTCATTGCTAATTCTATCGAAAATACTAAAGGTTTATGGGAAAAGCTTTATTTATAGCCCTGGTTATGATTTGCAGTTTGAATGTAAACGCACAGAATAACGATACAGCAAAATTGAAAGTATTTATTGATTGCAGGGCTGGCTGCGATTTCAATTTTATTAAATCTGAAATAACGATTGTTGATTTTGTAATTGACAGGCTTCGTGCTGATGAACATGTCCTCATTACCACTCAGCAAGCGGGGAGTGGCGGTGTCCAATATCAATTAAATTTTTACGGGCAAAACCGGTATCAGGGATATACAGATACACTTGTTTTTACTACTATACCTACTGCAACAGCATCAGAAATCCGGCAAAACCTTTTGCATTATCTAATGCTTGGTTTCTCGCCTCTGATTGCAAAAACTTCTTTCGCTAAAAAAATTAAAATAACAATGAAAGAAGAAACTCCTGAAGGTTTGCCACCTTATGAAAAAGGCAAACACGATAAATGGAATTTTTGGGTTTACAGGATATCTGCAAGAGGAGATCTGAGTGCAGATCGTGTATATAAAAATAATGTTATCAGTTCTAACTTTTCTGCAGACCGTACTACAGATAAACTAAAGGCAGAGTTCAATATCAACGGCAGCCTTAGAAATTCTGTATATACTTACGAAAGGGCGGCAGATACTACTAAATATACCGTCAAAAATAGTGACTACGGATTTTTTCATAACCTGGTAAAGTCTTTCAGTCCGCATTGGAGTTATGGTTATCAAACCAATTTTTCTAATAACACTTTCAATAACATTAAACGAAAAATTTTCTTTAGTCCTGCTATTGAGTATAATATTTTTGATTATAAAGAAGTGAACAACCGGTTTTTTGTTCTTCGTTATGGGGTTGATGTTAACCATAACCTTTATTACGATACCACCATTTTTAATAAAATAAAAGAAACTTTATATGGTCATCGGTTTTCGGCAGCCCTTACTTTAAATAAAAAATGGGGCACTTTTAACAGCGGTATTTTTTACCGTAATTATTTTCACGACCGGAAGTTGAACACAATGGGCATAAATGCTAACACAGATGTAAGAATAACCGGCAGTCTTTCGTTTTTTGTACACCTGAATGCAAGCGTTGTACACAACCAGATAAGCCTTGTAAAAGGTGGCGCTACAGAACAGGAGGTGCTTACAAGAAAGCGACAGCTTGCATCTAATTATAATTACAACAGTTCTTTTGGATTAACTTATAGATTTGGAAGCATCCTGAATAATTTTGTAAATCCCCGTTTTGATGGGTACGGCGGTTTTTAAATCACTTTTAATGTTTATCCTTAAATTGTGTTTTCAATTTTTAATTCTGTTAATCGTCCTAATATGCTTACTAATCGCCGCCAATTTATTAAAGGGGCTGCCACTTTAAGTGCAGGCCTTGCGCTTACTTCCAGCTCCTTTGGAGCTAACTTTCCTAAAAACGATTTCTTCGAAATTTCCTTAGCTGAATGGTCTCTTCACAGGGCTTTGTTTGCTAAAAAAATAGACAATCTTGACTTTCCCCTCATAGCAAAAAGAGATTATGGAATTAACGTGGTTGAATACGTAAACCAGTTTTTTAAAGACAAAGCAAATGATACAACTTACCTGAATGAGTTGCTGAAACGTTGTAAAGACAATGGCGTAAAAAATCATTTGATTATGATTGACGGAGAAGGCGGGCTGGCAACACTCGATGATAAAAAACGTTTAACCGCCGTTGAAAACCATTACAAATGGGTAGATGCTGCAAAGTATCTTGGTTGTAAAACTATACGTGTAAATGCACAGGGCGAAGGCATCCCCGAAGATGTGCAAAAAGCTGCAATAGATGGTTTAAGCAAACTTGGAGAGTATGGCCAAAAAGCAGGCATAAACATCATTGTTGAAAATCATGGCGGTGTAAGTTCGGATGGGCAATGGCTATCGGGGGTTATGAAAGGGATTAATAAAAAGAATGTAGGAACATTGCCCGACCTCGGTAATTTTTGCCTGAAACGAGGACCCGAAAATACTTGCGCGGAGGAATATGACCGCTACAAAGGCACACAGGAAATGCTGCCCTTTGCAAAAGGCGTAAGCGCCAAAACCCACGACTTTGACGAAGCCGGAAATTGTATTGAAACAGACTATTACAGGATGTTTAAGTATATAAAAAATTCAGGGTTCAAAGGCTATATAGGAATTGAATATGAAGGCGACAAAATAAGCGAAGAAGAAGGTATAAGAAAAACAAAAGCATTAATTGAAAAGGTTGCTGCAACGCTACAAGCTTAGATTTGACAACATTCAGATTTGACAACTTTTAAAAAGTTGTCAAATCTCTTTAATCTTTAGTCTGCAGCCAACCCTTTACCTCGTACAAATGCTGTTTGTAATTGCCCGTTCGATATACCTTACCCTGCTTACCATCCCATGATAATTTTATCCGGTTATAATCGCCCTTCTCATAATTAAAATTGTAGCTGTTATCTTCAAACAGGCTTACTTCGCTTTTAGGATTTCCGTAAACTTTGCAGGAGATTTTAAAGATCGTGGAAGGCGTAACATATTCAACAGGTTCAGCTAAGGGAAGTATAGAATTATCTTTTACAAACATTGGTATCTCATCAAGCGACATAGAAATGGTATAAGTTTTACCACCCTCATATTTTTTATTGGTATTGAAATCGTACCATGTCCCTTCAGGAAAATAAACAGGTCGCTGAGAAGAACTATCAATGAAAGGTGCACACATTAAACTCTCTCCCATCATGTATTGGTCGTCCATCTTCCAAACATTTTTATCATCAGGATAATCAATAACCATCGCACGAAAAGGGGGCCTTCCCTCAAAATGATATTTAGCGAAGGCACTATATAAATATGGCAGTAAGCTCATCCTTAATTCTATCAGCTTTTTTGCCTTCTGCTCCAGGTCTTTATGATTAGGAAGCAATTCATTCTTACTGTTCTTTTCAATGTTATACTGCAGCCACGGCGGAAGATTAAGATACCAGCAATTAACCACCATGTGTGCAGACATCGTAATGGTCTGCATTCTTCGTATCAAGTCAGCATCGTTTGAAGTTTCTCTTAATTCGGGCGACCAGTTAACTCCTGAAAATCCTGAATTAACGATCATCCTTACAAAATCAGCATGGCTATACATATCTGAATAAAGAGCAGTAGTATATGGAGCGGCAAATAAATGTGAAGCCCTTACATCAAACATAGTTCGCATGTTGTTTTTCCTGTACAAGCCGAGCATGGTTTTCTGGTATAGCAAACCAAACAGTTGCCGCATCTGCTCACCGTCAACACCCGAAGGAAACTTAGCAATATCAGGAAAGCTCCACTCTCTGTGTGCCAGTTCGTAATTAGCCGCATCGCATTCATCAAGCTTAAAAGCAGCAATGCCTTTCTTTACAAATTGCTCTTCGTGGTATTCGCCAAATATCTTGCGGGCTTGTGGTAAAATAAAATCAGGAACTGCACCCGCCCATACCGTATAATTGCCTGAATAAGGCGCAATTTTTTGGAAGATGGGAGAAGTGGGATGTGTGTAAGCATGCTCCCACAGATTTAGCTTAAACCCATTTCGGTTCATCCTTTGAATGAAAGAATCCGAGGCAGGAAAATTTTTATTGTTCCACTTAAATGAACAGGAATAAGCAGCAGTTTGCCAGCCCGGTTCAAGCCCAAACATATCGCACGGAATATGATTGTTACGAAAATATTGCGCTATACCTTCGGCCTGCGTATCAGTAAAAGTTGCTTTTGTTCGGTACTTAAATCCAAGCCCCCACATTGGCGGCAACCCGCCTCCTCCTGAGAAAAGGTTATAACGCTGTATTACGTTCATCATATCGGGGCCTGCAAATACATACAATTCTATACCCTTTGAGCCTTCTACCTGTATGCTTACTTCATCAGATGGCGTAACTGCCTTGCCATATAATTCAACGGTGCTTAATGCTATTTTTTCTCCTTTATCATTTGCAGTTTGTTTTCGAACTCTTTCATCAAGTTTTCCTTTTGAGGCCATATAAAAAGTTACATACCTCGAAGAATTTACCAATACGCCGTACCCTTTTGATGAGATATAAAAAGGCATGGAGGCATGACCAAAACCTACGTTGCCTGCTATCCACGAGTTTGTACGGATTTCTCTTCGCATACCGCGCTGTTCAAACGAATTGGTTTGCAGGCCGAAACCGTAAAACCTTTCAGTGCTATCTACTTTTAATTCTGCCAAAACACCTTTGGGCATTAATTCAAAATGAATGGTTTTTAAATTAAACGGAGGAGTGTTTACAGACTGCATTTTGTTTAAGGCGGCATTAGCAGGGGCAACTTTAAATTCAGTAGGTAAATGATTTTCGAGCGTACCGTAAGACACTTTCCAAATACCATTGGCTACTTTTTGTACGGATTGCGCCTCAATTAAATTAAAATGAAGTGCAATTAAAACAAGGCATAATATTTTTTTCATTGGCAGGTAAGAATGGACAATTTACGAAGGTGTTACTGTTATAAAAAATTGACGTGAGTATTTATATTTGAAAATATTGAAACAGCAGGTAACTACAAGTACCAATAAAGTTAACGGTAGCAGTATCTGAAAAAAATATAGCCACTTTTTGAATAGCTTTACAACATTTATTAACAGAAATGCAGCAAAGAATTTACATTGATACTTCTGTACCCGGAGGCTACTTTGACAAAGAGTTTGAAGCCGATACAAAACTTTTTTTTGAAAGAATACATCAAAGAGACTTCATTGTTCATCTTTCGCAGATTAGTACTGTAGAATTACTTCCTGCACCACAAAAGGTAAAAGACCTGGTAAGCAAAATTCCCTCTGATTGTTTTGTTATGCTTGACTTTCCAAAAGAGGCGCAAGAACTTGCAGAGAATTATCTTTATGAAAGAATATTAGGCAAAGCCAGCTTTAACGATGCCAATCATATAGCCATTGCAACAGTAAACCGAATTGATGTTTTAGTAAGTTGGAATTTCAGGCATATTGTTAACCTCGACAAAATACGATTATTTAATTCTGTAAATATAAAACTTGGTTATCCTACAATAGATATTCGTTCACCAAAAGAATTAATAAAATATGAAGACTGAGACACAAATAAAAAAAGACTTTGATACAGTGGCTTTTTTTAGGAACGTAAAAGAACAAATAGCAAACGAATTATACGGCAAATCATTTGAAGAACAAAAAGCATTGCTCAAAAAATTTCAATCAGGAGAGATTAAACTGAAAACACCTAATGAACAGGAAAACAACGGGAACTGTTAGCAGACGAAGGAAATTAAGAACCCATCTGATATTATTGCTTCGCTAAAACTCTTTCCTGTAAATTGCAGCCTTAATAAATCAGCTTATGAAACGATTGCTTAAATTAATAGCCTCAATAATAATTGTATTTCTATTTTTGCCAACCTCAACTACCGCAAAACCTAAAGTAAAATCAAGAGAATATTTTGAACTAAGGGTTTATCACATAGTTACACCACAACAGGAAACTACAATTGATAGTTATCTGCAGAACGCCTTATTGCCCACATTGCATAATAAAGGGATTACAAGGGTGGGTGTATTTAAAGCCCTTGCAAATGATACCGCCGCTGACAAGCGAATCTATGTTTTAATACCTCACAAGTCTGTAGATCAATTTATAAAACTAAGCCAGCAACTGCTAAACGAATCAAGTTTGCAAGAAGCAGGAAAGGAATATTTAAATGCCCCTTACGACAAAGCTCCTTTTGCAAGGTTTGAAACCATTTTATTATCTGCCTTTGATGAAATGCTTCAATTAGAAGCACCAAACTTAACAGGACCAAAGTCGCAAAGAGTTTATGAACTCCGCAGTTATGAAGGACCAACCGAGAAGCTTTATAAAAACAAAGTACAGATGTTTAATAAAGGCGGAGAGGTAAAATTATTTAAACGCCTCGGCTTTAATGCAGTCTTTTATTCTGAAGTTATAGCAGGCAGCAGGATGCCTAATTTAATGTACATGACCACATTTGAAAATATGGATTCAAGAACGGAGCATTGGAAAAGCTTTAGCAGCGACCCCGAATGGAAAGCCTTGTCTGCAAGACCCGAATACCAACACAACGTAATAAAATCAGACATTATATTTTTAAGACCTGCCGAATATTCTGATTTGTAATCGTCTAAAACGTATTAGATACATATTGTATTTTCATACAAGATACATTTCAATTATCGGTACTGGCTTAATAGGAGGCTTGCTGGTTTTACCATTAAGAAAAAATCCTGTCGTATATCTGTGTGGATAATAAGGAACAAAATTTTTGCCGTGCACCGGATGAGGCAATTAATGTATAACAATTCCTTGTTCTTTGGGAGACAACCAAACATTTATTAAAACATAGTATTGAAAGAGAAGAACTATAAAAACTCTCAATAGATTTTTTGCTTTCATGTTTTGAAATAATTGTATTAATTTCCCACTGTAAAGAAAACAAAAACTAATTGCTATGCTAAGGTTACAACTATGCTTTGTAGTAATTGCATCTCTATTAATTTCTACCGCAAAAGCACAAAACTCCCGGATTACCGGCAAAGTCTCCTCTTCTGAAAATAATGCTCCGTTAGCAGATGTTTCTGTCAGTGTTAAAGGCACAACCTCCGGAACTTCTACTAACCCCAATGGTGACTTTTCCGTTAACGCTGCTTTAGGTGCAACACTCATCTTTAGTTATGTAGGCTTCGATAGTAAGGAAGTAGTGGCAACTAAAAATAATAATATTACTGTGTTGCTAACGCCCAGCATCAATAACAAATTAAGTGAAGTAGTGGTTATTGGTTACGGCACCCAAAAGAAAAGAGAACAAACTGCTGCCATCAGCACTGTGTCGGGAAAGGATATTGTAAAATCACCCGTTACCGATGCTACCAATTCATTAATAGGAAGAGTACCGGGGCTTTTTGCGCAGCAACGCAGTGGCCGGCCTGGTATAAACGGAGCGGAAATTTCCATCCGTGGCCGTGCTTCTACCAATTCGGCTGCCTTGATTATTATTGATGGTGTAGAGCGCCAGGGCTTTGGCGATATTGATCCTAACGAAATAGAATCTATTTCCGTTTTAAAAGACGCTTCCTCCACAGCACTTTTTGGTATTAAAGGCGCCAACGGTGTAATCATCGTTACTACAAAAACAGGTCGTACCGGAAAAACCCGTGTATCCTACTCAGGTAATGTAGGCAGGGTAAATTATACACAGGTTCCTGAGTTTTTAGATGCTTATCAAAGTGCTATGCTGCATAATGAAGGTGAAGAAAACCTGATTAAATACGGCCTTGTTGGTGCTGGTTTTCAAAAGCTGTTTACCGATGACGATTTAAGGATTTATAAAGAAGGCACCGGCGACCCTTTGTTGTACCCAAATGTAAACTGGTTTAAAGCCATTACAGACCCAAGCTGGCTTAGAACGCAACATAACCTCAATGTTTCAGGTGGTTCACGGGCAGTAAAATATTTTGTTTCGTTAGGTTATTTATGGGAAGATGGTGGTTTCAAAAATTTTAAAAGTCCCCTCGGTTATAAAACCAATCCTTCTTACACGCGATATAATTTCCGCTCCAATCTCGATTTTAATCTTACTAAAAGCACCGTGCTTAGCCTTCGTTTGGGAGGCCGTTTGGAAGGGCGTTATTCGTTTCAGGCCAATGGCGGCCAGGGCGATCTGAGACAACGTTTTGAAACAGGTCCCGAGTATTTAATGTCGCGTATTTATAGTTTGCCGGCATGGGCCATTCCTTTCTTTCCGCAATACACCAACCCCACTACACCTGAACAGCAAAAGTTGGACGATACCTATAACCAAATAGAAGATTTTGGAAGAATAGGTATAAACTCCTTCAATCCTTATGCAGTAATTAAAAACAATGGCTATGTAAATTATGAAAACAATGCGATAGAAACGGTGTTTGTGCTTGACCAAAAATTAGACATGCTTACAAAGGGCCTGGGTTTTAAAGTAACCTTCGGCTACGACTCATACATTGCGGCAGTAAGAGCACAGGGCGGAAGCTATGCCGCTTATAATGTAGATAAAGTAACAAAAGAACTGGTGCTGGCACGCAACTCTTTTGATGACCCTTTAGGCGGCGTATCTACCAACAACTACGGGTATTTAAAAACCAACTTACAGGTTGCACTTAACTATGCCCGCTCTTTTGGCAAGAACAATGTATCGGCAGTAACTGTAGGCCAGCGTGAGCTTAGAGCTTCGGAAGGAGCACAGGCGCCTTTTGCCAACCAGGGTGTTGTGCTGAGAACAACTTATAATTATGCAAGCAAATATTTCTTTGAGCTCAATGGCTCGTATAACGGATCAGAAAACTATCCTAAGAATAACCGTTATGGTTTGTTCCCCGCCGTATCTGCCGGGTGGACTATTAGCGAAGAAAGGTTTATGAAAGACATTAAATGGCTGAACCATTTAAAAATCCGTGGCTCTTACGGCCTTATTGGTTATGGTAACGTGGGTGGTACCCGTTTTCTTTACCTTGATGAATACAGTAACGGAGGCAGCACTCCCGATGGCCAGGCTAACTCAATTCCCAACCGCCAGGTAAGGTTCGGCTCTGCCAGCTCCAGTTCACTTTATTCTGTAGTATGGCACAGCCGGTCGGGAAACCCGGAAGTTACCTGGGAGAAATCCATTAAAAGAAACCTCGGTTTAGAAGCTGCTTTCTTTCAGAACAAGCTTTCTGTTACTACGGATATTTTTGATGAAAAGCGTTACGATATTTTGCTGGCAAGAAATAATTCAGCGCCGGTAATTTTTGGCGAATCGTTGCCTTCGAGTAATTATGGTGAAAATTACAATAAAGGTTATGAGGTAGAAGTAAATTTTAGAAACACAGCCGGTAATTTTAAATACGGCTTCAGCGCACAATATACCCATGCTCAAAATAAAATTGTAAAAACAGACGAGGCTATTAATTTACCTGCCAACCAGAGAACAACCGGTTTACCTATTGGCCAGTTCAGGGGTTATCATGCAATTGGCTTTTACCAAAGCCTCGATGATATTGCCAAAAGCCCTGTTAGCAAAGTAAACGGAAGCGTTATACCCGGCGATTTGAAATTTGCTGATATAGCCGGCGGGGCTAACGGAGGACCCGATGGTGTAATTGATGACCAGGACCGCGTACCAATAGGTTATTCCGATGTACCCCAAAACGTTTTTGGATTTGAACCTAATATTGGTTGGAAAGGACTTACTGTCTCCGTTCTCTTTCAGGGTGTAACTAAGGTTAACTCTAATGTATTTTTTACAGGTGGCAATTATTACTCAAGCATGCTTGGCAGGTGGACGCCTGAGAATGCAGCCAATGCTACCTGGCCTTCAATAAGGCCACGATCTACTGCAGCGCCCAGCTATAGCTTCAACGATTTTCTTATGCAGGATGCCAGTTATATAAAGCTGCGCAATATAGAGGTAGGTTATGTTATTCCTCCTGCAATTATAAGAAGAATGGGAATGGAATCGATGCGGGTATATGTAAACGGACAAAACCTTCATACATGGACGAAGTTTGTAGGCCTCGATCCTGAAAATAACCAGAATAGCGCTGTGCAAAGTTCTTTCTTTGCTGGTCCCAATAACAGCATACCTGTAACCCGGATCTTCAACTTTGGCGTAAACGTTCAATTCTAAAATCATCAAATACTATGAACCATTTTAAGTATATCGTATTCATCTTTCTGGTTATTGCAACTGCGTCGTGCAAGAAAGATTTTTTGCAACGAGATCCTGGTGTAGCCATTACCGGCGATCAGGTGTTTGCCGATCCTTTATTGGCTTATCGCTTTGCCGACAACACCTACAATTACTTACTCGATGATTTCGGTCGTTTAGGCACTGCCCAGGTTTATAAAGGCATGACGGGTCAGTTTAGTGATGAGGCGGTTATGGCCGAACCAATTACGGCTCATGGTATTCTTACCATGAACCAGGGCAAGTACCTTGATGACTTTTCTACGGATGTAGGAAGGGTTTACACGCGGATGTACCAGGGTATCCGCAACGCCAATATTATGCTTGCTAATATAGAAACAGTTCCTGATGCACCTGCTATCTTTAATGCCAAACTTGTAAAGGCACAACAGCTTTTTTTAAGAGCTTTTCTTTACTTCGAGCTGGTAAAACGTTTTGGCGGTGTTATACTTTTGGATAAACCTTTATCTCCAAATGACGAACTGGATTTACCCCGCAACACATACGAAGAAACAGTGAATTTTATTTTAAAAGACCTGCAGGAAGCAGAAGCCATTTTAAGCACAGAAATCTGGCAAGGCATTTACACACCCGATAATGGATGGAACGCTCAAAATAATAACCGTGCATCTTTAGGCGCTGCAAAGGCTTTACGTGCCAGGCTGCTTTTATTAGATGCAAGCCCCCTGCATAACGAGCAAGGTGATGCAGCAAAATGGAAGAAAGCTGCTGATGCTGCAAAGGCTATTATGGATATGAATAAATTCAGTTTGCATGCCTCTTATGTTACACTACTTAATCAGGCCACTTCTCCCGAATACATTATGATAAAGGTTAGGCCCGCTAGAAGCGGAAGCGGCGGTTTTTTGGGCGACAATATTATACCGCCAAGCTTTGGTGGTGCACAAGGCCAGGTAAACCCAACCCAAAACCATGTGGACTTATATGAAATGAGCAATGGCAAACCTATTACAGATCCTGCTTCCGGCTATAACCCGCAAGACCCTTACAAAAACCGGGATCCGCGTTTTAATGCTAATATCATTTATAACGATGGTACCTGGCAAGCCCGTAAAGTAGAAATGTGGTATGTGAAAAATGCAGATAATTCCGTTACTTATGGCAGAGATTATCAACCTGCCGCCAACAGTTACACCCGAACCCGCTATTATGTAAAAAAATTATGGCCGGAATCTGTAAAAGGCGGTCAGTCCACTACAGCTATTCTCAATTTTATATTTTTTCGTTATGGCGAAGTATTGTTGAATTATGCAGAAGCATTAAATGAAAGCAATGGTCCTGTGCCTGAAGTATATACTGCCGTAAACCAGATACGTACACGCGCCGGCATGCCTAATCTTCCTGCCGGCCTAACTAAAGAACAGATGAGGCAGCGCATACATAACGAAAGAGCTGTTGAACTTGCTTTTGAGGAGTTTCGCTGGTGGGATCTGTTGCGTTGGAAAGAAGCAAAGGAAGTAATCACAAAAACGATGAATGGAATAGATGTTGAGAAGAAAGGAACAGCATTTATATACACAGTTACTCCACTGGCAGCTATTTATCAGCGTGTATTTGAAAACTATATGTATTTGTATCCCATTCCGCGAAACGAGATTTTCAAAAGCAATGGTAAATTAACCCAAAACCCCGGCTGGTAATTACTCCATATCTTATTAACCAAAACATTGTAAAGCGAATAATATTTGATAAACATGAACCCTAATAATTTATTTAAACTTATTTTTTGCCTGCTGCTGTTGCTTTATAAAGTGGCGGTATTTGCACAGGTAAAACAACAAGGCAAAATTGCTTTTTCCGGTATTGTTACCGATCAAAATAACAAGCCTCTTTCCGGTGTATCTGTTTCTGTTCAGGAAGAGAACGCATCGGCTGTTACAGATGCCAATGGCCGTTTTTCCATCAAGGCATTTTTAAACGATGTATTGCTGATAAAAGGAAAAGGTTATTTAAACCAATCTTATACTATTACCAATGATGAAGAAATTAAAATTGCGCTGAAAGCAGCGCTTACTGATGCAGGCGAAGATGATGATGTGGTGATACCTTTTGGCATTCGCAAAAAACGTGAGGTTAACAGCGCCACCACTACTTTTAAAACGGAAAACCTACCGCAGGTTCCCATCAGTTCATTAAACAACAATTTGCCCGGTCGAATTCCCGGATTTTATGCTCCGCAAACAGGTACTTCGCCGGGTGGTGACGGTTCGAGTTTCCAGATCAGGGGCCGTTCCAGTTTTGGACCTAACACTGTAGATGCGCTGGTAGATGGCGTACAACGTGAATTCAGCAATATTGATCTTAACGAAATTGAAAGCATCACCATATTAAAAGATGCTGCTTCGCTTGCATGGTATGGATTAAGAAATGGCAATGGCGTAATACTCGTTACCACAAAAAAAGGAAGCTCCACTAAATCAGGCATTCACTTAGATGTTCAGGGTGGTTTGCAGATACCGGATCATATTATTAAGCCATTAAGCTCTTATGATTATGCCACGCTTCATAACGAAGCAACTGTGAATGATGGTAATATTCCTATTTATGATGCAGCTACGCTTGCTGCATACAAGGATAACACCAATCCGTACCGCTTCCCTAACAATAATTATGCAGACAGCTTTTTTAAAAGCTCTGCACTTTCCTCGCGCTACGTATTATCGGCAGATGGAGGCAGCAATACAGTCCGGTACTTTGTAATGTTAAGTTACCTGAACCAGGGTGGGTTATTTAAATATGCAAACAACAGCGACTATAATTCAAACATAGCCTTCAACCGCTTCAATTTTAGAGGAAATATTGATTTTGATGTAAGTAAGACGCTAACCATTGGTTTAAACGCAGCCGGTCGCTCCGAAGGCAGAAGTCAGCCTGGTGCTAATGAAGCTGGCTCTCTGCTTAGTCTTTTATACAATACTCCCCCAAACGCTTTTCCCATATTTAATGAAAATGGTACTTATGGCGGTTCTTCGCTGTACCAAAGCAACCCTATGGGACTTCTTCGCGATCGGGGCTATACTACTACAACAGACAGAGTATTGATGGCAACAATTAATGCAAAGCAAAAACTTGATTTTATAACTAAAGGTTTATCTGCCAACTTACTTTTCAGCTACGATGTATTGGGTTCGTATGTGTCGGGGTTAAATAGAGATTACCAGGTAGCGGATGTGACCGGTGCAAGCCCTGTATTTTTTCGTAATGTGGCAACATTGGGTTACCGCACTGCAGCTTTTTCAAACAGCAACAGGCGTAACGAGTTTTGGGGCGGTTTTGATTATGACCGCATTTTTGGTAAACACTCTATCAAAGCTTCTGTGCGGGGTCAGCGATATGCAAATGCTGCCCCAAGCCGACTCGATTTTCGTGCACAAGGGGTATCTGCCCGTGCTGATTATTCATTTAACGACCGTTATTATATTGGGGTAGTCGGTAATTATTCCGGGTCAGAAAATTTTGCTCCCGGTAAGCGGTATGGTTTCTTTCCGGCAGCTTCCGTGGGCTGGGTAGTATGGGATGAGCAATTAATGAAGGCAAATCAGTTTTTTAGCTATCTAAAATTAAGAGCATCCTATGGTAAAACCGGAAGCAGTGAAATTGGCGGCGACCGTTTCCCCTTCGAGCACTTTTTTGCCCGCAACACCGGTAGTGGCGGCTATACGTTTGGAACCGGATTTTCTCAAACTTCAAATGCCGGCGAAGTATCGCTTGCCAATCCTTTTATTACCTGGGAGAATATAAAAACCCTTAATACCGGCGTTGACCTCAAACTCTTCAATCATAGTTTTTCTGCCTCTGTAGATGTTTATAAAACCAATAGAACAGGCATTCTTACTCCCTCAGCTTTACCGGGAATATTAGGTATGACACTCACAGAAAATGCCGGCGAAGTAGAAAGCAAGGGCATAGAGCTAGACCTCGGTTATGATAAAAAAATTGGTGCAGTTATGTTGACACTTTATGGTAATGCTTTGTTCACCAACGATAAAGTGCTTGCCGAAAACGGACAGTCAGGCCTGCCCGAATACCAGCGCACCATCGGACGAATTGTAGGAAGCCGCCTGGTATTTTTATCGGACGGCATTTTTCAAAGCCAGGCTCAAATTGATGCAAGTCCAAAACAGGTTTTATCGGGTAAGGTAGTGCCGGGAGATATAAAATATAAAGACATCGGCGGAGCAAATGGCAAACCCGATGGCATAGTTGATAACCTTGACAGGGTTCGCATTAACGAACGTGACCAACCTACCGGCTATTTCGGCTTTGGCACTAAAGTGCAATACAGGTTTCTGGATTTTGCTGTACACATGAATGGAGCAGTTGGTCGCACCATAGACGTGCAGGGTATCGTAAACTCAGGACCATCAAATTTCAACCAGGAAAGTCTTAACCGGTGGACTCCGCAAACAGGTGCTTCTGCCAAATATCCGCGTTTAGGTATTGCCGACAGAGCCAATAATACTTCAGCCTCAGATTTTTGGCTGATAGCCGCAGACCATCTCCGTTTGAAGAATATAGAACTTGGAGTAAATTTTCCGTCCTCTTTTCTTAATAAATATCATATTAGTAAAGCGCGTTTTTATGTAGGCGGCTTTAACCTTTTTACATTCGATAAGATCGCTCTTGATATAGACCCTGAAATACCAGGTGCCGGCAGAGGCAGTTCATATCCTTACATTAAAACTATTTATGCAGGTTTGCATACTTCTTTTTAAACAGCAACAAGCACTTATGAAAAAAATCACCTTATCTATAACGATACTTCTTTTTTTTGGCTTACTTGTATCGTGTAAAAAGGATTATTTAAGCTTCGATTATACCGATGGAAACATCAACAACGAAAATGATATCTGGGGCTCAGACAGAAATACACGCGGCTTTATCAGCAATGCCTACTACGGTATTTTAAACCGCTATAACCTCGATGGCAATGGCTCTATGTTATCTCAAGGCAGTGACGAAGCAGTAAACTCAAATGTCAATTCATCTATTAATATTTTTAATAACGACACGTGGGGTTCTCTGCGTACAATAGATGACCAGTACAACAATATGTATAATTACCTGCGTAGAACGAACATTTTTCTTGAAAATGCTATAGGCAGCGGCGTTACACCCGCATCTGATATTCCACGGCTAAGGGGCGAAGCTTTCTTTCTTCGTGGCCTCTATCATTTTGAGCTAATGAAGCGCTACGGCCCTATCGTTCTGGCCACACGCTCGTATAATATCACAGACAACCTCGATCTTCCCCGAAATTCTTTTGAAGAAGTAGTTAGCCAGATTGTGAAGGATTGCGACTCTGCCATAGCTGTACTGCCTGTTTCACTAAATGATTTGGGAGCAGGCGATAAAGGCAGGGCTACACAAACTTCGGCAATGGCCCTTAAAGCAAGAACACTTTTATATGCCGCAAGCCCGCTCAATAACGAAAGCGGCGACCTTACCAAATGGCAAAAAGCTGCTGATGCAGCCAAAGCAATTATTACACTAAATGTGCATTCGCTGTTATCGCAGGCCAATTTAATTAATTTATGGAACTATGGTTCTCAACCGTATAATGCTGAAGTCATCTTTGCATCCCAGGCTGATAACAATAATACGTTGGAGCTGAACAATGCTCCAATCAGCTACGATGGTGGTCGCGGCCGTACCAATCCAACCCAGGAACTGGTAGATGCCTTTGATATGAAGACCAGCGGTAAACCTATTACTGATCCTACATCAGGCTATAATCCTGCCGCCCCTTATACAGATCGTGACCCCCGGCTGGACCTTTTTATTATGCTTAATAATTCAAATTTCAAAAGCAAGCCTGTTGAAACTTTTGAAGGTGGAAAAGATAATGTTCCTACCAATGTGAACAATACCAAGACCGGTTATTATATGCGTAAGTTTTTAAGCGAAAGCGCTTATTGGGGCCCTGGTACTGCCGGCAATGTAAGAAGGCCCTGGGTTCTTTTTAGGTATGCAGAAGTGTTGCTGAATTTTGCTGAAGCCTTAAACGAAGCACAAGGCCCTGTAGCAGAAGTATATACTTACATCAATCAGGTAAGAAGCCGGGCGGGAATGCCGGCGTTGCCTGCCGGACTTTCTAAAGATGCCATGCGGGACCGCATACAAAAAGAACGACAGGTAGAATTATGTTTTGAAGACCACCGTTTTTTTGATGTCCGCCGCTGGAAAAAAGGAGAACAATTGTTTAACCGTGCAGTAACAGGCATGCGGATAACTAAAAACGGATCAACATTTAACTATACACGCTTTACTGTTGAGAACCGTGTTTTTAATGCTAAGATGTACCGCTTTCCTTTCCCTCAAAGCGAATTAAATAAAGCAACCAAACTTACACAAAATCCGGGATGGTAGAATAGCTTTATACTTTTTTAAGCTGTTTTATATAGCTGCTTCCTTTCTGTCATGGGATAGCTTTATACGTTTATGTATTGGTTTGTTTTGGGAAGGTTTTGCTTTAAATAAGCTTATCTTACTATCTCCGGTTCACTATTTCTAAACACTACCACACCATCAAAAACATCTACCACAACAGGTTTAGATTTATCTACATCCCCGGCTAATATTTTCTTACTCAACTGGTTTACAATTTCTTTTTGTATCAACCTTTTTAAAGGCCTTGCACCAAACTGGGGATCATATCCGTTCTGTGCTAAATACTCCAAAGTATAATCGCTGAACTTTAAGTTTATGCCGCTTTTCTCAACCAGTTTGTTCAGGTTCTCTAATTGAATTTTTATAATGCCTTTTATCTCTTTCTTCATCAGTGGCTGAAACATGATTACTTCATCAATCCTGTTTAAAAATTCTGGACGTATATTTTGCTTCAGCAGGTTCATCACTTCTGCTTTTGTTTTCTCAACCACTTCTTCTTTATTATGTTCATCCACATCTTCAAAAGCCTCCTGTATAATAAGGCTGCCCATATTACTTGTCATGATGATGATGGTATTTTTAAAGTTTACCACCCGGCCTTTATTATCGGTTAGGCGGCCATCATCAAGCACCTGCAGCAACACGTTGAAAACATCCGGATTTGCTTTTTCAATCTCATCTAATAATACAACGCTGTATGGCTTACGGCGAACCGCTTCCGTTAACTGTCCACCTTCATCATATCCCACATAACCGGGAGGCGCACCAATCAAACGGCTGACTGTATGTTTTTCCTGGTATTCACTCATGTCAATACGGGTCATCATGCTTTCATCGTCAAACAGGTAATCTGCCAATGCCTTTGCCAACTCTGTTTTACCGACACCTGTAGTACCTAAAAAGATGAAAGAACCAATAGGCCTTTTAGTATCCTGTAAACCAGCACGGCTTCTGCGGATAGCATCCGATACAGCTTCTATTGCCTCATCCTGACCTACCACTCTTTTATGCAGTTCTGTTTCAAGGTTAAGCAGTTTCTCTCTTTCACCTTGCATCATTTTGGTTACCGGAATGCCGGTTGCCTTTGCCACATTTTCAGCAATGTCTTCAGCATCCACTTCTTCTTTCAACAGGCGTTTACTTTCGCTCAGCTCATTTAATTTTTGCGAATATTCTGCAATGATCCTCTCCTGCTCCTGCACTTTACCATATCTAATTTCTGCAACCCTTCCGTACTCGCCATTTCTTTCGGCCTGCTCGGCCTGTTGCTTTAAGCTTTCAATTTCTGCTTTGGCATTCTGTATTTTTTCAACTACTTCTTTTTCCTGTTGCCACTTCGCTTTCAGTGTGTCTCTTTCAACACTAAGAGTGCTTATATCTATGGCAAGCTGCTTCAGTTTATCCTCGTCATTCTCGCGCTTAATAGCTTCCCTTTCAATTTCTAACTGTCGTATTTTTCTTTCCAGTTCATCCAATTCTTCGGGCATGCTGTTCATTTCCAGACGAAGCCTGGCGGCGCTTTCATCAATCAGGTCAATGGCTTTATCGGGTAAAAAGCGATCTGTTATATAACGGTGAGAAAGCTCAACCGCGGCAATGATTGCTTCGTCTTTAATACGCACGTGGTGGTGTGTTTCGTAACGATCTTTCAAACCACGCAAAATAGAAACCGCATCTTCTTCGCTCGGCTCTTCAATCATCACTTTTTGGAAACGGCGTTCGAGCGCCTTATCTTTTTCAAAATATTTTTGGTACTCGTTTAAAGTAGTTGCACCAATGGCTCTAAGTTCGCCTCTTGCCAAAGCAGGTTTTAAAATGTTAGCGGCATCCATTGCACCTTCGCCGCCACCGGCACCTATTAATGTATGTATCTCGTCAATAAATAAAATAATCTCACCCTGGCTTTCACCTACTTCCTTTACCACACTTTTTAAACGCTCTTCAAACTCCCCTTTATATTTTGCGCCGGCAATTAGCTGACCCATATCAAGGGCAAAAATAATTTTAGATTTCAGGTTTTCAGGAATGTCGCCGTTTACTATACGATGAGCCAAACCTTCTGCGATAGCGGTTTTACCAACACCAGGTTCGCCAACTAAAATAGGATTGTTCTTGCTGCGTCGCGAAAGAATATGCAGGGTGCGACGTATCTCTTCGTCACGACCAATTACAGGGTCAAGCTTTCCTTCACGAGCCATGTTGTTTAAGTTTCTTGCATATTTCTGCAAGGCGTTATATTGCTGGGATGAAGTTTGCGAATTAACGGTAGAGCCTTTACGCAGATCAATTATTGCAGCCTTTAAACCTTTTTCGGTAAGACCTGCATCTTTTAATAAACGGGCTACATCATCATTCACAGAAAGTAAACCTATAAGCAAATGTTCAACACTAACAAACTCATCTTTAAAATCTTTTAAAGATGCATTTGCTTTAAGCAAAGCATTGTTTAATTCTCTGCTTACTGATTGAGCAGGTTCTGCGCCGCTTACCTTTGGAAGCTTATTAATCATTTCTTCCACTTTCGTTTTTACGAAAGAAACGTTCACATTATTTTTCTTCAACAAAAATTCTACTGGACTATCATCATCATCTAAAAGAGCCTTGAGCACATGGTTGGTTTCAATGTTGGGATTGCCATTATTGAAAGCAATTTGCTGCGCTTTTTGGATGATCTCCTGCGATTTGATGGTATAGTTATTTAAATTCATATTTCAACTTCTCCTTATTTTTCAAACATTACGGCAAATGCTAATCCAACCTGAGATATTAAGTAATTGTGTCATAAAAAAGCAGGGGAATAAGACGGCAAGTCATACAATTAAAGCTTTTTATGCTATTGTTTCAGAACGAACATACAGCGCATAATATGGATGAAGGATTAGGTTAGTTGAAAACAAAGTCTTTAACTATAATTAAGTATAAATGTGAAATGCTTTTATGATTTTTACATGAGAAATAATTGAAGTGATCAGCGCGATAAATTATACAAAGAGGATTAAGGATTGGTGTTCGGGGCTTGGCTTTGACTATTGCGGTATTGCAAAAGCCGTACAATTAGATGACGATGCAATACGATTAGAAGCATGGCTTAATGCAGGAATGCACGGCAGCATGCAATACATGGAAAATTATTTTGACCTGCGCATAGATCCTGCCAGGCTTGTGCCCGGCGCTAAAAGCGTTATTACTCTTTTGCTGAATTATTATCCTTCGCAATTACAAATTGATGCTTCTCCCAAAATTGCAAAGTACGCTTACGGACAGGACTATCACGAAGTGATAAGAGAAAAATTGAAAGCCTTACTTGCGATGATGAAAGAAGATATTGGTGAAATTAACGGTCGTGGTTTTGTAGATAGCGCACCTGTGCTCGAAAGAAGCTGGGCAACCCGAAGCGGCCTGGGCTGGATAGGTAAAAATGGTAACCTTTTAAATAAACAATCAGGTTCATTCTTTTTTATTGCAACACTTATTGTTGATATTGAACTTGAATATGATGACCCTTTTGCCAAAGATTATTGTGGCAGTTGCCGAAGATGTATTGAAGCCTGCCCAACAGATGCTATATTAGAAAACAAAGTAGTTGACGGCAGTAAATGCATCAGCTATTTTACAATAGAACTTAAAGATGCATTATTACCTGATGCAATGAAAGATAAATTTGCTAACTGGATGTTTGGCTGTGATGTTTGCCAGGATGCTTGCCCGTGGAACCGCTTTAGCAAACCACATAATGAAAAACAATTCACTCCACTGCCGCAGGTTTTAAATTTTTCTACCAGTGACTGGGAAGAATTAACGGAAGAAAGCTTTAAGCATATCTTTAAAAACTCGCCTTTAAAAAGACGGAAGTTTGAAGGGATTAAGAGGAATTTGAAATTTATACAGCAATGATAAACTGTCCGTACTTTTTGTTGGCAAGATTTTGGATAACGTTTCCTTAGCTTAAATTTGCATAGTTGTTTAAAGTTTGTGCGAGTAAAGAAATGAAGTTGGGTATGGTGCTATTGCTTATAACTCATCGGTTCAGGATTTTCGCCACCGAAACCAAGATTATAAAGACTGTTTTGGATTAACAAGAGTAAACTGAATGAGCCTCTGAATTTTTCCTTTTGGCCGTCCTTCGCAATAGAAATTCATAAGTTAAAAATTTGTCGCTGTATTTCAATTCGTATCTGTCAGGTTTCCTAGGGTATCAATGTCGGCATGAAGATAATAATTTAAGTTTTGCTCTGATAATTAGGCTGTTAGGAACGCATAACCGCTAACAATAATTTTGCTACAAACACGTTGCCCCTTACAGGGCAAAAGACCTTAACTAAATTACAGTACCTGAAGATAATGGCAATTTCAACCCCACAAATCTTAAAGATCCAAAAAGAGTCCTCTTTGGGAAGTTTTTTTAAGTTGATTTTTTCTTTCTTGCAACTTTTTTAGGCGGGTTTGCTTTTAGCTCCTCAATAATAGCTTTTACTTCTTCTATGGTAAGGTCTGCAGCACGGGCCTGCTGGTCTTTTGTAAGTTTATAATTTCGTAAGCCTTGCTTAATGTAGGGGCCATACGGGCCTTTTAAAATCTGTATTTTTTCTTTCTCAAAAACTTTAATGGTACGGTCATCTTTAGCCTTACGTTTTTCTTCAATCATGGGAACAATCTCTTCCAGCGTAACAATGTAAGGATCCATTTCTTTATCTAAAGAGTAAAACTTTTTGTCGTGCGAAGCATATGGACCAAACCGTCCGATATTCACTAATACATCGCTTCCTTCAAACGCGCCCAGGTTGCGAGGCAGTTTAAATAACTCCATTGCTTCGTCTATCGTTATTGTTTCGATGCTTTGATTTGCTTTCAGCTTTGCAAACCGTGGCTTCTCTTCTTCTTCAGCGTTTCCGATTTGCACCATCGGGCCATAACGTCCCATCCTGGCAATCACTTTTTTTCCTGTTTGCGGATCAATACCTAACTCTCTTTCGCCTTTGGCTCTTTCGGCTTTTTCAAGCGTATGTTCTATATCTGTATGAAAGGGTTTGTAGAAATCATCAATCATATTGTTCCACTTCATTTTGCCTTCGGCAATTTCATCAAACTCTTCCTCAATGTGTGCGGTAAAACCATAATCCATTACCTTTTTAAAATGAAGTTTCAAAAAGTCTGTCACAACATTTCCAAGATCGGTAGGGAATAGTTTACTTTTCTCTGCACCTGTATTTTCGGTGATCACCTCTTTATGTACCGAATTATCTTTTTTCAGTCGCAAAATATTTATATCTCTTTTTACACCTTCCTTATCACGCTTTTCTACATAGTTGCGTTTCATAATGGTGGTGATGGTAGGCGCATAAGTTGAAGGCCTGCCAATACCCAACTCCTCCAGCTTTTTTACCAGCGACGCTTCGGTATAACGTGGTGCGGGGCGGGTAAATTTTTGAATGGCTTTCATTTCTTTAAAATCCAGCTTCTGATTTACTCTGAGCGGAGGTAAAATTCCTTCGTCTTCTTCCTCATCTTCGCCGTCATCTTTCCCTTCAAAATATACTTTTAAAAAGCCGTCAAACTTCATCACCTCGCCGTGTGCGGCAAGACTTTCTTTATTGGTTGAAATATTTATTTTAGCAGTGGTCTTTTCAAATTCGGCATCGCTCATTTGGCTGGCGATAGTTCTTTTCCAGATCAGTTCATATAAGCGCCTTGAATCTTCATCGGTTACCGTATGAGCATCCATATAGGTTGGGCGAATGGCTTCGTGTGCTTCCTGTGCGCTTTCGTTTTTGTTTTTGTACTTGCGGGGCTGGTAATATTTATCGCCATAGCTGCTTTTGACTTCTTTCTGAATGTCCTGTATGGCAGTATCGCTTAGGTTAATACTGTCGGTACGCATATAAGTTATCTTACCGCTTTCGTACAGGCGCTGGGCAAGCAGCATTGTTTTGCTTACGCTGTAACCAAGCTTACGGCTTGCTTCCTGTTGCAGGGTTGAGGTTGTAAACGGAGCGGCGGGAGTACGTTTAGCAGGTTTTACAGTTACATCTGCAACAGCATATTCGGCATTTTTACAGCTTTCTAAAAATTCCTGCGCGGTTTCCTGCTTTGCAATTTTTTGCGGGCCATCAGCTTTAAAGCTTACCGTTTTACCATTAATATCAGGCGCCGAAAAAACGGCTTCAATTTTATAGCTGCTTTCGGATTTAAAGTTGTTTATTTCGCGTTCGCGTTCTACAATTAAACGAACAGCAACGCTTTGTACACGGCCTGCACTTAGGCTGCGTTGCATGCCTATTTTTCTCCAAAGTACGGGACTAAGTTCAAAGCCCACAAGCCTATCTAAAATACGGCGAGCCTGCTGGGCGTTTACCAAATCCATATTTATGATGCGCGGATTTTGAACTGCTTTGCGAATGGCAGGTGCAGTTATCTCATGAAAAACAATCCGCTTTGTTATTTTCGGATCCAGTCCTAATGTTTCTGCCAGATGCCAGCTAATGCTTTCTCCTTCGCGGTCCTCATCCGATGCGAGCCATACTTCTTTAGCTTTTTTAGCGCCTTGCTTCAGCTCTTTAACCACCTTCTGTTTATCTTCAGGAACAATATAACGTGGCTGATAATTATTGTTTACGTCAATACCCATATCGTCTTTTTCAAGATCGCGTATGTGGCCGTAGCAGCTTCTCACCTCAAAGTCGTCTCCCAATATTTTCTCAATGGTCTTAGCCTTGGCAGGAGACTCTACTATTAATAAATTCTTACTCATTCTATGTTTTTAACAGGTTTAATTTACCGGCAAACTAACACTTGTTTCATCTCACTTAGCCGGTAAACTATGTGCAGCAAGTGCACTTGGTAACAATGCAATATTACAGTTTAAGCGCTAATAGCAAAGTATTTGATGTGTAAAGCCTTTTTTAAAAGTTTATCTAAAGAGGTGTTTAAGGTATCTTTTGAAACACGAAAGAAGTGGATACTTAAACTTGAATAACAGATTTATTGTGATGTTTTATGCCTGTTAAAAAAGACACGATCCGTTTGGTTATTTTATCATCACGATAAGCGCTGTGTCCTAAACCCTGAGTAATTTCAAATTCGATATGTTGTAAATTTTTCTCAAGCAGATGTTTCATGTCGTCGAAAGGAGTGATTGTATCTTCTTTATCGTGAACCCAAAGAGTGGGTGTTGTTATCTCCTGTATAATTCGCGAGACAGAGTACCATGAAGAAGGGTAATTGCCAAGCTCTACAATAAGCTTTTCAAATTCTTCCTTTACTGCATTGCTCACTTTAATATATTTAAAAAAGGTTTGAATAGCCCTTACTGATTCTGTTGCAGGAGCTATCAGAACGAACCTTTTATGCTGATGGTTTTCCATTTTTTCTAAGGCAAGCCCAGCTCCAAGTCCGCCTAACGAATGAGCCATTATTCCATCTATTGGTCCAAACTTTTTGTGTATTTCAAGAACAACGTCTCTATATACAGGTAATGTAATTTGACTGCCCGAGCTTACACCATGTCCCGGCGCATCAAAGGCTAACACTTCAAAGCCTTCGTGCAATAATGGTTTTATATATCCTTCAAACCGGTAGCTAAGGCTATCGAAACCATGACAAATGAGAACTTTAAAGCCATTAGGTTTTTCAGGCATCCACCTGAAACCATGAATTTCAAAATGAGATAAAGTAAAAGATAACTTTTCTGCCTGCTCAAATATTAGTGGTTCCAGGTATTTTTTTCTTTTGGTATAAGGTGTGCAAAAAATTTTAAAAGCTATTTGCGCTGCTTTTCGCGGCGATACTAATGCAATAATTTTGAGTTTATTACGGTAATACGCTAAACCAATTCGTTGAACTAACTTCATTATTAATATTATTACAAAGGTAGATTAAGTTGTAGTTACACGGATATAAGGAGTTTCACGGATTTAAAACAAATGAAATAGGTTATGAAGCACTTCGTAACAACAATGTGGATAAAAAAGAGAATTGTTTAAAACTTATAACATTTACTATGTGTCCGTAAGTATAAATGACGTACTTTTGCTCCTCGTTCAATATTCAGCGAATCAGAAGAGCAACAATTTTATAAAACAAAATTTGCCCGCTTTGAAAAAACTCATTTTATCGTTCTTACTTATTCCGGCATTCGCATCAGCTCAGAAAAAAATTTCAGACAAGGGTCAATCTCTAAATGGCATTGGTAGTTTTTATGCTAATCGCTTCGTTGGTTTACGTACTGCAACCGGAGAGATTTTTAAACACAGTAATTTAACTGCTGCAAGCAATAACTTCAAAATTAATACATGGGTAAGGGTTACTAACCTCTTCAATAACAAATCGGTTATTGTACGTATTAATGATCGCATGCACGAAAGGATGGCTAAAATGGGACGCGTTGTTGACCTGACAAGCGCAGCAGCCAAACTATTAGGTGTTAGATGTGATGGTTTGTTGAAAGTTAAAGTAGAAAGTTTAGGTGATAATATTATGCTTACGTCAATTGTTTATTGATACCTTTTTTCTCTCAAGAGTTACAAAAACTTCTCACAATAAATAACCGGTTTTAATTTAGTTATTAGAACTGGCAGTGCCGGGTTGCTTGTTAGTCTTTGCTTATTTATCAAAAACAAAAACGGTTTTGTAGATAACATTTTGGCTTTCGTCTCAAATTTTCTTTATACATTCATTTACATTGTACTTTGCTGCTATGAAAGGGGCATGGTATTCTAAAAAATGGTTTATTGTTTTAGCGCATACCGCTGCCTGGATATTGCTATTTTCTTTGCCTTACCTGCTTCGCCCTTCTTATAATAACGACCAACCTCAGCCACATTCGTCAAGAGGTAACGATAGTTTTTACTTTTCTACAATAATGAATCTATCGTGGGTTGCGCTTTTTTATTTTAATGCCTTCTTCCTCATTCCGCGTTTCGTTTATAAAAAAAGATATTGGATATATGGTCTTGTATTATTTCTGATCTTCTGTTGGTTAATTGTACAAACAAAAATATTGTTTGGGTTATTTATTCCTGCTGCCAATTACAATATTCGCATGCACCTTTTATTTACGTTTTTTATTTTTCTTTTCATTCTTGCTTCAAGCACCGCTTATCAAATGATACGAGACAGGATGAAGACCGAAAGAATTGCTAAAGACAAGGAGAACGAACACCTGAAAACAGAACTCGCCTTTCTTCGTTCGCAGGTTAGTCCGCACTTTATGTTTAATGTTTTAAATAATATGGTTGCATTGGCGAGAAAGAAGTCGGACTTGTTAGAGCCTTCGCTAATAAAACTTTCTTCATTATTGCGTTATATGCTTTATGAAACAGATACAGAAAAGGTGCTGCTTGAAAAAGAAATAGAATATCTTCAAAGTTATATTGACCTGCAAATTCAAAGGTTTGGGAGCAAGGTAAAAGTAAATGCATCGTTGCACGATTTTGACAGCTCTTATTTTATTGAGCCTATGCTTTTAATACCATTTGTAGAAAATTCATTTAAACATGGAACAGGCCTTATTCAAAAGGCAGAGATTACCATTGAACTTAAAGCACGAAATAACTTATTACAGTTTATGGTAGTTAACCAGTTTGATAATTCTGTACAGGAGGTAAAAGATAAAACTTCGGGGATTGGTTTGCAAAATGTAAAGAGAAGATTGAATTTATTATACGAAAACCGCCACACATTGTTGATTTCCGATAAGGACAAAAAGTACATAGTCTCACTTCAACTAAACCTGCATTAATGCTTAAATGTATTGCCATAGATGATGAAGAATTAGCGCTCGAATTGCTTGAAGACAACATAAGCAAGGTGCCTTATTTGCAATTGGTTGCTAAAACCGATAATCCTATTGAAGCAATAAATATTATTCAGCAACAACAGGTTGATCTTGTGTTTCTCGATATTCAAATGCCTGGCTTAACCGGCTTGCAACTTATACAAAGCCTGCCAAACAAACCGATGTTTATTCTTGTTACTGCTTATGAAAAATATGCACTTGAAGGTTACAACTTAAATGTGGTGGATTATTTGGTAAAACCTGTAAGTCTCGACCGTTTTATTAAAGCATGCAATAAAGCTTTAGAATTACACCAGCTAAAAACCAAACCAACAGAAACATTAAAAGAGGCAGAACAAACCTACTTTTTTATTAATGCTGATTACAGCCATATAAAAATTGTTTTTGCTGATATTGTCTGGATTGAGGGATTAAAGGATTATATAAAAATACATTTGAAGGATAATGCAAAACCCATAGTAGCACGTTTGAGCATGAAGAGTCTGGAAGATCTTTTACCATCTTCAATGTTTATCCGCATTCAAAAATCCTACATCGTTTCAAAAGAGCATATAACGGCTATAAGAAAAAACAGCGTCTTCATTGGAGCAAGTGAACTGCCTATCGGCGAAAATTATAAGGAAGCTGTATTTGGTTTGGTTGGTAAACAACCGGAATGAAATTTAAAATTCGAGACTCCTTTTTATCTTATTATATCTGTATCAACCGGAAAATATCCTAAATGTCTGGTCAGGGAGAGAATTTGACCCTTATGATGAAATTCGTGAGTTATTACATGAGTGAATAATTTTAAAGGGTTTGCAATAATTACTTTGTTGTTAATATTAATTTCCATGTCAACTAAGTACTTTTCAGAATAAACGTTTGTAAACTCTTCTAACAATAAGTTGGTGTTGGAGAAGAAATCCTCAACCTCGTTAGCATTTTTTATTGCATCATATTCTGTAAACTTTATATTCTTATTCAGCGCGTGTCTTCCAATCCAAAATTCATAAGTGTTTCCAATATGAACTAATAAATTCCTTACGCTGCCTCTGCCAAAAGAGCTATTTTCAATTAAAAAGTCTTTGCCGGATAAAGTTTTACAATACTCCAGCAAAACCTGTCTCGATGATTTTACAAATTCATACTGGGGGTAAAAATTCATATTGTAATTTTTAAAGAGTTTCCGTTGTGTCGTTTTGCTACGATTGCCGCTAATAACTCCCCTTAAAATTAAATTAAAAAATGACTTGGTCATTTTGTACCTTTAGTTTAACAAGAAACTAATTGTATGCATCTAAAACTGTACTCTCTTATTACAGGTAATTCCTGCTATTTTCTTTAATTTTTCTATGTATTGCTGCCAGTGCACAGAACAACTCTTTCCCATTCCGTGTAAATGGTACAGTCAATTCTCAATCAGCAAACACACCCTTACAAGGTGTTACTGTTACTTTAAAAGGAACTACATCTGCAACCTCCACGAACCAGGAAGGCAGGTACGAAATTAATGTTCCCGGTGGCAGAGGTACGCTTGTTTTTACCTATGTAGGCTTTGCAAGTATTGAAAGACCTGTAAACAACCAGGCAACCATTGATATAAGCATGACTGAAGATGCCAGCACCTTACAGCAAGTAGTGGTGGTAGGTTATGGTACACAAAAGAAAGTTAACCTTACCGGTGCCGTAAGCGCTATTACTGCCGAAGATCTAAGAAGTCGTCCTATTACATCCACATCTTCGGGCTTGCAGGGCCTGCTTCCCGGTGTTACAATTCGAAGCTTTACTGCACTGCCAGGTCAAACCGGCAGCACTATCCGTATTCGTGGTATCGGCACTTTAGGAGACGCCAGCCCACTGATTGTTATTGATGGTATTCCCGGCGGAAGCATGGATATCTTAAACCCCGATGATATTGAAAGTATTTCAGTATTGAAAGATGCTGCTTCCTCCTCCATCTATGGTGTACGTGGTGCTAACGGCGTTATTCTGGTAACAACAAAAAAGGGCAGAGCTAATGCAAAACCAAACATTTCTTACAGTAATTATTTTGGGGTTCAAACACCTACTGCACTGCCTGAATTTTTAGGTTCGGTTGACTATATGATCTTACTTAACGAATCTCTTAAAAACGTTGGAAGGCCCGCGGTATATACCGATTCCATGATCAACATTGCCAGAACAGGATCCGATCCTAATTATTATGCCAATACAAATTGGCTTAAAGAAATTTATAAAAAGAGTGCCGGGCAACAAAATCATAATTTGAGTATTAACGGTGGCGGAAATGATCTTTCGTACTATCTCTCTTATGGTTATTTAAAGCAGGATGGATTGATAACCGGGAACAATTATGGCGCCAACAGAAATAATATCCGTCTGCGTTTGAATTCTAAATTAATTGATCGTGTAGAACTGGATGCCAATGTAGGATATATAGATCGTAAATACACTGAGTCATCTGATGATATAGGTGAAGCTGCCGGACCTATCTATACTTCTCTTCAAATATCCCCTTTGGTTCCTGTAAAATTTACCACGGGTGGATGGGGTTATTTAGGTGGATCACGTAATCCGGTTGCCGTATCTACCGATGGAGGTTACAATAAATTTGGTTCACAGGAATTTACTGGCAATTTGAGCGCTGCATTGTCTTTGTTTAAAGGATTTAAACTAAGGGGACAATATGGTTTAATAAAATCTAACTCACAACGTGAGATCTATAATAAAACGATTACTTACTATAGTCCAACAACTGGCGATGTAATTTACCTGACGAACTCACCAAGTAAAATAGATAAGCGTGATTATGTAAACACTTATCAAACCATTATAGGCACGGCTGAATACGAAAGATCTTTCGGGCAGCATGATATAAAAGCACTGGTGGGAGCTTCACAGGAATCAAATATCGGCGAAAGCTTTATAGCTTCCAGAACCAACGTTGTTTCACCGGATGTTCCTAATCTAAACGTGGCCACGGGTAATCTATTAAATTCATCAAGTGCCGATCAAAATGCTTTACAGTCGCTTTTCGGGAGAGTTAATTATATCCTTAATGATAAATATCTGGCTGAAGTTAATTTTAGGTACGATGGCTCTTCACGATTTGCAAAAGATGTGCGCTGGAATTTATTTCCTTCCGCCTCTGTTGGATGGCGCTTATCTAAAGAAAAGTTTTTCAGCAACCTGACTGATATTTTTCAGGAGGTAAAAATCAGGGCATCTTATGGAGAATTAGGAAATGACAAAGTGCTCATTAATAATGTAATTAGTAATTATGCCTACCTCGCTACCATTGGCCCGGTAGGTGGTGTGCCCCCTATTGGCAATTTGCTTACTCCGGGCTATGCGCAAACGGCTATTCCAAATCCTAACTTAACATGGGAAAATGTTACTAAACAAAACATTGGTTTAGATGTGCTGATGCTAAAGAACCGTTTGGGTATAACAGCAGATTATTTTACACATACAACAAAAGACATTCTGCTTAGAGTAACCCTGCCCGATGTACTTGGCGCTACCGAACCTTCGCAGAATGCCGGAGAAGTAGAAAACAAAGGTTGGGAGTTGCAGCTAAGCTGGAAAGACAGAATAGGCGAGGTTCGTTATGGCGCAAATTTTAATCTTTCGGATGTAAGGAATAAGGTAACAAGCCTGGGTGGTGTACCTCCAACTTTTGGTGACCAGGTTCGATTTTTAGGTGAACCGATTGATGCCTTTTATGGTTTGGTAGCAGAGCGTATTTCACAGATATCAGACTATGATTTTAATCCAACTACTATGGTTTATACTCCCAAATTTCCAACTATATCAGGTGACAAAGTGGGCCCCGGAGATATTATGTATAAAGACCTGAACAACGATGGAGTAATAACACTCGCAGACGACCGTCAGATCATCGGCGATCCCTTCCCAAGATATACCTATGCTTTTCGTGGCGATGTGGGATGGAAAGGATTGGATTTTAGTTTCTTTCTTCAGGGAGTTGGCAAGGCTAACGGCTATATCAGAGGTGCCGCCCGTCAGGCATACATCAACGAATCAGCCAATCCGCAAAAATTTCACCTCGACAGATGGACGCCTGACAACCCTAATGCCAGTTACCCCCGGTTTACTTACCAGCTAACACATAACCAGCGGTTTTCTACATTTTGGCTTGAAGATGCTTCCTACCTTCGGTTGAAGAACATTCAGCTTGGTTATACATTACCCGGCAGGTTGATAGAAAGGTTTCGCCTTACCCGGTTAAGGGTATTTGCATCTGCTGATAACCTTTTTACAAAAACAAATTTTTTCTATGCATACGATCCGGAAACACCTGTTAGCACAGGGGGTTATTATCCACAGGTTAAAACTTTTATTTTCGGAATCAACTTAAATATTAAATAATATGAAAAGCAAAATATTATTTGCGCTTTTATTGAGCACATTACTTTCTGTGTCATGTAAAAAAGGTTTTTTAGACCGTAAGCCATTGGACGAACTGGTTGATGAAACTTTTTATACCAATGAAGAAACACTACAGTTAGCTGTGAACGGATGTTACGCTTATCTAAAAGGGAAAGCAACGTTAGACTACGAGAACTTAGGTGATAACACGCTTAATTCTTCTGTTAATGATTATCAGCGTATAGCCAGCGGAAACTTCGCTAACGATTTAGGCACATTGAATAGTGAATGGGCAACTGACTATGACGCCATCAGGAGGTGTAATGCTTTTTTAGAAAACTATAAAAAAGCGCAAGGCAGGGAAAATGTGAAAGAGGGGATGGCTGCAGAGGTAGGCTTTATAAGGGCATATACCTATTTCTACCTTACGCAGTTTTACGGAGATGTACAACTGATAACAAAAACGCTGCTTATAAGTGATCCTGAAGTGTATGGTACACGCAATAAAAAAGCAGAAGTGGTTGATTTTATTTTAAAAGAATTAGAGGAAGCTGCTGTAAACCTGCCGCTTACCGTAACAGCAGCAAACCTCGGAAGAATAACCAAAGGAGCAGCGTTGGCGCTAAAAGCTCGTGTTGCTTTATATAATCAGAAATACGATGTAGCCGAAAAAGCCGCAAAAGATGTAATGGATTTAGGTATTTATCAACTCTACACCACTGCAACCCCTGCCACTGCCTATAATGATTTCTTTACCTATAAAGGAAAAATAAAAAATGCCGCAAACAAAGAAACTATTTTAGCAAGAATATATTCTGCTGAACAATTAATCTATCATAATATGAGCAGGGAAGCACAGGTACCCGACCAGGCCTCCCGATGGAATCCAACAAAATCATTAGTGGATGCCTATTTATGCATTGACGGTTTACCCATTAATAAATCTCCGCTTTATAAAGAAGATACCTATGCTAACATCTTCAAAAACAGGGATCCCCGCATGCCTCAAACTATTCTTCAGCCCGGTTCGCTATGGGGCGGAAGGCAGGATGGCCAAAATATAGCGAGTACAGCTTCATGGGGTACATTCACTACTCCAAAATTCATATCAAATAAATTAGGCTCTGTAACAATAACAGGGTATTACTTCACAAAATATGTTGAGCTTTCAACAGTCGCTGCTGTAAGCAGAGATGAAAATGACATTCATTTGCTCCGTTTTGCTGAAGTATTGCTGACTTACGCCGAAGCAAAACTGGAACAGGGAACACTTACACAGGCCGACATAGATATTACGATTAATAAATTACGACAACGGGTTGGTATGAAGCCTATGGTTATTACAGAACTTGCTGCAAACGGCATGGATCTTCGAACTGAAGTTAGGAGGGAGCGCCGTATTGAATTGGCTTTGGAAGGACAACGTTACTTTGATATCCTTCGCTGGAAACAGGGACCACTGCTTGCAGAAGATATTAAAGGAATGAAAAAGTCGCTTGCTTTCAGGGCTTCAGATGTGGCAAATCTGCCTGCTGATGCACAAGGGTATATTATTGCAAACAGTGGACGGGTATTCACCGATCCTAAAAATAATTTGTGGCCAATTCCACTTACACAGCTTCAACGTAATCCTAACTTAGGGCAAAATCCAGGTTGGTAATATATAAGTTCCTTTCAAATTTATTTTGTTTAAGACGGGCTATTGTTTTTATGCGCTCATAGTTGCTACGCTCAGTTCAAAGGCTGTCTTTCATAGCAGCGTAGCAGTTTATCCTGGGCTTGTCTGAAGGATTGGATTTCGTTCGTCCGCACCGCAGTGGGCATTTACAGGTTGTAAGATGTATGCTTACTATAAAATTTTTAACCGTTGCTTTCAGTGAAAAATAAATACCTCCCCTTTTTGTTTTGCTTCATATTAATAATATATGGTTGTGCACGTAAAGGTTTGCCTGGCAGCACCTCGTCAGGTAAAAGTTCTTCAGGTAACTCATCCGGGTTACATATTCTTTGTTACAATATTCATCATGCCAATCCGCCCTCAAAGCCCGACTTCATAGATGTTGCGGCAATAGCTAAAGTGATTAAGCAACAAGCCCCCGATCTTGTTGCATTGCAGGAAGTGGATGTTTATACTAACAGGTCCGGTAAAACTTTACACGAGGCACAAGAAATCGCAAGGCTTTCCGATATGCCTTACTATTATTTTGCAAAAGCCATTGATCATGATGGCGGAGATTATGGTGTTGCAATTTTATCAAAACTACCTATGTCAGAAATGAAGAATACGCCTCTTCCAACTGCTGATGGAACCAATGGGGAACACAGAACACTTGCAACTGCAGTAATAACTGTATCCAATGGAAAGAAGATAGTTTTTGCCTGTACACATCTTGATGCACAACGACCGGATACAAACAGGTTACTGCAGATCAATAAAATTGTGGAGGTTTTAAACAAAGAAAAACTTCCGCTGGTGATTGCCGCCGACTTCAATTCAACTCCTTCGTCGCGCATCATTAATCAATTAGATAAATATTTTACAAGAAGTTGCCTGGTTAATTGTGGTTTTACTATACCAGTAAATAATCCAAGAAATACAATTGATTTTGTCGCTTACAAACCCTCCGCTGCTTTTACAGTAGCGGAGCATAAAATTGTTGATGAAAAATATGCATCGGATCATTTACCGGTTAGCGTTGTTTTAAATGTGAAATAATAAAATTTAATTTATGAGATATATTAAGCTTGTTGCAGTTAGTTGGTTTGTTTACCTGGTGTACAGTTGCGGATCAAAAACTTCCGATACTCCAACCCCACCAGGTGGCGGCGGAACTACTACAGATACTACATCAAACCTTCGTGTGATGACGTATAATATTCATCATGCAAATCCACCAGCAGGCAGCGCTATTGATATTAATGGGACTGCAAATATTATCAAAGCGCAAAACCCTCATTTGGTTGCTATACAGGAAGTGGACGTCTATAACAGCCGGTCTGGTACTACATTACATGAGGCAGCAGAAATAGCCAGGATAACAGGTATGTACTATTATTTCGCTAAAACTATAGATTATGCCGGTGGAGCATATGGTATAGCAATTTTATCAAAATTTCCAATATCCTCCACAAGCAACAACCCGCTGCCTGTTGCTGCCGGAACAGGTGCCGAAGCCAGAACACTTGCAAAAGCCGTCATCAATATGGATAATGGCAAAAAGCTTGTGTTTGCCTGTACCCACCTGGATGCTACAACCCCTGATACCAGCAGGTTTTTACAGATCAATAAAATCCTGGACATATTGAAACTGGAGACGCTTCCTGTGATAATTGCCGGCGACTTTAATGCAGTTACGGGAAGCCGCATTATAAATACTTTAGATTCGTACTTTACCAGAAGCTGCATTACCAGTTGCGGCTTTACCATACCTTCAACGGCAGCAAATAAAACCATAGATTTTATTGCTTATGCGCCGTCCGATAAATTCACCGTGATTGATCATAAGGTGATAGATGAGAAATTTGCATCGGACCACTTACCTGTAGTTGCGGTTTTACGGATAAAATAAAACAGTCAACTGTATCAATAAAAATGGTTCTAGGGTACTTTGAATTATTCAGATTAAAATATTGTATTGTGGTTGTAAATATAAGTTGGTATTTTTTAGCCCCGGCCTTTAGGCCCAGGGTCAACGAAAAATAACAGTCCGGGCTTTAGCCCCATACAGCATACATTGTATCATTGGGCTAAAGCCCAATTTAATTTTTATCTTTATCCCCGACATAAATGTCGGGGCAATTAAAATGGGAATAAGCCAACCTCACCCATACAAAACAGAATAGAACCATAAAAAACCACTTCATTTGAAATTCATAATTATATTCTGCAGTTTTCTTTATTCATTTCAAACTGTGGTTGCACAGGATGTTGCCACACAACTTGCACAACAAAACAAACAAGCGGTCACCGATCTTATCAAACGTGTACTTCCGAAATATGCAGATTACTTCAGCATCAGCTTTATTTCTAAAGAAGGTGATAAAGATGTTTTTGAGATAGAAAGTAAAAATGGAAAAATAGTTTTACGGGGTAACAATGGTGTTTCCATTGCAAGTGCGTTAAACTACTATTTAAAGAACTACGCGCATTGCAGCATTACCTGGAACGGAACTAATTTAAACCTGCCACATCCGTTGCCACAAGTTGCTAAAAAAGTGCAGCACAAAAGCCCTTATAAATTCCGCTACTATTTAAACTATTGCACATTTAATTATACCATGAGCTGGTGGAAGTGGGATAGATGGCAAAAGGAAATTGATTGGATGGCTCTTCATGGCATTAATATGCCCTTAGCTGTTACAGGGCAAAATGCTGTGTGGGCAAGGGTATATAAAAGTTTAGGGTTTACCGATAAGGATTTAGAAGGATTTTTTAGCGGTCCTGCATATTTTAATTGGTTCTGGATGGGTAACCTTGATGCATGGGGAGGACCATTGCCGCAAAGCTGGATGAGGAGCCACGAAGAATTGCAAAAGAAGATTCTGCAACAGGAACGTGCATTGGGAATGACACCGGTTTTACCCGCTTTCACAGGTCATGTTCCTGCTGCTTTTAAAGATAAGTTTCCGAATATAAAATTGAAAAAAACGCATTGGGTTGATTTTCCGGATGTGTATATTCTTGATCCTGATGAACCGATGTTTACTGAAATAGGGAAAAAGTTTGTTGAAGAGGAAACTAAAACTTATGGTACTAACCACCTTTACTCTGCTGATACATTCAATGAAAATACGCCTCCAACAGATGACTCTACTTATTTGAACGATGTAAGTAAAAAGGTGTATCAATCTATGGCTTTGGGCGATGCCAAAGCAAGGTGGATAATGCAGGGATGGCTATTCTATCATGGAGCCAAATTTTGGCAAACCAAACAAATCAAAGCACTCTTAAATGCAGTGCCAAACGATAAGATGATGATACTGGATTTATGGAGCGAAAGGCATCCGGTGTGGAACAGGACAGAAGCATATTATGGCAAACCGTGGATATGGAATATGCTTCACAACTTCGGAGGTAATATTAATCTTTATGGCCTGATGGATAGTGTAGCCAACAATCCTTCCACCACCTTGCATAATCCCGCTTCAGGTAAAATGATGGGGATAGGATTAACCCCGGAAGGGATAGAGCAAAACCCCGTTATGTACGACCTGATGATGGAGAATGTATGGAGGGATGAGCCAATTAATTTGAATACGTGGTTGAAGGATTACACACTTCGCAGATATGGCAAACAGCGCACAAATGCAGAGAAGGCATGGGATATTTTAAGAAGAACAGCTTATGCGGATACCTTAACAAGTGGAGGTCCTGAATCCATTATTACAGCGCGCCCTACTTTCGATAAAAATCCGGGTGGTACATCCACAACAACACTTGCTTATTCTCCAATGGAATTGGTAAAAGCGTGGGATCATTTGCTTGCTGATGCAGACAAGTTAAGAAGTAGCGATGAATACGAATTTGATGTTGTAGATTTAACCCGGCAGGTATTGGCAAATTATGCCCTGGCAATTCATGAGCAGATTGCAGATGATTATAAAAAGAAGGAATTAAGCGCCTTTAAAATTCATAGCAGTTCGTTTCTCAGTTTAATTTCCGACATGGATGAACTGCTTGCTACGCGGAAAGATTTTCTACTTGGCAAATGGATAAATGCAGCTAAAAGCTGGGGCACAAACAACGATGAAAAGAAGCTGTATGAAAAGAATGCGCGAAACCTGATAACTTTATGGGGAGATAAAAACAGCCGCCTGCATGAATATGCATGTAAGCAATGGGCCGGTCTTCTAAATGGATTTTATAAAAAGCGGTGGGAGCAGTTTTTTGTTTATATAGAGAGGCAGATGAGTAATAATAATAAAGCCGACTTAACATCAATTGAGGAGCAACTTAAGAATTGGGAATGGCAGTGGGTAAATAGCACAGAAACTTATACAGACATCCCAAAAGGTGATGCGATAACTAAAGCAAAACTAATTCATCAGAAATATTTCAAATTGATATCACAGAAAAGTGAAAATAACTAAGGGGTCGCAAGTTTTGGTAATTGAATCGAGCGCATCGAGACAGGATTAATAAGGCATTAAATCCTCCTATTATTTCAGTAACCAATCGTGGAGAATCGTTAACCCTATTAGAAGTGCTTAAATTGCTATCAAAAATTTTATACAAAGTCTATCACATTCATCTATATTAGTAAACCAATAAAGCTAACAAACGCCATATATGTCAAATAAAACAAACAACAATTCCAGGCGCTCCTTTTTAACCAAATTTGCCAAAGGAGTAGTTGGAGCATCTCTTGCTCCTTCTATCATCACTGCTGCTGATCGTAAGCGAAATCTTGAATCGCTTACAAGGGCAGAGGAGCATTATGCAGCAAACGATCAAATTCAGATAGCATTGATTGGTGCAGGTGGTATGGGTACTGCAGATGCTAATACAGCCATCACTGTGCCCGGTGTAAAGTTGATTGCCGCCTGCGATCTATATGACGGACGGCTTGAAGATGCAAAAAGAAAATGGGGCAACGATATTAGCACCACAAGGGATTACCGTGAAATATTAAGCAGGAAGGATATAGATGCTGTGATTATCGGAACCCCCGATCATTGGCATAAAGACATTGCAGTTGCGGCAATGAATGCCGGCAAATCTGTGTATTGCGAAAAGCCAATGGTACACGAGATAAGCGAAGGGCCAGCAATGGTTGCCGCACAAAATAAAAACAAAGTTGTTTTTGAAGTAGGAAGCCAGGGACTAAGTTCGCTTGGAAATGAAAAGGCGAAGGAACTATTGAAAGATGGAGCTATAGGAAAATTAAATTATGCCGAAGGTTTTTGGGCACGCATGTCTCCTACAGGTGCATGGCAATATCCTATTCCGGCAGATGCTTCGCCTAAAACGGTTGATTGGGAAAGGTATATTTCCAATACAACCAAACGCCCTTTTGATGCTACCCGTTTTTTCAGGTGGAGAAACTATCGTGATTATGGTACGGGAGTTTCGGGTGATCTGTTTGTACATTTGTTTTCAAGTCTTCATTTTGTTACCGGTTCTATGGGCCCCAATAAAGTACAGGCAACAGGAGGCTTGCGTTATTGGAAAGATGGCAGAGAAGTTCCGGATGTGATGTTAGGTATGTTTGACTATCCGGAAACGCAAATCCATCCGCCATTCAATCTTTCTTTACGGGTAAACTTTGTGGATGGAACCGGCGGCACAAACTATTTAAGAATGGTTGGCAGCGAAGGTTCGATGACGGTTGAATGGGATAAAGTAACCTTATTCAGAAACAGAGATAACGTTGATGCAAACGATCCCTTAAACCTAACCAAGAATAATAACACTGCCGGAAAAGAATATGTGTACGACCGTAAAAGCATGCTGCCGCCTGATCATATAGAATATACAGCAGAAAAGGGATATAAAGGTGCACACTTCGATCATCATTACAACATGTATAAGGCAATGCGCAACAATGGAAAGGTTGTTGAAGATGCTTTGTTTGGATACCGTGCTGCAGCGCCTGCTTTGCTTTGCAACGATAGCTATTTTAACAATAAAATTATGCAATGGGATCCTGTAAATCTTAAAGTAAAAACCACTTAATATTCAAATTATGAAACAAACTATTATTCCCTTTACATTACTTTCAATTGTTATTATGACAGCAGCGTTCGCATATAAAGAAGGCACTTTAAATAAGCTAACTCCAGCAGAAAAAAAACAAGGCTGGAAATTATTATTTGATGGCAAAAGTCTTGACGGCTGGCGAACTTATCAAAACAAAAAATCAGATTCATGGTCGGTTGATAATGGCACATTGCATTGTAAGGGAAGTGCAGAAGACAAGAGCGATATGAGGGCAGACCTCATAACAAAAGATCAGTTTGATAATTTTGATTTATCAATTGACTGGAAAATATCTTCGCAGGGAAATAGTGGCATTATATATCTCTGTAGCGAAAAAGAGAAAACCTCTTATTTAACCGGTCCTGAATACCAGATTATAGACGATAAAAATTTCCCCCAGAAACTGGAAGACTGGCAAAAAACAGGCGCAAACTATGCCATGGACCCTGCACCCGCAGCAGTTACAAAGCCTGTTGGTGAATGGAATAATACACGTATTGTAGTAAACAAAGGTCATGTAGAACATTGGCTGAACGGGACAAAAATAGTTGACACTCAAATGTGGACACCCGAATGGCAAAAGAAGAAAGAAACAGGTAAATGGAAAGATGCACCAAATTATGGAACAGTTAAAAAAGGCCACATCGCCCTGCAGGATCATGGAAGCGAGGCCTGGTTTAGAAATATAAAGATTAAAACATTGTAGAAGCGTAATAAAGAGTTACATAAACCCTGGCAATTGCCGGGGTTTTTTTTGATATTAAACGAGTATGAATGGAGCATAGCTACGATCACAACTTTTTACCCTTCGATACGATGCGCAAGGGCATCCTTCTCCTCAAGGAGAAGGACTAAGGATGAGGTTTTTTTGTTTTGGTCGCAGAGTTTTTTTGTTTTATCTCAATTGAAAATATAAAGTAAATAAGCGGATTAGCTTTACGTTATCAAATAAGAAAAAAACAATTTCTAATAAACTAAAAAACAAAAAACATGAAAAAGTTATTCTTCGCAGCTTTGATAGCTGTATCAGTTTCAGCAAGCGCTTTCGCACAAGATGTAAATCAGGTTGACGTAAAAGCCGTAGAGAATTTTGAATCTTCTTTTGGAGGCGCATCTAATGTAGAATGGATTTCAAAAGAAAATTTTACCAAAGCATCTTTCATTCAGAATGAACAAAAGGTTGAAGTTTTTTACAATTTGGATGGCGACTTCATTGCAACTACCACTCAGATAAAAATGGATAAAGTGCCCGCTTTTGTAAAAAGAACTGTTGCAAAAAATTATAGTGATTATACAGTAAAAGAAGCTTTCAAATTTGAAGCTAATGATGTAACTGCTTATTTCCTCGCTGTAGAAAATGAAAAGGAAAATATTGTGTTGCAGGCAAAAGGAGGTTTGTTCTCGGTATATAGCAGAACTGCTAAAAGTCAATAGACGTCTAACATGAAAAAAACAACCCCGGCAATTCGCCGGGGTTGTTTTTGTGCGTTAATCGGTAGTCTCAAACTACTACACCTACGGAAGCGTTAATAATTATGCAACCGCTAAAGCTTTCACTTCTAATTTAAAACCGAGGCTTTCCATTATCGCTTCACAATCTTTCCACTCAATACCGAAAGCTTTTACATCAGCCAAACCAAGTTGTGATAACGTATTTCTGATAGTGTGATCCTTATCATCTTCATAAGAACTATTCATGAGGCTTTGTTCAGCCCAATCTACTAAGTCTGCCAGGGTTAAGCGATGTTGCAGATAAGCAAGTAATTTGTCGGCTATTATTTTTTTTGTAATCATCTTTAAACTTTTATATGGCCCTTATCAACAGGATATTTTTCATGAATTTCTCTTAAAACACTGGTATTATCATATATCTCTTGCCAAAATCGGATTGTAACTTCCTCATTATTTACTTCTTTTAAATATTTTGCTTTCCAACCCAACTTGCCAAATACTTCAAATGAATAAATTCTGCCTCCATTTTCTTTTTCTATCCACGTTTCAAATTCTATCTCATCTCTTTTGACGTTGGTTTTCATTCATATAAAGTTACTTCCAAGTATAATCACTGGATGATTAAAATTACAAACAATGTTACGAATTGGTGAACTACTTTTTGCTGAAAAATAATTGCATCTACCTCGATGTCTCTGGTCACGCTTGTAAATGATTTTGTGTAACTACCTCCGGAACTCATAGAACCAATGTTGGTAACCAATGCAACTTCTTCAGGAGCCTCTACTTTAAGTCCTCAATACAAGCTCAGGTTTTTGTCGCAACATTTTCATCCTTCGTCTCAAATCATAAAAAACAGCAAAGCAAAAAAATACATTTGCGTTCAGTTAACACAACAAATTATTTATGAAAAAGTTATTACTTATTGCCGGTCTTTTTATCATTACATGCAATTTATTGGCGCAACCGCCCGGAGGAATGGGACAAATGGGAGGTGCAGGCCGCTCAATCCCTAACATCGGTCATATTTATGGCAAACTGGTTGACAGTACAGGTAAGGCTATAAGCGATGCATCAGTAATATTATTGCAAAGCAAGATGGATACTACAACAAAAAAGAGAAAAGAAGTTTTATTAAAAGGCGCTGCCACTAAAGGTAATGGCGAATTTAATTTTGAGGAGCTGCCAGTAATGGGTGGTTTAAAATTAAAAATAACTGCTACAGGGTACAAACCTTTTGAGCAGGCCATTTCTTTTCAGCCTAAAATGTCTCCCAGCGCACAACGACCAGCAGGTGGCGGAATGCCCGACATGTCTGCAATGGCATCAGCATTTGAAAAAGATTTGGGAAAAATTGTTTTGCATTCAGAGATAAAGCAATTGCAGGACGTTACAGTAACTACTACTGCCGGAAGATTGAGAATGGATATTGACAAAAAAGTTTTAGCGTTGACAAGAATATCGTGAGCGCAGGCGGAACTGCATTGGATGTAATGAAAAACGTACCAAGCGTTAACGTAGATATTGATGGCAATGTTGCATTGCGAAACAGCTCTCCACAAATATTTGTTGACGGACGGCCAACAACACTTACTTTAGACCAGATACCTGCCGATGCTATCGAAAGCGTTGAAGTAATAACAAATCCATCTGCCAAGTATGATGCTTCAGGTGGCGGAGCTGGTATTTTGAATATTGTTTTAAAGAAGAATCGTAAAACCGGTTATAACGGAAATGTAAGAGCAGGCATTGATAAGCGCGGGGCAGTTAATGGCGGAGTTGATTTTAATGCCCGCCAGGGTAAAGTAAACTTTTTCGGAAGTGTAAATGTGAACCAGATGAAAGGCCGCACCACGGGTACCACAAACCGTTTGAACTTTGGTGATACACCCAAAACTTTTATTGATCAAACTAACTTTAATAAAACAACAGGTGCCTTTGTATTTGCACGTGCAGGCGTGGATTATTTTGCTACTAACCGCACTACCATTTCGTTGGCAGGCTTTAAAGTGCATGGAGAATTTAACCCTTATGAATTTATAAACATCAACACCGATAGTTTATATACTACAAGAACTGCCAGCAGCTACAGCGAAAGAACTTCAACAGGCGAGCGTGTATTTAACGGGCAGGGATTGGCATTGGGTCTCAGATATATTTTCCCTAAAGAAGGTGAAGAGCTAACTGCTGATGCAAATTACTTCGGTGGCAAAAACGAAAACAACTCTTTGTATTCAACAGATATTTTTGGCAATACACGTGGTAGTCTTAAAGAAAATACTTTACAAAAAGTAATGGGTGATGGAAATGATCATAATATTATTTTACAAACTGATTATACAAATCCGCTTACTGCAAAAACAAAATTAGAAACCGGATTGCGTGCTTCAATACGTGGACGTGTAAATAATAACGATAATTATTATTTCAATAATGCAACTAATCAATACGTTCTCATTCCATCGGGTACAAGCGACTACAAAAACGATGATAACGTTTATGCAGCTTACGTAAGCATTACCAGTAGCATTAAGAATTTTGGATACAAGTTAGGATTGCGTGCAGAAAGTTCTAATTACACCGGCGAGTTAACTAAAACAGGAGAGAAATTCAGCAACAGTTATCCTGTTAGTTTATTCCCTTCAATATTTCTTAGCCAGAAGCTCGACAACAAGCAAGAAGTTCAGATGAGTTATACCCGTCGCATCAACAGGCCTAACTTCTTTCAGTTAATCCCTTTTGTTGATTATACCGATCAGCTAAATATCACTAAAGGTAATCCTGACCTTGTACCTGAGTTTACCAACTCGCTTGAAATGTCTTATTCAAAAACGTTTACAAAAAATAACAACTTACTGGCTTCTCTATATTACAAGAAAACAACTGATCTTATTACCCGTTACCTTGATAAAGAAATTAATCCCTTTACAGGTACAGATGCCATCATCAACACTTACATCACTGCCAATTCGAGTGAGTCTTACGGAACAGAATTAACTACACAGATATTCCCCGCAAAGTGGTGGGATTTTACAACAAACGTGAACATTTATAATTCAACCATCAATACAGATATTAAAGGAGAACCAGCAAACAGCTTATGGAGCTGGTTTGGAAAATTCAACAGTAATTTTAAATTACCTGCAGATTTTACTGCGCAACTTTCAGCTACTTACCAATCTAAAACCAATATGACTCCGAACAGTGGCGGTGGTTTTGGAGGCCCTCCCGGTGCAAGAGGCGGAAGCGGTGGCGGACCAGGTGGTGGCGGTGGTTTTGGCCAGGCACAAAGTTCTTCTCAGGGTTACATCAAATCATCTTATGGCGTTGACTTAGCAGTTAAGAAAAGTTTTCTTAAAGACAATGCAGCTTCTGTAACGCTTGCAATAAGTGACATCTTCGCTACCCGCAGAACGGATATGCATTCAGAAAGTCAATATTTCATACAGGACTATAATCGGTTACGCGATCCTCAAATGGTTCGTTTAACCTTTGCCTATCGCTTTGGAAAAATTGATGCTACATTGTTTAAACGCAAGAATAACCAAACAGGACAAGGCGCTACAGAAAGTATGTCTCAATAATAATTTACAAAATCGCTAATTCAAAAAATAGTATAACAACTTTTAAATTTTTCATATTGGCAAGCAATCAAAAAAGCGAGGGCAATTTCTATTGCCCTCAAGTTGTTAGAATAAAATTTGTATTGACGATGAAGCAGTTTCAAATTTTAAATCATAGTATTACCATTAAGGGAAAGCTCTGTTATATATCTAAACAAAAACATCACTTCTAAAAATTAATCGAATAATTCAAACCGCGAAAAACAGGGTTGATGATATTATTTAAAATTGAACCAAAGCGGTAAGTAAAGGCAACTCCAAGATTGTAGTTATAGCTCGATCGCAGTTCTCTGTTCCTCACTAATAATTCATCGCGGCTTGCATTGCCTTTACGTAAAGCAATCTGATCGTGTATTAAACCGTAGTTGCCCCAAACAGCCAAGTTTAATCCTTTTACAATTTTCCAGCTTACAGCTCCGTTAAAAGTGAGGCTGTTTTTAGTAAGATCTTCCATAAAGCCGTTGTAAAAAATACCCATATTAACGCTGCCCCATGGCTTTGTAAAAGAGGCTATCATATTTACGCTTTGCAGGTATTGCAATTCCTTAGTTTTGAGGTAAAGGGTAGTATCGTAATACTTCATATAAGCCGGACCAATTACATATTGAAGCACGATGCGTTGCGTATTAAATTTTGGATAAGGATAAAAGCTGTATTCTATTTTGGGGCGTACTTTATAAGAAGCCTTAATATTTGAATAAAGAGAATTTGTATAAGCAGCCTCAAGGCCATATGCCCAGTGATTATTTATCTTCTTAGCCATGTCTATACTTCCATCAAGGCCTTGCCTCGTAAATTTGGTTTTGCCCGCGCTGTCAATATAAAAGTCCACACTTTTGTTTACAGAGAATTGTGCACCCATTTTCCATTTTTGCGTTTCACGATTAGCAGAGAAGCTGCCGTTTAAAGAACTGTTTTTATAATTCTCTGTTCCTGAAAAGCTGCCAAAGGTTGTAAGCTGAAAAACCCAATAGTTCCACTTGTCTCTAACTGTTGCAGATGCTGCATTTTTAGCGCTGTCTGTTTGCGGGTAGGTGATAGTTAAATTTTCTGCTGCTTTACTTTTTGCTATATACCTTGTTAGTCCAAGCTTTAAATACTGCACTAGTTTTTTTCGTTGTTCATCTTCGGTACTGGTAGGATCATTAAAAAAGGTAAGCGTATCCGAGGAGTTTTGAAAAGCTTCTGTCCTATAAAAAATAATTGCGCCTGCGTTCCTCCGTTATTATTGCTTTGTGTATTGATTAAAATATGCACATCCGCATCAAACCTGTCGCGAACAAAAACGACCATCGGCATTTCTGTCCGGGTATAATCATAGTTACAAATCCATGTTTGAGAACAATCTAAAAAAACTTTTATCTTATCAGGTTTGCTTTGAGAAAAAGCGGCAGAATAGCAAAAGATCGCAAAAAAAATTGCAGTAGTTTTTGGCATAAACTATTTTAAGTAAATGTACTTTTAAGCAATCAATTACTCTCATCACCATTTTACGAACGACTGAATTTATTGTTAAAGATTAATCTAACTTACAAGCTCTTTAAGAAAGTGTTTTGTACTGCTAAATTTGAAACCAACTGCTTATGCCAACTTATATATCTATCCTGAGAGGAATAAATGTAAGTGGACATAAGATGATTAAAATGGAAGAGCTTGCCTCTCTATTTAAAAGCCTCTATTTTAAAAATGTAAAAACATACATACAAAGCGGCAATGTTGTTTTTCAGGCTATTGAAACAGGCGTGCACGAATTGGCAAAACGTATAGAAGAAAAAATAAGCGAACAGTTTGGTTTTGCAGTTCCGGTTTTGGTTAAAGAAAAAAATGAAATAGCCAGGGTTTTGCAAAACAATCCTTTTATAAAATCAAATGCTAAAGATGTTTCCAAACTTCATGTAACCTTTCTCTCGAACAAGCCGGAGCAAATTAATATTGATAAAATACAACAGGGACAATATGAGCCCGATGAATATATTATTTCAGGCTCGGTTATTTACCTGTATTGCCCCAATGGCTATGGAAACACAAAATTGAATAATAACTTTTTTGAAAGTAAACTAAAGGTTACAGCAACTACCCGCAACTGGAAGACTGTTAATGAACTGATGAAGATGGCAAATGTTATACCGGATAATATTTAATCAAGCTATTATAAGCAGTTAAGTCAGAACCACTTTGTATAGCTACTTTTCAGTGGCTGATAACCCATAACTTTGCACCTCAAAATAAATTGTTACCATGAAAAAAATATTTGTTACCGCTTTTGCACTATGCATTCTTTTTACAGTTAATGCACAACAATTAACCACACCACAACCCAGCCCTACGCAAACCATTAAACAAAATTTTGGTTTGTCGTCAATAGAGTTGTCTTATTCAAGGCCCGGAATTAAGGGAAGAAAGGTGTTTGGCGACCTTGTTCCTTTTGGCAACGTTTGGCGCACCGGCGCTAACAATGCCACTACCCTAACTTTTGGAGACGATGTAATAATCGGCGACAAAAAAATTGCAGCCGGAAAATATGGATTGGTAAGTATTCCCAATAAAGAAGACTGGACTTTGATTATAACCAAACAATTAGATATTACCAGCCCCGCCGCTTACAAACAGGAAAACGATGTGGTACGTGTTGCCGCAAAAACAATGAAGCTGAACGATAAAGCTGAAACTTTTACCATGCAGTTTGCCAATGTAAAATCCAACTCCTGCGATCTGCAGTTGATGTGGGAAAACACAGCCGTTGCCTTACCAATTAAAACTGATGTTGATACAAAAGTTATGGCTCAGATTGATAACTTGTTGAATAAAGATAACAGGCCGTACTATAATGCAGCTTTGTATTATCTTGAAAGCGGTAAAGATTTGAACCAGGCACTTAGCTGGTTTGATAAAGCGATCGAACAAAACCCCAAAGGTTATTTCATCTATCATCAAAAAGCAAATGCCTTAGCTAAGTTGGGCAGAAAAGATGAAGCAAGAAAGACAGCAACCCGATCAATAGAGCTTGCTAAAGAGGCAAAGAACGATGATTATGTTCGGCTGAATGAAAAGCTGTTGGCAGATTTGAAATAACACGAGACCTTTTTTTTAACACATAGGCACAGTAGGCACAATAGAATACATAGTAGACTATTCAAGAAACTTTTTCTATGTGCCTATGCGCCTATGTGTCTATATGGTAAAAGAATATGCATAAGTTATGTCAGTTATCTGAAAGATTATAACCTGATATTCAATCAAAGATTACATGCCTCCATTTGAAATAAATGTTTCTATAGTTGAAGAACTGCAAATGACCAATAACCTAACGGAACTGGAGCAAATATTTTCAAAAGCCAAAAGTACTGTTGTGCAGGGAGAGACAGTAACATTGGTAAGGCAAAATACCGATGGCAGTACCTATACTTTTGATGAATTAACTACAGAAGCTGATCTCGAAAACTATAAACAAACTGTATTTAAATACCTGTAATTACAAATATCCTATCGCTCTAAAAAACAAATATATTCTCTTACAGAAGAAAAGGTTTACTGAACATAACTCAATATTCTTCACCTTATCAGAACCCTTCGGGTGCATTTCAAATTGTCGCAGCTAAGCAGCGGCTTTGCAAGTTGCTTTTGTTAGTTGAATGATTTTATTCCAATCATTATTTTTTCTCACAACTCTTAAGTTGAGCATATTCTGAGCACCCTTGC
>JAABUN010001213.1_pt1 | contig 59512 bp, 54 predicted proteins | sample 5559311 | NCBI WGS metagenome assembly JAABUN01 (sample SAMN10711877, study PRJNA513370) | rock metagenome | isolation source: Antarctica rocks | place: Antarctica: Victoria Land, Siegfried Peak sud
CGCATTGTCCCCCCCCGCGCGGCGCCCCCCCCCCCACCACCCCCCGCGCTACCGCAACGCCGCCTCGACGCGCCCCTGCACTTGCGGCGTGGTCGCGTTACCGACACCGCGCTGCACGAGCGCACCGTCCTTACCGATCAAGGCCCACGAGGGGCGAGAACTGATGCCGTACGCTTTCCAGACCACCTTCTGCGTGTCGTCCACTACGGGGTACGTCATCTTGTAGTCCTTCACGCCCTCCGCGACGGGCGTTTGCCCCGTGAAGTCGTAGCCGTGTACCCCGATGATCGTCAAGCCTTGCGCCGCGTACATCGCCTGCCACCTGTTGAGGGTCGGAACCTCCGCCCGGCAGTCCGGTCATATGTCCGACCAGAACACGAGCAGCACGGGCGTGCCGCGCAACTTTGCCAGCGAGAGCGGCTCGGAATTGAACCACTTGCCCGCTTCGGGGATGGCGATCTCCGGCGCGAGGGCAACCATCGGGGCCGTCGTGGATGCGGCGGTCGGTCGGGTCATTGACGCCGCCTGCATCGCCGTGGGCGGCGCGACCGTGGGGCGCGACGCCGCACTTGTCGCGGCCTGCATCGTCTGGGACATCGAAGCGAACCCCGTCGCGGTCGCGGCAAGCGAGACGCCATCATTCGCCGCTGCCACACCCGTGATTGGAGTGGGGGATGTCGCCGCACCCGTACCCGGAGCGGGGGTGAACGGCGGGAGTTGCGGCAGTCGTGTCAGGGTCGCGCCTGCGGCATCGGTGCGCCCGTTCACCGGCGGGAGCGGGGCGACAGTTCCCGCAGGAGGCCCATCCCGCACTATCTGCGGCGTGGCGGTCGGCACTTCGCCACCGCACCCGGCAAGCGTCACGAGCGTGACGAGTACCCCGCAGAGCGCGACGAAACGTGGATGTCCCTGCTGCACCCGGCCCTCCCTTCTCCGAAAAAACGCCACGGATGCCCGCGTGTCACCCGCTACGCGAGACGGTAGCACGCGAGTCTTACAACGTGCTTACACGCCCGCCCCGTCTGCGGCCTTATCCACGGCTTCCGACACGGCTTGTTCTTCGGGAAAGCGGCCCGTGGCGTCCTTGGAATGCACGAGGAGGCCGTTGACGTACACCTCGAACACGCCCCCACCGGAAGGGATGATTGTCAGGGAAGCGATGCGATTCTTGTGCGTCTGCAAGAGGGTGTCCGCCAAACTGGCGGCGCGATGGACGTACCCTCAGGAGGTACAGTACTCGATGGTCACGGTCACTCGATCTGCGGCGTTCGTCATCGCGTGTCTCCTTTATCGGTGCCGCCTCGCGGCGGCGTTGACCCGATTCTCGCCCGTACGGACCTGTTCGGTACCTAGCGGTGCCGCCCCCGGCGTACGTCCTCTAGGAACCGTCGCAACCGAGCGAGCGGCCCCCGATACGCCGGCCCGATAGAGAAGGGCGTGGGTTCGATGCGCTGCCCGCGCCATGTCTGTTCGTCGGCCCCCAGCGTATAGGAAGGCCGCAGGAAGACCGGCACGAGGAACAGCACCATCGCCACGATGATGAGCACATTCGTGAACACGGGGGGCAGCGCGATTTTCAGCACGAAGGCACCGAGCGCGAGAGCAATGCTGGCAACGGTCCAGCGGACGCCGCCGAGCTTCTGCCATACACCGGCGGGGGCGACGCGCCCACGGGCCTGATCCACGTTGCGCCGCACCCGCTGGATGCGCTCACGCCCCCGGTTCTCGCGCTCCTTGCGTTCGAGTAGTTCCATGATCTCGCGTTCGTAGCGGCGTGGCATCGGCAAACTCCGCCTGTGAGTTGGATGATCGCGTACGGCTTGGTCAAAGACGGCGCGGCGGGAACGGTTGCGTGCCGCGCACACGAGAATCATCGCCGGGGAATGCTGCCCCCCAATTGTACTGCACAAAACGCGGGTCGAACAATGGCTATTTCTCGTGTATCTACGGCGATGCAGGGAATCCGGCCTGCGGGGGAGGGGAGCGGGGAGACATTCCCTCGCATCAGCCCTGCCATTCAAATGCACAATTTATCACAAGCGCAATAGGTCAATAAACTGATTGACAGCCGCCGCGCTTTTCGCTATCGTACCGCCGCACCCGTGCTTTGTGGGTACGCACAGTCTTTCCCGGTTGGAGTGAGGGGACACCATCATTCCATGCGGGGACGATGTTGACGTACGTTCACAGCGGGCGGGGCGAAAAATGGTGCGCGGTCGTTCTTATTCACCTGCACAACACGAGGAGGTCTGGATGCGGTATGGCCGGATTCACCGGAAGCGACGCCCCCAACAAATGGGCGTCGTTGCACGTTTCTCACTGATGCTGTTCCTGTTGCCGCTGGCACTTGCCGCGTGCGGCGACGAGGCCGCCGCTCCCACCGCGACCACGGGTGCGCCCGCCGCCACGACCGCAGCTACCCGGCCCGCCGCCACGGCGGGGGCGACCGCCGCCGCGACCACGGCCCCGATGACGGCAGCCGGTACCGCCGCCCCCGCCGCGACCACGGGTGCGCCCGCCGCCACGACTGGCGCGGCAGCGGCAGGCACCTCGGCCCCGGCGGCGGCGAACGCGGGCTTCGGCACGCCGCTGACCACGAAGCGCGGTGAGGGCGGCACGCTCCGTCTCCTCTGGTGGCAGGCACCGACGATCCTCAACATGCACACGAACAACGGCACGAAGGATCAGGACGCTTCTTCGGTCGTCACGGAACCGCTGGCCCGCGTGAGCACGAGCGCACTCGTGCCGGACATTCCGATTCTGGCGGCGAGCATCCCCAGTGCCGCCAATGGCCTCCTCGCGGCGGACGGCACCTCGGTAACGTGGAAGCTCAAAGAGGGCGTGACGTGGTCGGACGGGATGCCTTTCACCGCCGATGACGTGGTCTTCACGTATCAGTACATCACCGACCCGAAGACGGGCAGCACGAGCACCACCAACTACACCGACGTGCAGGACGTGGTGGCCGTGGACAAGACCACGGTGAAGGTGACGTTCAAGGCTCCCACCGCCGCGTGGTTCTTCCCGTTCGTGGGCGACGCGGGCGAAATCTTCCCCAAGCACGTCGTGTCGCTCTGCATGGATGCCAAGGCGTGTGAGTTCAACCAGAAGCCCACCGGCACCGGTGCCTACGTGGTGCAGGAGTTCCGCCCCGGCGACTCCGTGATCTACAAGGCGAACGAGAAGTTCCGCGAGGCGAACGCGCCCTTCTTCGCCACGGTCGAGCTGAAGGGCGGCGGCGACGCCACCACCGCCGCGAAGGCCGTGCAGACGGGGCAGGTGGACTACGCATGGAACCTGCAAGTGACGCCGGACATCCTCAAGCAGTTACAGGACAGCGGCAAGACCGTCGCCACGGTTCCCGGCTACTCCACGGAGCAGATTCGCCTCAACTACGCCGACCCCCGCAAGGAAGTGGACGGCGAACTGAGCAGCCCGAACAGCAAGAACCCCTTCTTCAGCGACCCGAAGGTAGTCGAGGCGTTCAAGTACGCCATTGACCGCAAGAGCATTGCCACGCAGCTCTACGGCCCCGGTGGGGCGGACGGCAACACGATCATCAGCCTCGTGCGCGGCGACGTGGGCAAGCCCTACATCTTCGACCTCAAGAAGTCGGAGGCTCTGCTCGAAGAGGCGGGCTGGAAGAAGGGCGCGGACGGCATCCGCGAGAAGGGCGGCGTGAAGATGAACCTCACGTTCCGCACTTCCGTGACTTCGGTGCGCGACCGCACGAGCCTCATCATTCAGCAGTCGCTGAAGCAGATCGGTATCGGCATGGAACTGAAGCCCGTGGATGCCTCGGTCTACTTCGGTCGCCCCGACAACCCGGACGCCCTCTCGCGGTTCACGGTGGACTTCGAGATGTATAGCACCGGCTCCAGCCGCCCCGATCCGCAGAGCTTCCTCGAGGAGTGGACCACCGCCAGTTTCGCCACGAAGGCGAACAACTGGGGCAAGTCGAACGTGATGAAGTGGAGCAACGCGCAGTACGACGCGCTCTACAAGCAACTGGTCGCCGAACTGAACCCGGAGAAGCGCAAGGCTCTCGCCCTCCAGATGGACGAGATCATCGTGGAGCAGGGCGGCTCGATCCCGATTGTGGTGCGCAAGGATGTGTTCGGGCATCGCCCCGACCTCATTAACAACCAGCACTCGCCGTACTCCTCGCAGCTCTGGAACATCGCGCACTGGGCGTTGAAGAAGTAAGCGGTCGGTAGTCGGGGGTCGGGTAGTCGCTAGTCGCTCGTTGTCGGAAGAATGCAATGCATTTCACTGATGACAAGCGGCTGACGACTACCCGGCTAGCCCACGAAGGGAAGATCACCATGCGACGGCACCCCTTACACCGTTTCCCGTCATTGGCACGCTTCGCAGTCGGCGCGATGCTGCTGCCGCTCGTGCTGGCAGCCTGCGGCGAGACCGCCGCCCCCACGACTGCACCGGCGGCTGCGGCAACGGTCGCCGCCACCCGCCCCGCAAGCGCGGCAGCACCGACGACCGCCCCGGCAGCCGCGACCACGGGTAGCACCGCCGCGACCGCCGCCCCGACAACCGCCGCCGCTGCCGCACCTGCGGCAACGACCGCGAGCGGCGTGCCGAACGCGGCACCTGCGGCCTCCGCCGCCCCTGCTGCTGCTGCTGCGGCCCCCGGTGCCGCGTTCGGCATGCCGCTGACCACGAAGCGTGGCGAGGGCGGTCCGCTCCGCGTGCTCTGGTGGCAGGCACCGACGATCCTGAATGTTCACCTCTCCAGCGGCACGAAGGACACCGACGCCTCCACCCCCGTGGAGGAGCCGCTCGCTCGCATCACCGAGAAGTCTCCCGTGCCGGACGTAGCGATTCTGGCGGCGGAAATCCCCAGTGCGCAGAACGGGCAACTCGCGGCGGACGGCACTTCGGTGACGTGGAAACTCAAGAGCGGCGTGACGTGGTCGGACGGGATGCCCTTCACCGCCGAGGACGTGAAGTTCACGGGCGAGTACACCGCCGACCCGAAGAACGGCACGACCACGCAGTCGGCATACAGCGACATCAAGCAAATTGACGTGATTGACGCGACCACGGTCAAGATCACCTTCAAGGCAGCCACCGCCGCGTGGTACCTCCCCTTCGTGGGCGACAACGGCGTGATCCTGCCGAAGCACCTCGTGCAGCCTTGCGTCGCGGCGGGTATGAGTGCCATGTGTCCGTACAACCTCAAGCCCGTCGGCACCGGGCCGTACGTGGTCTCGGATTTCCGTCCCGGCGACAGCGTGCAGTACAAGGTGAACGAGAAGTTCCGCGAGGCGAACGCCCCGTACTTCGCCAGCATTGACTGGAAGGGCGGCGGCGACGCGGGTACGGCGGCGAAGGCGTTGCAGACCGGGCAGGTGGACTACGCATGGAACCTGCAAAGCACGCCGGAGGTCATCAAGCAACTGAGCGACGCGGGCAAGACGGTGGCGACGCCCGCTGGCTTCTACGTCGAGCAGTTGCGCATCAACTACGCCGACCCGAAGGACACGGGCGGCGAGACGAGCAACGCGATGAGCAAAAACCCCTTCTTCAGCGACCCGAAGGTCGTGGAGGCGTTCAAGGTCGCCATTGACCGCGAGAGCATCGCCAAGAACCTCTACGGAGCGGGCGGCGCGGCGGGCAACACGACCATCCCGATCATCCGGGGCGATCTGGGCAAGCCCTTCGAGTACAACCCCGCGAAGGCGAACATGCTGCTCGATGAAGCGGGCTGGCGACGCGGCGCGGACGGTACCCGCGAGAAGGGCGGGGTGAAGTTCAACATCACCTTCCGCTCCTCAATCACCCCCGTGCGCGACCGCACCGCGCAGATCATGCAGCAGAACTTCCGTATGCTCGGCATCGGTTTCGAGAACAAGAGCGTGGACAGCAGCATCTACTTCGGTCGCCCCGACAACCCGGACTCCTCGAAGCGGTTCACCGTGGACCTGCAAATGCTCTCCACCGGCTCGTCGCGCCCGGACTCGCAAGCCTTCTTCGAGGACTTCACCTCGTCGCAGTTCTCCACGAAGGCGAACAACTGGGGGCCGGGGAACTACATGAAGTGGTCGAACGCCATGTTCGATACCTTCCACGACCAGTACAAGAAGGAACTGAATATCGAGAAGCGCAAGACGCTCCAGCGGCAACTCGACGACCTCGTGATTGACTCCGGCACCGCGATCCCGCTCGTGATCCGCAAGGACGTGTTCGGGTACCGCGCTGACCTAACCAACATCGAGTTCTCGCCGTTCTCGTCGCAGGTCTGGAACATCGCGCACTGGACGATCAAGAAATAGTCGTCGGTCGCCCGTTGTCGGTGGGATGCAAGGACTACCAATCGCATCCCACCGACGACTGGCGACGAGCGACTGTTAACGTCGCGTCAAGAAGCCGGTCGTTCACGCGGCATGTGCCAGTCTTCGAGGTGGGTGTTCGGGCCTTCTTCACTGGTACGTGGTCGTGAGCGACCGGCTTTATGGTACTCAAGGGGAGGGTTTGCGATGGCACAACTGCACCGCCCGTCCGTGTTCCGGCCTCGTCTCCAGCGGCGTCTGCGTCCGGCGGAGTGGCTCGCCGCGCTCCTCCTGACGTTACCGCTCGTGCTCTCCGCGTGCGGCGAGACCGTGGCCCCGACCGCCACGACGGGTGCCGCCGCCGCCACCGTCGCACCTACACGGGCCGCGACCGCCGCCCCCGCCGCGATGCCCACCGCCGCGATCACGGGCGCGACCACCGCCCCGGCGACCACGGGTACTCCAGCCGCGATGCCTACGGTAGCGGCTCCGGCAAACACCGCCGCTCGCCCCACGACCACGATGGCGATGCAGGGTGCCGCCCGCAACATCACGCTGCCGGAAGGCACGAAGCGCGGCGAGGGCGGCACATTGCGCCTCATCTGGTGGCAGGCACCGACGATCATGAACGCGCACCTCGCGCAAGGCACGAAGGACTTCGACGCCAGCCGCGTGGTCGCGGAACCCCTCGCCACATTCAGCCGCAACACGCTGAACCTGCCAGACGTGCCGGTGCTGGCGAAGGAGATTCCCAGCACCCAGAACGGGCAACTCGCGGCGGACGGCACCAGCGTGACATGGAAACTGCGCGAGAACGTGACGTGGTCGGACGGCACGCCCTTTACCGCCGAGGACGTGATCTTCACGCACAAGTTCATCGCCAACAAGGCGAACGGTGCCGTCACGGTAGCGGAATACGACCTCGTCAAGGACGTGACCGCCCCCGATCCGCTCACGGTGAAGGTGACATTCACCTCCCCGACGCCCGTGTGGTACCTGCCCTTCGTGGGCAGCCGGGGCGTGATCCTGCCGAAGCATGTCGTCGCTGCGTGCGACGGCAACGCGAAAGCGTGTCCGTATAACCTCAAACCCGTCGGTACCGGGCCGTTCGTGGTGACGGACTTCCGCCCCGGCGACACGGTACTCTACGCCGCGAACGAGAAGTTCCGCGAGCCGAACGCACCCTTCTTTGCGAAGGTCGAGATGAAGGGCGGCGGCGACGCCACCACCGCGATGAAGGCCGTGCAGACCGGGCAGGCCGATTTCGCGTGGAACCCGCAGGTGACGCCCGATCTCTACAAGCAGTTCACCGACTCCGGGGCCACGCTCGCGGTGGAGCCGGGTACTTCCGCCGAGCAGATGATCTTCAACTTCGCCGATCCCTCGATTGAGGTGGAGGGCGAGAAGAGCAGCCCCAGGAGCAAGAACCCGTTCTGGTCGGACAAGAACGTCCGGCAGGCCGTGGCGATGGCGATTGACCGCGACGCGATGGCGAAGAACCTCTACGGGGCCGCAGGCGTGGCGACCAACACCATCATCCCCACCGTCTGGAACGGGCCGGAGTGGAAGTACGACCAGAAGATGGCCGGTACCCTGCTCGACATGGCGGGTTGGAAGCCGGGAGCGGACGGTGTGCGCGTCAAGGACGGCAAGCGGTTCGCCATCACGATCCGCACCGCCTCCAGTTCGGTGCGCGACAAGGAGACGCTGCTCATCCAGCAGAACCTCAAGGCCATCGGCATCGCCGTGGAGATTCGCAACGTGGACTCCTCGATCTTCTTCGGGCAGCCCGACAACCCCGATCAGCGGGCGCGGTTCGAGACCGACCTGCAAATCTTCTCCGAAGGCAGCGGCTCGCCCGACATGTACGGCTGGCTCGCCCGCTTCCAGACCTCGGCGGTCTCCTCGAAGGAGAACGGCTGGAAGGGTACGAACTTCATGCGCTGGTCGAACGCCGAGTACGACGCCACCGCGAAGGAACTGAACACCACCCTCGACGGGGCCAAGCGACTCGAATTGTTCAAGAAGCTCGACCAGATCGCCATGAACGACTACGCCATCGTGCCGCTCGTTGCCCGCACCAGCCTCGCCGCCTACGTCAAGGGGCTGGAAGGCGTGAATAACGGCTCGTGGGACTCGAACGTCTGGAACATCGCGCACTGGACGATCAAGCGGTAACAGGGTAGTCGGCGGTCGGCAGTCGGTAGAAAAATGCGAGATGCAGCATTTTGGCATTTTCTGACGACTGCCGACTGCCGACTCGAATCTATAGACAGCAGGCGGCGCGGCGTGTATGCTACCGCCCGTTGTTCATCTATCATTCACCCGTGTCCAACGAGAGGTGGGGCTATGCGACGAGTGTCACGTTCCCGGTTCCTGCGCCAGTTCCCCGTGTTGCTCATGGTGCTGCCGCTGCTCCTTGCGGCGTGCGGCGATACGGCCCCGGCCCCCACGGCGGGTAGCACCGGCGCGGCGACCACCGCCGCCACGCGCCCCGCGACTACCGCGAGCGGCACGACCGCCGCGACCGCCGCCGCGACAACGGCGGGCAGCACATCCGCCACGGTCGCCGCACCTGCCGCGACCACGGGTGCCGCGATGCCCGCCGCGATGGGCCGTGTGGAGAACCTGACGCTGCCCGCCACGAGCAAGCGCGGCGAGGGCGGCACGCTCCGCCTCCTCTGGTGGCAGGCTCCGACGATCCTGAACCTGCACCTCGCGGCAGGCACCAAGGACTACGACGCCTCCCGCCCCGTGAACGAACCGCTCGCCACCTTCTCGAACGCCGGTGCGCTCACGCCCGACGTGCCGGTGCTGGCGAAGGAGATTCCCTCGGCCCAGAACGGCGGCCTCTCCGCCGACGGCACCTCGGTGACATGGAAGCTCAAGGACGGCGTGACGTGGTCGGACGGGATGCCCTTCACCGCCGAGGACGTGATCTCCACGTACAGGTTCATCACGAACAAGGCGAACGGCTCGACCACGATCAGCACCTACGACGCCGTTCAGGACATCATCGCCCCCGACAAGGCCACCGTGAAGATCACCTTCAAGGGGCCGACGCCGGCGTGGTTCAGCCCCTTTAGCGGCGTGAACGGGGCCGTGTTGCCGAAGCACCTCATTGACCCCTGCAACGGCATGGGTTCGATGTGTCCCTTCAACATCAAGCCCGTCGGCACCGGCCCGTACGTCGTGACGGACTTCCGCTCCGGCGACAGCGTGCTCTACACCGCGAACGAGAAGTTCCGCGAGCCGAATGCCCCGTACTTTGCGAAGGTCGAGATGAAGGGCGGCGGCGACGCGACCACGGCGGTCAAGGCCGTGCAGACGGGCGCGGCGGATTACGCATGGAACCCGCAGGTGACGCCCGATATCTACACGCAGTTCGAGCAGGGCGGCGGCGTGCTGCTGAACAACCCCGGCACGGGCGCGGAGAAGCTGTTCTTCAACTTCGCCGACCCCTCCATCGAGGTGGACGGCGAGAAGAGCAGCCCCAAGAGCAAGAACCCCTTCTTCACCGACAAAAACGTGCGGATGGCCGTGGCGATGGCGATTGACCGCACCGCGATGGCGAAGAACCTCTACGGCGTCGGCGGCAAGGAGACCAACACCCTGATCCCCGGCCTCTACGAGGGCTTGCCCTTCGAGTTCTCGCCGATGAAGGCGAGTGCCCTGCTCGAAATGGCGGGCTGGAAAATGGGGCCGGACGGCGTGCGCGTCAAGGACGGCAAGCGGTTCGCCATCACCTTCCGCACCTCCGTGACCCCCGTGCGTGACCGCGAGAGCCTGCTGATTCAGCAGAACCTCAAGGCCGTGGGCATCGCGGTGGAACTGAAGCCGGTGGACTCGTCGGTCTTCTTCGGACAGCCCGACAATCCGGATCAGCGCGTCCGCTTCGAGACTGACCTCTCGATGTACACGAACAGTGCCACCTCGCCTGATCTGCAATCCTTCCTCAAGGACTACACCACCGACCAGATCGCGCAGAAGTCGAACGGCTGGAAAAGCACGAACCTCATGCGCTGGTCGAACTCGGAGTACGACAAGATCATGGTCGAGCTGAACCGCACGCTCGACGGTGCCAAGCGCGTCGAACTGTTCAAGAAGGCCGATCAGATTCTCATCGGCGACTACGCGCAGGTACCGCTCGTGGCCCGCCGCAACCTCGGCGCGTCCTCGAAGGGGCTGACGGGCGTGAACCTCACGACGTGGGACTCCGACGTGTGGAACATCGCCCACTGGACAAAGGCGCGATAACGTCGCCAACGTTCCATCACACCCCTCTCTGCGCAAGCGGGGAGGGGTGTTTCCTTGTGCTTCGCATGGACAAAGGACGAAGAAGCACCACCCCACCGACAACGACCACTCCCCTACGGTCGCCACGCGAATACCGCGTCCACGGTGATCGTCTCTCGGAACAGGCCGTCCGGCGTCGCGGTGTCGCTTTCCGCGAACGGCGCGAGGGTCGCCCGCAGGTCGGCCTCGAAGCCTGCCCGCTTGTCGCCGAACAGGGCGGGCGAGGCGTACGACGTGGAGTAGAGATGCCCCACCACCGCATCGAGCGGGCGGGCGAGGGGATAGGTGGTCTCCCATATCTCGACGCGGGAGAAGACCGACCGACCGAGGATGACCTCGAACCGCTCATGCTCCTGCTCCGGCGAGACGGTGCCGCTGCCCGCCCGCCGTTTCGGGCCGAGCCACCGCTGAATCGTTGCCCGCGCCGCGAGTTGCCACGGCTCCGACCCGCCCCAGAAGGGGTCGCCGTCGCCGCAGATCAGGACGCCGCCTCCCGGCTCCACGATGCCGTCCAGGTCCGCGAGCGTGGCGTCGCGCTGCATCCAGTGGAACGACCGCCCCATCACCGCGAGGCGCGCGGGGCCGATCTGCGGCGCGAGGCGCGTCAGGTCGCGGTCGCTCCCACGGAGCCACGTCGCGTTGGTGATGCCCCGTGCCGCCGCCGCGAGACCGGCCTCCGCGAGCATCCCCGGCTCCGGGTCCACGCCGACGACGTGCGCGGCGTGCGGCGCGAGGAGCAACGCGAGTTGTCCCGTGCCGCAACCGAGGTCGAGAACCCGCGCATTGCCGTCGGGGCCGTCCAGCCCGAACCGCCGCACGGTTTCCGCGATGAGCGCAGGCGGGTAGGCGGGGCGATAGCGGGCGTATGCGTGCGCCGCGCCGCGAAACAGATCGGTGGGGTCGTGCGTGGACATGCGGATACTCCTTTTCTGCGCGGCGGCGGGCGACGGACGGCGAATGAATTGTCGCATGGCGAGGATGGGCTTCGACAGGGCTTATGCGTTTTCCTGTCGGCGGTCGTTGCAGGGCCAGATGCACCTAACCCCCCGGCCCCCTTCCCCATAGGGAAGGGGGTGACGCACGGCGAGATCGAGGCGTAGGGGGAAGACCGAGATGTTCAGGCAGTACTCTCCCCCTTCCCTGTGGGGAAGGCGGGCGCGGGTGCCCTCTGGGCAGCATGGGCAGGTGGGGGGTTAGGTGCCTTTCGTGAAAACGCACAAGCCCTGTGGGCTTCGATCTGCCGACAACGGAGAATCTACACGACGAGCGAAGATATCGGGGCCGAACGATGGGCTACGCAGGCACTCCTATCCCCGTAGGTTCGCTACACGACGAGCCTTCCCACTGCTACCTGCGCGTGTGCGATTTTTACCCACCCGTCACAGAATGAATTTGTGTCACGTTCTAATGGACGGAGGTCTATGTCCAATCCCGCATCGAGCGAAAGACATGAGGGCCGCACCGATGAACATCGCCGGTTGTTTCGGGTGGAGACGGTAGATATGACGAACACTACTCTCGATACTGCGGTGGAATCGGCGGTGTCGGCGGGGCTGGCACGCCTCGCGGTACTCGTGTACGAGACGCCGCACGATTCCGACCGCATGATCCGGGATACCCTCGCGCTCGTGCAGAAATCGCTCGGCGCGGGCGCGATCTTCCTTGCTCGCTTCGGTATGGACACGCTCATCGTCGAACACGCGCACGACGACGCGGCGATGGGCTTGCACAGCGGCGACGAATTCGCGCTCTGCGACACGTATTGCAACGTGCTGCGCGAACGGGCGGCATCGTCGCTCGTGGTGGGGGATGCGCGGCGCGACCCCGATTTCCGGCACCTCTGTACGACGACCGCGCTCGGCATCGGTGCCTACATGGGCGTGGCACTCCACCGTGCCGACCGCACCATGTACGGCACGCTCTGCGCGTTGTACCCCGACACGCACCGCGAGGAGGCGGGCGAGATCGCGCTCCTTGCCCTCGCCGGACGAGTTTTCATGCACGCGGTCGCGGCGTGCGCCCTGCGCGAGAGCGAACACCGCTTCCGTATGCTGGTCGAGGTGTCCCCGGTCGGCGGGTGTATCGTGGACGAACACGGGATGATCGAGTCGGCGAACGAGGCGTTCTGCGCCCTCTACGGTCACGCCCGCGAGGGGTTGATCGGGCAGAACGCGATGCTGCTGGTTCCCGAAGCGGCGCGACCGGAGGAGATGGCCCGGTTTCGCCGGAGCGTGGCGACGGGGCGCGGCGGGCAACGCGAAGCGACCGTGACCACGAAGGGCGGCGACCGGCGCACCGTGCTCGTGGACACGGTGCAGTATGCGGGGCTGGACGGACGCCCCCGCCGCGCCTCGTACGTCACCGACATCACGCGACACAAGGCCGAGAATGAGGCGTACCGCCACGCCGCCTATCACGACGCCCTCACCGCCCTCCCGAACCGCGCCCTGTTCGCCATGCGGCTCGGCGCGGCCCTCGAAGGGTTGCGGACGCGGGGTGCGCATGTCGCCGTGCTTTCCCTCGACCTGAACGGCTTCAAGGCGATCAACGACACTTACGGACACGAGGCGGGCGACATCGTCTTGCAGGTCATCGCGGAGCGGATGCGCTCCCGGATGCAGGCGGACGACATGGTGGCTCGCATGGGGGGCGACGAGTTCATGGTGCTGCTGCCCTCGGTGCGGCGGGCGGCGGACGCGGCGCGGGTGGCGGCGAATCTCGCGGTGACTGTCGGTGCGCCCGTCGCCGCCAACGGGCGCGAGGTCGCGGTGACGCCGAGCATCGGCATCGGCATCGCGCCGCAGCACGGCGAGACCGCGACGGCACTGCTCGCCGCCGCCGACGCCGCGATGTACGCCGCCAAGCGACGCGGCACGAGCGTGTCGTTCTCATCCGGCGAGGGATAGCCCCCCGGTGGCCGCACCCTGCAACCTTGCAGCCCCGCCGCCGTGAACGCCGCTCTACCGCTCCACCGTTCTCTACCAACGGATCGCGTTCAGGGGCGGTCGCGCTCCTTGCGGGCGAGGTCGGCATTCATCTCGTGGGCATCCTCGTAGAAGTAGGCGGCATCGGACGGAGCCTGCCACACGAGGGCCGGGTCGTCGAGCAGGGCGTCGAGGTAGTCCGCGTTGTCGAGCAGGAGTTGCGCGTCGCTCACCGGCCCGTGCGATGGCACCACGGTGCGTACGTCCTCCCGCGCCGCCCACTGTCGCAGGGCGTCCGCCCATGTCCCCAAAGGGCCGCTGTGCGCGGTAGGGATGGGCCACTCCGCCGCGTCCCCCGCGATCAGCAACCCCAGTTCGGGCAGATGCACCACGCACTCGTCCGCCGAGTGACCGGGCAGGTACTCGATCACCAGCGTCAGCCCGCCGAGGTCAATCTCCATGAACTCCGTGAAGGTCACGGTCGGCGGCGTGATCGTCACGTCGTCGAAGCGGCCCGGTTCCTCGGCCCGCTTGCGCGAGAGGATGCGCGGCCCTTCGCGCAGCATCGCGGCGCGGGAGAGGCGGTGCGCGATGATCGTCTCCCCCGCGAACGCCCCGTTACCCCAGACGTGATCCCAGTCCGCGTGCGTGTTCACCACGAACCACGGCAAGCCGCGCTCTTTCAGCAGGTCGCGCACGCCGCGCATGTCCGCCGTGCAGGTGAGCGTGTCAACCACGACGGCGGTATCGGTGCCGAAGATCACGAACGAGCAGACCGTCATCCCCTCTTCGAGGGCGCGTTCCGCGATGTAGACCTCGTCCCCCACGAGGGGGCGGAGCGACACGTCGCCCCGGCGCGGTGTGCTGCTCATACGGCGTTCCGGTAGCGGCGGATGCTCGGCACGAGCAACGCGACGAGCAGCACACCGACCACGCACGCGCCCCCCCCGGAGGCGATGCTGAACGCGACGCCGAAGACCGCCGCCACCGCCCCCGCTTCGAGGCTACCGAGCTGCGGCCCCCCCTGCACGAAGACCTGATTCGCCGCCGTGACGCGCCCGCGCACCTCGTTCGGCGTCAGCAGTTGCAGGATCTGGTGGCGCAGCGTCATGCTCACGGTGTCCGCTGCCCCCGTCCCCGCGAGGAACAGCAGGGCGAGCGGCACCGCCGTGCTCAGCCCGACGCCGACCGTGGTGGCACCGTACGCCGCCACCGACAGGAGCAGGGGCCATCCCGGTTTGCGGATGCGGTTCCCGAAGGCGGTCATCGCCACGGCCCCCACCACCGCCCCGGCAGCCGGGGCGGCGAAGAGGAAACCGAGTTCCGTGGTGCCGACGTGCAGCACTTTGTCCGCGAGGGCGGGCAGCAGCACGGTGGCACTGCCCCAGAACATGGCGAGGAAATCCAGCGACATCACCGCGAACACGATGCGGTTGCCCCGAATGAAGCGTAGCCCCTCGGTCGCGGCCCGCCAGCCCCGCCCGCTACCCACGGTTGCGGCACCGAGCCGCACCCGCATCAGCAGCAGGGCGACGATCACGGCGAGGAACGAGACCGCATCTACCGCGTAAACCCCCGCGAGGCCGATTACGGCGATGGCGATGCCGCCGAGGGCGGGACCGACGATGGTCGCAACTTCCATAGTGGTGATGCTCCACGACAGCGCGTTCGGCAGGTGTTCACGCGGCACGAGTGCCGGCACGATGGCCTGTTGCGCCGGTCCATAGATTGCCCCTGCGGCGGCGGCAACGGCGACGGCGGTGTAGATCACGGGGAGCGACGCGAAGCCCGCGAGCGTGGAGAATGCCAGAGCCACCGAGCAGAGCAGCAGCACCGGCTGCGCCGCGAGCATCACGCGGCGGCGATCCACCGAATCCGCCAGCCCCCCCCCCACGAGCGACAGGGCCAGCACCGGCACGAGCCGGAACAGGCCGAGCAGCCCGAGTTCCCACGTGCTCTCATTGAGATGGTAGACATGATAGGCGACGCCCACCGTCATCATCTGCGACCCCACGGTGGAAATCCACCGCCCGCCGAGCAGCAACACGAAGTCGCGGTGCTTCAGCGCAACGAACGGACTCAGGCGCGTCGCGTCCACCGCCGCGACTGCCGTCTTCTCCTGTACATTCATCTGTCCGGCCACCCTTGCCGCTCCCCCACGTCTCGCTCATCTCGCCGCAGTATGGTACCGTATTCCGTGGTATCCCGAAAAGGGCCACAACCGCGATAACGCCACTTTTGCGAGACGTGGTAAGGCGAAAACCCCGTATTTCATCCGCACGATGAGCGGCGCACAACGCGACATAAGCCGCTGCACATGCGCAATCGGACGGCGTTGGATCATGATAGCGGGTGCGGAAGCGGCGTTCATCCGTGGAGGACGACGTTGGAGAGCGGGCCAACCGTGTTCACCATCCCGAAGCATCTGCTCGTCCGGTCACGCCGGTTGCAGTGGGCCGCCCTCGCGCACGCCCTGATCGAACCCGTCGCCATCTGGATACCCGTGCTGCTCGGCGTGCGCGGCAGCCGCATCGCCATCATCGGCGTGCCGCTCCTGCTCGCATTATGGGCCGCCCTGCAACTCCCGGCCCTCGGCGTGCCGCGCACGATGCGCCGCCGCTACCGCCGCATCACCGGGCTGGCGGGGCTGGCAGCGGCGGGCATCTTCGCATTTCAGGCGGCGAACATGGTGCTGTTCGGGCGGTTGCCGTGGCTCGTCCTCGGCACGGTGCTGTTCAACGTTCCCTTCGCCTTCCTGTTGTACGTCACCGCCCCGGTGTACGTCGCGCCCCGGCAGGAAGACACGTCGCGCTCCTGAAGTCGCCGTCATCCGTGGGAACAGGCGGCGGGAGTCGGGTCGCGGCGTTCGCTCCGGCACCCGCACGACGCGCCTCGCTTTCTACACCTTCGTCTCTGTTTGGGCCGCGTGCAACCGGGGCGCGGAAAAACATGCTATGATCGCGGGCAATGCGCGTGTGCCGCACCCGTCCCCCCTGTCCGAGTCAAGGAGGCACATCTCCCCGTGGCGCAGAACCGCAAGCCGGATGTGGACGGCTACCTCGATTACCTGCTCGATGCGTGGGCGCGTGTGCCGGAGGTGGCGCGGGGATGGGACGCCCTCGACTCGTTCGAGCAGGAGATGTTCCACCTCGAATGGATCGGCGTCACCGAGAGCCGCTTGCGCGAACTCGAACGCTGGCGCACGCAAAGCACGTTCTCCGTCGGTCAGCAGTCGCGCTGCGAGGAGCTAACCCGGCTCGTCGCCCGCGTGCGTCCGGTGCTCAATTCCCTGTTCGCCGACCTCGCCTGACACAGCCCGGTGTGTGGCACCGCGCTTCGACGCCCGCGCCTCGGCGCGGTATCCTTCCCCCAAAAGGAGGTGCGGCATGACGGACACTGCGACCAGATCGGCCCTCGACGAACGGCTGGACGCGCTCGAAGCGGCGGCGGAGCGCGGCGACACGGCGGCGGTCAGAGCGGAGGTTGCCCGCTTGCGCGAATACCTCCGCCCCGAACGGCTCCTGCCCCCTGCGGCGGTTGCGGCGCGGCGCGGCGTGGCGACCCCGCTGATGATCGAGCTGCTGATCGCGCACGGCGACATTCGCGGCGTGCAGCGGGACGGGCAGTACCTCGTGCCGCTGCGCGAGGTGGAGCGTCTGCGCGACGACCCGAAGATTCGGTACCTGCGCGAACTCGACCGCCTGCACGACCTTACCGCCGGGTTCGGCAACGAGCGGATGAGCGAGGAAGAACTCGAAGTCCTCGCGGCGGGGCGATCAGGAACGTACCCGTGGCAGCGATAACGCCGGAGATCAGGGCGGTGGCAGTATTGGATACGAGCGTACTTGTACCGGGCGGAGACCGATTGCAATTGCAGTCCGCCGCCGCCCTCGGTCATTACGAAGCGTACTGGTCCCCGTGAATCGTTGCGGAGTTGAACCGCGTGCTGACATGGCGGTGGGAGCGGCGGCATGGCAACAGCAATGCCGCGCAACGGGCATGTAGCGTCGCCGCGAAAGCGATGATGGACGCGCTCATTCCGGTGATGCGCGTCGTGAACCCCGTGCCGCCGTATCCGGAACCGTGGGCGTCGCTCTCCGATCCCGACGACATCCCGGTCTGGGCGGCGGCGGTGGCGGCGGGAGCGAAGTACGTCGTCTCCGAGAATGGCAGCGACTTCCCCCCGCCCGACGAGGCCGGGAGGCACCGACACGCGGGCATCGCCTATGTCACCATAGACGAGTTCTTCGCGCTGCTCCGCCTCCCCGCCGCCACGTAGCGCAAGGTCTCTGTCAGGCAAGCTATCGGGTAGGCAATCGGGCGGGCAATAACGTGCGCTATCATCGAGTGCGCCCGCACATCCATGCGCCATCGAAAGGACGCTTCCCGTGTTGCAGGCTTTGCGCCGCCGCCGGTCGGAACAACCGGAGCGGCAGATGTTCGGTGCGCTCCGCTACCCCGCCTTCGCCACCTTCTGGGGCGGCCTCTCCCTCGCGCTCACGGGGCAGTGGATGCGGATACTCGTGCAGGGCTACTTCGTCTTCGACCGCACGCACGCCCCCCTCCAGACCGCCCTCGTGCCGTTCTTCAACGGGTTGCCGGTGCTGCTGCTCTCGCCGCTCGCGGGGATCGCGGCGGATCGCTTCGACCGCCGCCGCCTGCTCGCCGTTGTTCAGGTATTCCTCGCCGTACCCGCGTTCGGGGTGGCGGTGCTCTCCGCCCTCGGACGGCTGGAAGTGTGGCACATCTTCCTCATGGCCCTCTGCATCGGTGCCGGGTCGGCCTTCGACTGGCCGACCCGCCTCTCGCTCGTGCCGAACCTCGTGCCACGGGAACAATTGCAGTTCGCCGTCGCTCTCAACTCCGCCGCCTTCAACTTCAGCCGCATCATCGGCCCCGCGCTCGGCGGGGTGTTGATCGCGCCCCTCGGCATCACGGGGTGTCTGTTCCTCTCGGCGGCGGGCTACCTGCCCTTCGTGGTGGCCCTGCTGACCACGCTCCAGCGGGTGCCGCTCGACGCGCCCTCGCGCCGTGCCGGGGGCTTCGCCGCCCTACGAGAGGGGTACACCTACATCTGGCGGCACCCCACGCTGCGTGCGCTGCTCTCGATAGACCTCATCCCCGTGATGATCGGCATGACCTACTTCGGCCTGCTGCCCGCAGTCGCGGCGGATGTGCTCGGTCAGGGGAGTACCGGCCTCGGCATCCTGCAAGCGTGCGCGGGCGTCGGTGCGCTGGTCGGCGTGCTGCTCGTTGCGGCGACGAACGGCATTCGCGGGCGCGGCAAGATCGTGCTCGGCGGCGTCACGGGCTTCGGCATCGCCTTGGCACTGTTCGGGCAGTCGAACATCTTCGCGCTGTCGTGCGCCCTGCTGATCGTGCAGACGATGCTCTCCGCGACCTACGGGGCCACGAACGATACGCTAATACAGGAAGTGACCGAGGACGAGTACCGGGGCCGCGTCAGCAGCGTCTACAGCATGGTCTGGGGTCTCACGCCCATCGGCAACCTCGAAGGCGGCACGCTCGCCCGCCTGATCGGGGTACAGAACGCCCTCACGCTCAATGGCCTGCTGGTGATTGCCTTCGCGCTGCTGCTGTGGCGGTTCCTGCACCGCGTGCGCGAGTTGCAATGATCGCCGGGGTATGTCCCGTGGATACCAGCCTTGCACGGCGTGCAGTGAGGCTGCGGTGTCGGTGAAGGGTAGGCTGATGAACCTTAACGACCGGATCGGGTACTGGTAGGATGGGCTTCAGCCCGTCGTCCCGTCGTCCGGGGATGACGGGCTGAAGCCCATCCTACCCCGAAAACGCGCACCACCCGATCTGGTTCTCACGGTTCATCAGCCCGCCGCATTGACTGATTGAATCAGTGGGCAGGCCGCCTGCTACCCCCGGTCGTCGCGGGGGCGGGCAACGGAGACATTGACGCGGCGACCGCGTAAGGTGGCGTGGCTCATACGCTCGATGACGCGGGGGGCGTCGGCGGACGGTACCTCCACGAAGGCCACGTTGTCGAGGATATCAATCGAGCCGATGGCCCGCCCCGGTATGCCCGCCTCGTTGGCAATGGCACCGACCAAGTCCATCGGGCGGATGCCGTGGATACGCCCCGCCGAGATGAACAGGCGCGTCATGCCATCCTCGACGCCCGCCGCGTCGCCCTCCACGCTCGTTACCGCCGCCTCTTCGAGGCGTTGCGCGGCGTCGCCCCGCGCCATGCGCACCGCCGCCGCCGCAATGTCCACGAGTTCGTACTGCTCAACAAGCGACTCCACGATGAGCAATTCCTGCGTCAGGTTGCCCTCGTTGAGGGTCGCCACGAGAGCGGTCTTGAACGCTTCGCGCCGCCGCGCCGCCACATCCGCGAGCGACGGGAGCCGCTCGATGGTGATGCGCTGCCCGATGGTGCGCTCGATGGCCCGCAGCGTCGAGCGTTCCCGCGCCGATACGAGCGTGATCGCCTCGCCCGCTCGCCCCGCCCGCCCCGTGCGCCCGATGCGATGCACATACGCCTCCGGGTCGGTGGGGATGTCGTAATTGATGACGTGCGACACGGCGGGGATGTCCAGCCCGCGTGCCGCCACATCGGTGGCGACGAGCAGCTCGATCTGCCCGTCTCGGAAGCGGCGCATCACGCGGTCACGGGCGGCCTGCGGCAAGTCGCCGTTGATCGCCTCGGCGGTGTAGCCCGCCCCGCCGAGCCGCTCCGCGAGGTCGGAGGACTGGTTCTTCGTCCGCGTGAAGACGATGGCGGACTGCGGCGTCTCGGCGTCCAGCACGCGGGTGAGGGCGTCGAACTTGTCGCCCCCACCGGGAAGTTCGTAGGCGGTCTGCGTGGTCAGGGGGGCGGTGACGCGGTTCATCGCCACGCTCACGCGCTGGGGATCGCGCAGGTAGTTCGCCGCGAGGGAGGCGATGCGCGGCGGCACCGTGGCGGAGAAGAGCGCGACCTGCCGCTCACGCGGCACGGCTTCGAGGATGAACTCGATATCCTCCACAAAGCCCATGTCGAGCATCTCGTCCGCCTCGTCGAGCACCACGAACTTGCTCTGCGCGAGGTCAAGCGTGCCGCGCCGCATGTGATCCATCACGCGACCCGGCGTGCCGACCACGACCTGCGCCCCCATGTTGAGGGCGCGAAGCTGCCGCTCGATGGGCTGCCCGCCGTAGATCGGCACCACGAAGATGCCGCGCCCCTTGCCGAGGAGATGGATCGCCCCTGCCACCTGAATGGCGAGTTCTCGCGTCGGGCAGAGCACGAGAGCCTGCGGCACGCGCCGGGTCGTGTCGAGCCGTTCGAGCAGCGGCAGGGCATACGCCGCCGTCTTGCCCGTGCCGGTCTGCGCTTGCGCGATCACGTCCTGCCCCGCGAGCAGCAGGGGGATGGCCCGCGCCTGCACGGGCGTCGGCTCCTCGTAGCCGGCAGTCGCCACCGCCAGCAGCAGCGGCTCGGAGAGGCCAAGCTCCGCGAAGGTGGGGACGTGTGCCGCCTCGACCATGCCGGTCGCTTCCGAGGTTTCGGGCGCGGGGTCGTCCGCCATCGTCAGCGAGGACGAGATCGCGCGGCGCGGAGGGCGAGCGTCGTCGCGGTCGCGGTCGCGGGCGTGGTGGTACGGGCGTCCCCCGGCGGGGCGGCGACCGGGGCGGGAATCGCCGATGGGGGCGATGGTGTCGGCGGAACGCGGGGGGCGGGAAGACATGCGGGCGGTACTCCTGTCGGGGGGTGGCGCGGCCCACACGCGGGGCCGCTCCCCAGTATCCCACGTTCCGCCCGTATCGCCCATGCAGCGGCGCACGAAAACGCCCCCCGCGCTTCGATGCACGCGGGGGGCGTCTTCAGAGTACGGGGGGTGGGAGGTCAGCGCGTCTTGTTGTAGAAGCAGGTGTAGTTGCCGACCTCACAGCCCACGGCGGTGAAGAAGTTATTCGGTACCGCGACGCCGTAACCGAAATTGTTGCCGTAGCCGAACTGCTGACCGCTATAGAACGGCGTGCCGCCGAATTGGTTGTAGTCGAACTGCTGACCGCCATAGAACGGCGTGCCGCCGAACTGGTTGTACGCGAACTGCTGACCGCCGTAGTACGGAACGCTGCCGCCGAAGTAGCCGAACTGCTGACCACCGTAGAACGGTGCGCCGCCGAACTGGTTGTTGTAGCCGAACTGACCGTAGTAGTTGAACGCGTTCTGTGCCGACGCCTGCCCGACGATCTGCCGGTACTCCGGCGAATTCGTGCTGAGGATTTGCCCCACCGGGGACTGCGCCGCCGCCGACGATCCGCCCACCGTGAGCGCGATCATGACCGCCATACCGAAGATACCCAACCGTCGTGCCATCTGTGTCCGCATGATCTTCCTCGTTCCCGCACGCGCTCCGTGCATTTGCTGCCCCACGCGACTGATCCGTCGCCTCGTCGTCCGCTGCTTGAAACGCAAGAGCGGCACTATTTCTTCCCCTCTATCATACCACCCACCTGCAAGGGCAGCAGCGGATAGGGGCGTCGTTGACGCTTTGGTGACGATTCAAGCAGGGTGCAGAATGATTGGCGCGGTACTCCCCATGTGGTGCAGTGCTCTCAGCCCGTGATTCGTCTCGCGGGCAGGAATCACGGGCTGAAGCCGCGCCACAACTACCCGATTAGGTTGTGTACCTTCCTCATCATCCCGTCCCGTCACCCCCCCGGTCTCGGTGTCCGTGCGGCGATTCCGGCACGAACAGCCGCCGCCACGCCGGGAAAAATGTGCAGACGAAGGCGACCGCGAGCACGGCGGCGAGCGTGCCGCCTCCCCGACGGCGCGTGAACGCGACCCACGCGAGGACGACCCAGAAGGCCATATTCGCGGAGGCGACGCCGTACACCCACGGCGCGAACTTCTGCTGGTCGGTGAAGAAGTCCATCTCCTCGATCACCGCGTACTCCGTGCGCTCGTCCAGCTTCGTGCGCAGGTAGACGACGGGCAACACATTCGCGGCGACAATCGCGGGTGTCCATTGCAGGAGCGTGCGCAACCGGGGCGACCGCCCGTGAATGAGGTAGGTGACGACGAGCGTTTGCAGGATGTTGCCCGTCGCGCCCACGTAGACTTCCGTGGGGAAGCGGCCCATGTCGCGCAGGTTATCCATCTCGTTCAGCCGCTTCGCGTGTCCCGCTTGTTCTACGTGTCCCGTCATGTTGTCGCTCATTCCGCCTGCCAATCTGCTCTCGCCGCCTCGGCGCGTACCGCCTCGCGCAGCCCGGTCATGTAGCCGATGGCGAAGATGCGCCCCAACACCTCGTAGCCGGGGTACTCGTTCGCCTCGCCCGCCATCGTGGGGGCATGGTCGGGGCGCATCACGCCGCCGAACCCTACCCGATGATACAACCGCATCATCGCCAGCATGTCGGTCGGCCCCTCGTCGTGGAAGGTCTCCGCGAAATCGTTCACATCGCCCCGCACATCGCGGAAATGCACGAAGTGCAACGCGCCCCGTGCCGCGAAACCGCGCACCGCCGCCTCGTGGTCTGCCCCCATCAGGGCGAAGTTCGCCTGACAGTACGTGACGCCGTTGTACGGGCTTGGCGCGAGATCGAGCAGGCGGTGGAAATTCTCCACCGTGCGCATGATGCGCCCCATGCCGCGCAGGGGCGAGAGCGGCGGGTCGTCCGGGTGAACCGCCATCTTCACGCCCGCTTCTTCCGCGACCGGCACCACGGCCCGCAGGAAGTACGCGAGGTTCTCCCACAGTTGCTCCTCGGTCTGCGTGTCGGGCAGGTCGGGCGCATCCGCGTTCAGCGCGTGCGTGTAGCGCGTGACGAGCGCACCGCCCCGCGCCGGGTCGGCGAGCGACGTGCGCTGCCAGCCGACGCCCGCCATGAAGTTCCAGCAGACCGTCAGTATGCCCAACCGACCGAGGTTGCGCAGCATCGTCTGGAACCACTCGATCTCCTCGTCGCGCCCCGGCAGGCCGTGCTTGATGCGGTGCATCGGCGGCGACGATTCGATCACGGCGATGTCGTACCCCGCCTCGCGGAACTCCTGTTGCACGTGCAACAGCGGCGAGTAATCCCACGGCATCTCGCCCGACTCGGCCCGCGCCCCCGATACAGGACGCAAACCCGTCACGGCATAGCGCACGCCCATCTGCTGCCCGATCTCCCACATGTGGTGCCGCACCGGGCGCAGGAACAACGCGAACTCGCTCATACTCCCCCTCCTTTGTCGAACCCGTAATCGAACCACCAACCGGGGATTGAACCGCCAAGACGCCAAGGGGGAAGGCAAACGAACCACAAAGGCACAAAGATGAATTATAGGATTCCTTTGTGATCTTTGTGGTTCCCCTTTCGATTTCTTGGCGTTCTTGGCGTCTTGGCGGTTCAATCCCCGATTCTACTCTGGCGCGGCGCGTTCGACCTGCACGAGGTTCGTGTAGAAGGTCGCCCCGGCCCCCATGTCGGTGAGCCGCTGGCTGGTGAGGGCGTTGATGCCGCTCCGCCGCCGCTTGTGCTGCTTGTCCCACCAGATCGCGGGGGCAACGGCGACGCCCGGTTTCGTGGTCTCCCCGACATGCGCGGTGAGGAATGTCTCGCCCCGGTCGTTGAAGACGCGCACGATGTCGCCGTCCGCGACGCCGCGCCCCGCCGCGTCCGCCGCGTTGATCTCGATGAACGGCGTGCCTTCGCGCCGTTCGAGCGACGGCACGTTGCCGAAGGTCGTGTTCAGGAAGTGGTGCGTGCTCGGCGTCAGCAGTGCCAGCGGGTACTTCGCGTGCAATTCCGGGTCGCCGTCGGCACTCTCCGCGAGGGGGGCGTGGCTCGGCAGGGGATCGTGGCCCTGCGCGGCAAGGGTCTCGGAATAGAGTTCGATCTTGCCGCTCGGCGTGGCGAATACGCCGTCCGCGAACGGGATGAAGGTCTCCGGCGACGGCAGGTTGAGCCGCAGGAAGCCTTCCTGCATCAGCCGTTCCCGCGTGATGCCCGCCATGCGCGGGTGGTCAACCGACAGTGCCTGATCTATCAAATCCTCGTCGGTGTCCCGAAACGCGGACTCGGTGAAGCCCATGCGGGCGGCGAGCAGCCGGAAGAACTCGGTGTTGCGCACGCTCTCGCCGAGTGGCGCGATGGCTTGCTGGTTCAGGCTGACGTAGTAGGTGCCGTAGGCGGTGTGCAGGTCCATCTGCTCCAATTGCGTGGTCGCGGGGAGCACGATGTCGGCATACATCGCGGTGTCGCTGAAGAACGGGTCATGCACCACGAGGAACAGGTCGTCGCGCAGCAGCCCCGCCTTCACCTTCTCCTGATCGGGGGCGGCGGACGCCGGGTTCGCGTTGTAGACGATCATCGCCTTGATCGGCGGGTCGAGGTTGCCCGTGAGCGCGTCGCCAATGGTGGTCATGTTGACCGAGCGGGCAGGGCGTTCGCGCAGGTCGGGGCGTTGCAAGGCGTCCTCGTTGATGCGCTTGCCGCCGCTCGTGGAGAGCGTCAGCCCGCCACCGTGCGTGCCGTATGCCCCCGTGAGGGCGGGCAGGCAGCAGACGGTGCGCACCATCATGCCGCCGTTCGTGTGCCGTTGCAGCCCGTAGTTGACGCGGATCACCGCCCGCTTCGTGCCGCCGTAAGTGCGAGCGAGGCGCACGATGTCGTCTTCCGATAGCCCGGTGATCGCGGCGACGCGAGCGGGCGGGTACTCCGCCGCACGCTCGCGCAACTCCGCGTGACCCACGGTGTTCGCCCGCAGATAGGCGTCGTCGGTCAGCCCCTCCGCGAACAGGACGTGCATCATGCCGAGGGCGAGGGCGGCGTCGGTGCCGGGTTGCGGCTGGACGTGCCAATCCGCCTGCGCCGCCGTGCGGGTGCGCCGGGGGTCAACGACGACCAGTTGCGCCCCGTTCTGCCGCGCCCGCTTGATGAAGGGCATCAGGTGCGGGTTCGTGCTGACGGGGTTGCTGCCCCAGACCACGATTAGTTCGCTGTGGACGTACGATTCCGGGTCGGTGCCGAGTTTCTCGCCCACCGTGTGCAGGATGGCGTGTTCCCCGGCGGCGGAGCAGATTGTGCGGTCAAGTTCCGAGGCACCGAGGCGGTTGAAGAAGCGGAAGTCCATACTGTCATTGTGCAGCTTGCCGAGCGTGCCGCTGTAGCTGTACGGCAGGATCGCCTCGGCCCCGTACTTCGCGGCTATGTCCTTCAGGCGGGCGGCGATCTCGTCGAGGGCTTCGTCCCACGAGATTTGCGCGAACTCGCCCGACCCTTTCGGCCCGACGCGGCGGCGGGGTGTCAGCACGCGGGTCTCGTTGTACGTGCGACTCAGGTAATCGTTCACCTTGACGCACAGGAACCCCTGCGTGACGGGGTGCCGCTCGTCGCCCTTGATCTTGACCGCCACGCCGTCGCGTACCGTGACCTGAAACGAGCAGGTGTCCGGGCAGTCGTGCGGGCAGACGCCGTGAATCGTCGTCTCCTCACCCGCTGCCGTCGCCGCAACCATCGTCGTCGCCATGCCCCGCGCTCCTTCCGTCGCCGCCGTTCGCCATTCCGGGCAGTATCGCACACCGGAATACGCGGCGGCACCCGGCGTTCCGCCACGATGAATGGACGGAACGAACCGCCAAGACGCCAAGAACGCCAAGAAACGCGGAAGGACACGTACTTCGTTTTCCCTCACATCATTTTCTTGGCGTTCTTGGCGTCTTGGCGGTTGAATCCCCGTTCCCATCAAAGGAGGCGAAAATGACGATCACGGCGGAGCAGTTCGCTACAGGGCTGACGATGGACGAGTATCGGGCGCAGATGACGCAGAACGCCGAAGCATTCGCGGCGGGCATCGCGGCGGCACCCGTGGCGGCGGAAGACGCGGCGGTATTTGCGGAGATGCCGGAGCCGCTCAATGTGCTGGTCATCACCGAGGACTGGTGCGGCGACTCGCTGGCGCACCTGCCGATGCTGTTCCGGCTGGCACAGGAGAGCGGGAAGTTGCATGTGCGCGTCTTCAAGCGCGACGAGCACCGCGACCTCGCGGCGCACTACCCGCTCCCCACGGGGCGCGTCGCCATCCCCATCGCGGTGTTCCTCGACGGCGAGATGCGCGAACGGGGCCGCTTCCTCGAACGGCCCGACACCGCGCACGCCGAGGTGGACGCTTTCATGACCGACTTCTTCACCCGCCACCCCGAACACGGCACGCCGGGAACCGTCGCGGCGAACCTCACGCCGGAGGGTCGCCAAGCCCTGTTCGCGGCACTTGCCCCGTGGCGCAAGGCCCGCCTCGACGAGTGGAACCGCGCCGCCATCGCGCAATTCGCGCAGGCCGCGACGGGGACGGGGAAGGACTGACCACAGAGACACAGAGACCACGGAGGAAATACGAGGGAGGCCAACAACATCTTGGCTCCATCGTTTCCTGCTCTGTGTTCTCTGTGCCTCTGTGGTAGGTTCTTTCGACTTCTAGGAGGGGATGTTGGATCACGCGGATCATGTCGCGCTGCTGCGGGGTGGGGTGCCGGAGCGCGAAGCGGACGCGCCCCCGCCGGTGTGGGCCGATCTCGGTTCGGGCGGCGGGGCGTTCACGCTGGCACTGGTGGATCTGCTCGGTGCCGACGGCCCCGGCGCGACGATCTTCAGCGTGGACGCCAACAGTCGCGTGCTGGCACGACAGCAGGGAACGATGGCAACTCGGTTTCCCGCCGCCACCGTGCGCTACCACACGGGCGACTTCACGCGCCCGCTCGGCCTCCCGCCGCTCGACGGCGCGGTGATGGCGAACAGCCTGCACTTCGTGCGCGACACCGCAAAAGGGCCGACGCTGCGCCTCGTGCGCGACGCCCTCCGACCGGGCGGGCGGCTCCTCCTAGTGGAGTACGACGCCGACCGGGGCAACCCGTGGGTGCCGCACCCGATGACCTACGGGACGTGGGAGCGCGTCGCGGCGGCGGCAGGGTTCCGCAACACGCGGCTCCTGCACCGCGTGCCGAGCCGCTTCCTCGGCGCGATCTACGCCGCGCTGTCGTTCGCACCGGAGCGCGATGCCGCCGTTTGAAGGACGATGCGGAGCGAGGACGACGTATCGTATACGTCGTCCTCCCTTCGCGTCGTTCCGTGCGGCCCGCTACTCCTGTGGGATGAGTATCCACAAGGCGACGTAGACGAGGATTTGCGGCCCCGGCAGCAGCATCGTCAGCGCGAAGATCACCCGCACCACGTTCGCCGACACGCCGTACCGCCGCGCCAACCCCGCGCACACCCCCGCGATCCACTTCCCTTGCCGCGCCCGTACCAGACCGTTCTGTCGCATCGAGTCCTGAATGTCCTGCATCGCCTATCGCTCCTTTCGCGTCTCTGCGCGAATACGCTATTACAAGAATGACGCCAGCGGCAATGTGCGCGACTGCATCCGCCCTGTTTGCACCCGTTTGCACCTGTGCAGTAGAGAGACGAGGGCGCGACGGGAAATGTTTCGCCGCAACGGTTATCCCTCGCGCACGGATAAACAAATGACATCACGTATACGTCATTGATATGTGTGCGCGAGTGAAGAACAGTGAATATTAGCACACCCCACACGATGCGCATGATACCATAGCGGGAGACGTGTGCTGGTGTGTTGTTTTGCATTAACGTTTATTGCAGTCCTCGCCTCGATTGCCGCGTCCGTGGCGCGTGGAATACAGGCCATCCCCGGAAAGAATGCCCATGCAATCCGACGAGACCATCGAGACCGCTATCACGCCGCCGGAATTGTTGTCGCGCCTACAGTTGTTGGAGTCCATCCTCCACAACGCCAGCGACGCGATCCTCGTCACCGAGGCGGAGCCGGTTGACCTGCCGGGGCCGCGTGTCGTCTACGTCAACGAGAGCTTCACGCGCATGACGGGCTATACTCCCGCCGACGTGATCGGCAAGACACCGCGCATCTTGCAGAGCAGCCGCACCGACCGCGCTCAGCTCGACAAGATTCGCGTCGCTCTGGAGCGGTGGGAACCCGTGCAGGTCGAATTGATCAACCAGCGCAAAGACGGCGAGGAGTTCTGGGTCGAGATTCACATCGTCCCTATCGCGGACGAAACGGGCTGGTGGACGCACTGGGTCTCGGTGCAGCGCGACATCTCGGCGCGAAAGCAGGCCGAGGAGCAGACGCGCCTGAACGCCGAGCGATTCCGCGACGCGCTCGCGCAGCACGCCACCGATCTCGCCGCCATCGTCGGGCGCGACGGCACGGTGCGCTACGGCATCCCGTCGGGGGCGCGGATACTCGGCACCGGCACCGATCAGTGGATTGGCGACTCGTTGTTCGATCACCTGCACCCCGACGACGCCCGCGACGCCCGCGACGCCTTCGCGCAGGTGATCGAAACGCTCGGCGTCGGGATGCCCCCGATACCCTTCCGCGCCCGCCACCGCGACGGCTCGTGGCGGCACCTGATGGGGGCGTACACGAACCGCCTGAACGATCCGAGCGTGGCGGGGATCGTCTTCAATGCGTGGGACGTGACGGCGGAGCGGCGGGCGAACGAGGCTCTGCACCTGCGCGATCAGGCGATTGCCGCGAGCAGCAACGGCATCTTCATCGCGGACGCCACGCAACCAGACATGCCCGTCGTCTACATGAACGCCGCCATCGAGCGCATCACCGGCTACGCGGCGGACGAACTGCTCGGTCGGAACCCGCGCTTCCTGCAAGGACCGGAGCACGATCAACCGGGCGTGGACGCACTGCGTGCCGCCCTGACCGGCGAGCGCGAATGGGCCGGTAGCCTGCGCAACTACCGCAAGGACGGCACGCTGTTCTACAACGAGATGTACATCTCGCCCGTTCACGACGACGCGGGGCGGTTGCGCAGTTTCATCGGTGTGCTGAACGACGTGACGGAGCGGCGGTCGCTCGAAGACCAGTTGGCGCATCAGGCCTTCCACGACGCGCTCACGGCCCTGCCGAACCGCGCCCTGTTCATGGATCGTCTGGAGCAGAGCCTCGCCCGTGGGCGAAGGCTGCATCACACCGTGGCGGTGCTGTTCCTCGACCTCGACCGCTTCAAGGTGGTGAACGACAGTTGGGGCCACGACTCCGGCGACGAACTGCTCGTCCTCGTGGGGCAGCGATTGCGCGACTGCCTGCGCCCCGGCGACACGATAGCCCGTCTCGGCGGCGACGAGTTCACGATGCTGCTCGACGGCCCCGTATCCGTCCACGAGGCGGTGGCGGTCGCGGAGCGGGCGATTGCCGCGTTGCAAACGCACTTCGTGGTGCGAGGGCGCGAGGTGTTCACCACGCCGAGCATCGGCCTTGCCTTCAGCGACGGGCCGGACACCGACCCCACGAGCCTGCTGCGCGACGCCGATCTCGCCATGTACCGCGCCAAGGAGCGGGGCCGCTCCCGCTACGAGGTATTCGATCCCCGCATGAACGCGGCGGCGGCGCGGCGGCTGGAACTGGAGACGCAGTTGCATAGCGTGGTCGAGCGCGGCGAACTCGTGCTGTACTACCAGCCGAGCGTGCATCTCGCCACGGGCGCAATCGTCGGTACCGAGGCGTTGCTCCGCTGGCAGCACCCGGAGCACGGCCTCATCATGCCCGACGAGTTCATCCCGCTCGCCGAGGAGACGGGTCTCATCCTGCCCATCGGGCGGTGGGTGCTGGAGGAGGCGTGTCGCCAGATGCACCGCTGGCACACGACCCATGCCGCCCCGTCCCCCCTCACGATGAGCGTGAACCTGAGCGCGAAGCAGCTCCAGCACCCGGCCTTCGTGGAGGAGGTGCGGCAGGTGCTGGAACATACGGGCGCGAACCCCGGCTGCCTCATACTCGAAATCACGGAGCGTATGGTGATGGGGGATGTGCAGACCACGGTGCCGGTGCTGCACCAACTCAAAGCCCTCGGCGTGCAACTGGCGATAGACGACTTCGGCACCGGCTATTCGAGCCTGAGCTATCTGCGCCGCTTCCCCGTGGACATCCTGAAGGTGGATAAGTCGTTCGTGGATGGGTTGGGGGCGGCGAACGAGGATACCGCCCTGATGCGGGCCGTGCTCGGACTGGGCAGTGCGCTCAACCTCCAATCCGTGGCGGAGGGGGTGGAGACGCCGGAGCAGGTCGCGGCGTTGCAACTACTGGGGTGCGCGGTGGGGCAGGGCTACTACTTCGCCCGCCCCCTGCCCGCCGAGGCCGCGACCGCCGCCCTCGCAAGCGGGCTGTACGAATCCGCCGCCCTCTGAGGCGCGTTCCGGCAATGCCCCTCCATGTGAACGCCGACGGTGCTATTCGGAGATGACGGCGACGATCTCCGGCGCGAGGTAGATCTTTCCGCGCCGTCTCCCGGTTCGCTCCGCAACGATGCCCTCCGCTTCCAGCACGCGCATCGCTCGCTGTGCGGTGTTGAAGCCGACCCCCAGCCGATCTGCCGCGCCGGAGATCGTGATACTCGGCGTGATGAACAGTTCGTCTATCAGTTGCGAGAGGATACCCGTGGTGCGCAGGGCGCGAACCCGCCGCTGATACTCCCGCTGCATGTCCTGCAACCGTTGCGTGCGCAGTAACCCGTCCTTCGATTGCTCGGCGACGCCGCGCAGGAAGAATCGTATCCACTCGCCCCACGTTGCCCGTTGGCTGACCGCCAGCAGATGACGCAGGTACTCCTCGCGGTGGCGGTCAAGGTACGCGCTGAGGTAGAGGAGCGGCCCGGTCAGCAGGCCGCGTTCGCACAGCAGCAGCGTGATGAGCATCCGCCCGATGCGCCCGTTGCCGTCGAGAAATGGGTGGATGGCCTCGAACTGATAATGCACAAGCGCGAGTTGCACCAGCACGGGAATCGCCGGGGGCGGGTGTTGGAAGAATCGTTCCAGATCGTCGAGCGCGGGTAGCATCGCGGTCGGCGTGGGCAGCACGAAGTTCGCTTCCCACATCTCCTGCCCCGGACGACCGATGGAGTTCTGCACCTGCCGGAACTCCCCCGGTCGCTTGTCCTGCCCGCGCACGCCTTGCAGCAGAAGCGCATGCGCCCGCCGGATGAGCGCGAGCGATACTCGCGTCTGTGTGATTTCGTCCATCGCCTGTTGCATCGCCCGCACGTAGTTGAAAACTTCTTCCACGTCGGGCGTTTGCGGTGTCTGGTCGGGGTCAATCTCGAACAGCAGCAGTTGCTCGGCGTCCGCAATCGTTCCCTCGATGCGGCTCGACAATATGGCTTCCCGCCGCAAGAAAGGGTTGATGAGCAGATACGGATTCGGCAGCGTACGCCCCGTGCCGGATAGTTCGCTCAAGTACTGCTGCGCCTCCGCAAGCAGCAGGGTCGCTTCCTCATCGAGCGGCATCCGCGTCGGGAGCGGGTTTGGGATGAACGAGTGGTAATACCCGGTCGGGTTGCGCGGGTTCGTGTCCGGCACGCGCAAGAGCCGACCCGTGGTGCTATTCTCGAAATCGCGTAGTTGCACGAGACACACCCCCAATTAGCAATCGCCAGCCGCCAGCCGCCAATCGCCAATTGCCAATCCCCAATTGCCAAAACGGAAATACGCCGACACATTATTTCCGAAAACGGGCAAAAAAGCAATAAGGGGGCGGCAATTGCCGCCCCCTATATTGCCCACGTCCTGCTGCCTGCCACCTGCGGACCGTTGCCGCTGACCGCTACTTCGCGCCGAGTTCGGCCCGCACCTGCTTGACCGCCGCGACGATGTTCGTCAGTTTCGCCTTGCTCTCCTCCCATGTGCGGGTCTTCAGGCCGCAGTCCGGGTCCACGTACAGCTTCTCCGGCGGGATGTACTCAAGGCCGCGCCGGATGCCCGCAACGATCTCCTCCACCGTCTCGATGCGGTGCGAGTGGATGTCCACCACGCCGTAACCCACCTCCTTGGTGAAGGGGTGCCGCTCGAAGTGGTCGAGGAGGCGGTACTTGCTGTTGGCGAATTCGAGGTCAATCTGGTCGAGCGGCAAGTCGAGCATCTTCGGGTAGATCTTGTCGAAGGTGCCGTAGCAGATATGCGTGACGATCTTCGCCGAGACGCCCTGCGTGACGATGCCCATCGCCTCTATCGCCAAGTCCACCTCGTCGGTGCGGGCGGAGAGGGCGGGTTCGTCCACCTGAATAATCGTGGCACCCGCCTTTTCGAGGTCCACCACCTCGTCGTGGATAGCCCGTGCGAGGGCGAGGGTGCATTCGCGGCGGTTCGGGTAGTACTCCACGAACGACCAGTCCATCATCGTGTACGGCCCGGTGAGCATCCCCTTCACGGGCTTCTCGGTGAGCGACTGCGCGTACTTCCACCACTCCACCGTGATCGCGTTCGGGCGTTCGATGGCCCCCGTGACGATGGGTTTGTGGTAGTAGCGGTTGCCGTACGAGCGCACGAGGCCGCTGATCGTGAAGCCGCTCATGTGCTCCGCGAAGTACTCCGCCATGTCGCCCCGGTACATCTCGCCGTCCACGATCACATCAATGCCGAGGTCCTCCTGCAACTGGATGACCTCCCGCGTCGCCTGCTGCTCCAGTTCGCGCATCTCGTCCGGGTCCATCTGCCCGCGCCGCGCCTTCGTGCGGGCCTTCGTCAGGTAGTCCGGCTTCGGGAAGCTGCCCACGCTCGTGGTCGGCAGCATCTGCGGTACTTGCATCGCCATAGGTGCATCTCTCCCGTTCTATCGCAGTAGGGCAGGCTGAAGCCCGCCCTACTCCATCCATTCCATCCGACTACTTCGCGGCGACGCTCGCGCCTTCGCTGATGCGCCGCAGCTTCTCGAAAGCCCGCTTCCGGGGCAGGAACTCCAACCCGGCACTCGGCGTGATGTGCAGGGCCGTGGCCGACACCACATCGAGGGCCACCTCGATGTTGCCGCGCACGTCTTCGAGCGATTCCAGTTTCGTGTTGCGGGCGTCCACCACGCTGATGCCGACGTGCTTGCCGTTCGTCCCCTGACGCAGCACATCAAGGACGCCGGGGGCGTACGCGCAGTCGAAGTAGACGATGTTGAACGGCAGCGACAAGAGCCGCTCGGTCAGCGGCACCGCGTCCCCGAAGTACGTCGCAATCGCCGTTGTCCCCGGCACGCCGTCCATCAGCACGCCGATAGCCCGCTCGAACAACGCCCAGTCCTCCGGGTATTGCAGGATGCTCGGCTCGTCTATCTGCACGCACGTCGGCCCCGCCGCCACGACCGCCTTCACCTCGTGATTGAGGGCGCGGGCCAAGTCCATCACCAACGCCTCGAAATCGCCGTAGTGCTGGTCTTCGGTGAACCGGGCCACGGTGTACGGCCCCGTGACGACCGCCTTCACGGGCTTCCGGCTCTCGCCCACCGCGAACGCGACCTCCGCCGCCGTGACGGGCTGCTGCCACCCGATTGGCCCCGTCACCACGGGCTGCCGCACGTAGGTGTTCGTGTCGAAATGGCGCAGCAAGCCGCCGCGATGCACATTCGGCAGCTTGTTCGCCACATGCGAAACGGCGTCCTCCCAACGGATGCAGCCGTCCGTCACCCAATCCAGCTCCGCCTCGGTCTGCTCGCGGATCACCAGTGCCGTGACATCGTCCGCGACCGCCATCAGGTCGTCGCGGTCAATCTCGCCCCGGTCGAGGCGGTGAATAGCGCGGCGCAGAATCTGCTGCTCGCCCGTGTCGCCGATGCGCGGATATGAACCCATCCCCGTGAAAATCATCGTGCCTCCTTGCATAGCAGCGAGCGGCGAGCCGTGAGCAGCGAGCAATCACGGCAGCATCACGCTGCACATCTTGCGTTACCCGCTCATCGCTCGCCGCCCCTCGGCGGCGCGTCGCACCCCTTCCGCCGCCGCGTGCGCGGCCCGCTCCTCGTCGGTCTCCACGAGGAGCGGCGGCACGGGCGTCGGTTGCCCCGCTCCATCGAGTGCCACCATCGTGAGGTAGCCCATCGTTGCCCGCACGCGCACACCTGCGAGGGGGTCTTCCGCGAAGACCTCCACGCGCACGATCATGCTCGTGCGCCCGGTGTACACCACGCGGGCCACGGCCTCGATAATCATGCCCTGTCGGATGGGTGCCTCGAACGAGACCGCTTCCATTGCGGCGGTGACGACCGTGCCACGGGCGTACCGACTGGCGGCGATGCCGCCGGTCTCGTCCATCAGTTGCAGCACGCGCCCCCCGAACATCGTACCGAGGTGGTTCGTGTCGTCGGGGAATACGTAGTGCGCGGATCGCGCTTCGCCGTTGCGTCGCGCTTCCAGCGGCTGCACTGTCTGCGCCGTGGTCACATCCCGTCTCCTTTTGTGCGCGTGCCATACCGCCTGAGCACTGTCCGCAGGGCGCATTGTGGCGGCGTTTGCGCCCCTTGTCAACTGTGGCGGCGGCGGTAGGGTTTATGCGTTTTCCTGCCGGGGGGAGGGGCGCGTTTGGCGAGAACGCACAAGCCCTACGACGTTTGGCAGTCGGCAATCGGCGGTCGGCAGTGAGATGCAATGCCGGAGCATCTTGTGTTCTGCATCTGCCGCCGACCACCGACTGCCGACTACCCACCGCCGCCCGCCGGGTTCGGTCGCTCTGCTATACTGGGGCGATGTTCATTCGCCGCAGGAGGTTCACATGGTCACGTTTCGCGGCATCATCCCCCCCATCGTCACGCTCTTTCACGCCGATCAGAGCATTGATTGGGACGCGACCTTGCGCAATGTGGATACCGTGATTGAGGCCGGCGTTCACGGCGTTTTCGCCCTCGGTACCACGGGGGAATGGACGCTGCTCTCGCTCAGCGAGCGCAAGGAGTACGCGCAGCGCGTGGTGGAGCGGGTGAACGGGCGCGTGCCGGTGATCGTCGGCACGGGCGGCACGAGCACGGCGGAGACCATCGAGATGACCCGCCACGCGAAGGGCGTGGGCGCGAGTGCGGCGGCGGTGGTCACGCCGTTCTACCAGCGGCTCGACGACGCGGCGTTGCTCGCGCACTTCGGGGCGGTGGCGAACGCCGTCAATCTGCCGATCCTCGTCTACAACATCCCGCCCTTCACGGGTACGGCGGTCAGCACCCCCGTGCTCGCGCAGCTCGCCGAGGAGAACGACAACATCGTCGGCGTCAAGGACTCGCTCGACTCCGCCGATCTGCTCCGCACCCGCGTGCAGGCGTTGAAGCCCCTGCGACCGGATTTCGCCATCCTCACCGGCATCAGCGAGCACCTGATCGGGCTGATGGCGATGGGCGGCGACGGCGGCGTCTTCGGCGAGGTCAACTTCGCGGCGGCGCCCTTCGTCGCCTGCTACGAGGCATTCGAGCGCGACGACTACGACGCCGCGATACAAGCCTTCGCGGACATGATGCTCGTCACGAGCACGATCAAGGTTCCCGGTACCTTTCAGGCGGCGATCAAGGAAGCGATGCACCTCTTGGGGCAGGTCGAGAACACCACCGTGCGCCTGCCCGGTACCGCCCTCACGCCGGGGGCGCGGGAGCAGATACGCCGCAACCTCGCAAACGTCGGCATGTTACCCCCCGTACCGCAGGCCACGATAGACACCGGGGCTGTTGTCGGCGCGGGCGTCTAACCACTCGCGGAGATGAAAGGCGATGATCGCCGTGTCCCTCATTGCCCAGACCCCATCCGCCAGCGGCGATTGGGCGTCGGCGATCTTCATCGCCTTCCTTGCGGGGCTGATTGCCTCCTTTATCGCGCAGCCGCAAGGGGCGGGCTGCTTCGGCTTCGGTTGCCTCGGCAACCTGCTCGTCGGGGCGGTCGGGGCGGCGGTCGGTCGGTTTTTCGTGGGGCTGTTCTACCGGGGCGAGATCGGTTTCCTGCCCGCCTTCGCGGTGTCGCTCGTCGGGTCGCTCCTCGTGCTCTACGCGGGGCAGGGGATTGATCGCCTGTTGCGCCGGGGGCAGCCCGCGACACCCGTGCCGCCCGCGACACCCGTTCCCCCGCCCCGCGTCATCGAAGGCACGGCCCGCGAGCGCGAGGTGGGGCGCGAGACGGACGACGGCCCTACCCGCTCGATCTGACTGAAACATCCCGCGCCACGCATCGTATCTACTGGTTGCAGCGGGACAACACCGGCGTTGCCCCGCGTTCCCACCGAAGGAGTACCGCGCATGACCACGGCAATTCGCCCCGCACGCTCCCCGCGTTCGACGACCACCCTCCGGCGAACGGTGCTGCATACCCTCTGTGGGCTGTGCGGCTTCCTGATGGCCTTCGGGCTGTCCCACCTGCTGCTTACCGAGATCACGAGGCCGAGCGGGTACGTCTTCTTCGGCACGCTCGCGGTAGCCTCGCCGCTCGTGGGGCTGCTCGCGGCGCGGTTCGCGCCCTCGTTCGCGCCCGCACTCCGGCGGCTCGCGTTCGGGGCGGCGTGCTGCGTTGTCGCCATCCCCGCCGTGTATCTCGCCCGCTTTGCCCCCACCGAGGCGCAACAGACCGTCCGCAACCTGATCGGCCTGCCGTTCCTGGCACTGGCACTCGCGGAGCCGGGGTTGCTCCGGCGCGGGGTGCGGCGCAGCAACGCGAAGGTGTAGCGGATGTCGTTCGACGGCGGCGCGATAACGCTGCAACCGGGTGGCCTGCTCGCGTGGCTGCTCGTCGGGTTGCTCGCGGGCTGGATCGCCGGACTGATCACGCGAGCGCGGGGCTTCGGTTGCCTGAGCAATATCATTCTGGGGCTGGTCGGCTCTGCGGTCGGCGGCTTCCTGTTCTCGTTGCTCGATGTGCGCGGCGTCGAAGGTTTCTGGGGTTCCGTGGCGGTCGCCACCGTGGGCGCACTCGTGCTACTCATCGTGGGCCGCTTCGCCGGTCGCCCCGCCCGCTGAAATCGTTCGATATGTCGAGGCGATAAGACCACATCGCCCGTATGACGTATGGAGGGTAGTTCGATGGCCCTGCCGATGCCGCACCGCCTCTTCACCGTGGACGAGTTCGAGCACCTCTGCAACATCGGGTTCTTCCGCGAGGACGAGCGCATCGAACTCATAGACGGGGAGATCGTGGAGATACCACCACCGAACTGGCCCCATATTCTTAGCATCAACGCCTTCGCCGCATTGCTCTATGATTCCGTGCGCCCTGCAGGGGTGGTCAGCGTGCAGAACACCGTGCGGCTCTCGCACAGTCTTGTTCTCCCCGATCTCTCGGTGTACCGCAACAAGCGATACAACCGGGTGCCGGGGCCGGGGGATGTACTGCTCGTGGTCGAGGTAGCAGATAGCACAATTCGTGACGACCGGCGCGTCAAAATCCCCTTGTATGCGAGGGAAGGTGTCCAAGAGGCGTGGCTTGTAGACATCAACGGAGAGATCGTGGAGCGGCACACCGATCCACGCGACGGCATGTACCGCGTGTTGCACATCGCCAAGCGCGGCGAGGAATTGGTGAGTACCGTCTTCCCGTCGCTCGTCATCTCCGTGGACACCGTCCTCGGCCCCGTCGCCACTACCGAAGACCGCGACGAGGCCAACGACGAAACCGACGAACTCGATCCGCTACCGGAGTAGTACGAGTTTCGCCCCGGTCCACGCACGGAATAGGGCATACAGGCTTCTGGCGCAAGTCCTGCCCGCCCCGATACTTCGCCTGCCGGTGCAACTGTTTCGCCGTGAAGTACAGGTAGCCGTCCACCGCCACGCTCATCGTGTCGGGCCAGAGCATCCGGGGATCGTGCGCGACCGCTTCCGTCTGTCCGTCAGCGCGGCGACGCAGAATCGCATTGTTCTCGTCGTTCGTGAAGTGCAACGCCCCCGATGCGCAGGGTTTATGCGTGTTCCTGTCGGCGGTCGTTGCGGGGGAAACGCGCCCACCCCCCCGGCCCCCCTCCCCTGCGGGGGCGGGGGGAGAACCGTTGCGACACCGGGACTTTCAGCGGAAGGCCGAGTGACTCGCCGTGGTTCTCCCCCTTCCCCACGGGGGGAGGGGCGCATTTCCTCACAGAACGCATAAGCCCTGCCCGATGCGTCGCTCTCTAGGCCGTCCGAGGCACCCTTGTCGCCCTCGTCGCGCACCGTTGCAGCGACCGCTTCGTTGCCCATCGTGTGCAGCGGGGCGTCAGGCTTCCGCGTTCGGCAACTCCAGAAGGCGTGCCGCCTCGAAGAAGGCGGTCTCGAACTCGTCGCGGGCGGCGAGGAACTCCGAGAGGATGCGGCCCACGTCCTCGCCCGCGTTCTCGCGCAGCAGGTCTATCCCCGTCTGGCCCGCCGCCGTCCACCGTCCGAGGCCGGAGAGGTACGCCCCCGCCGACACCGTTTCCGCGTCCAACGCCCGCCCGACTGCCTCGCATCCCGGCGGCACCGACAGATTGCGCACGCGGGCGATCTCGGCGCGGTACGGGGCCGCGACATCCGCCACCGTCTGCCCCACCTCGGTCGCGGTCTGCCGCCCCGCCACGCCTTCCTGTATCGCCTCGGTGAGCGTGCGAATCCAGCCCGCTTCCGCGTGGACATAGGCCCGGAGTTCGGTGAGGTAGATCAACTGCTCCCGCGTCGTGTTGGCGTCGAGATCGTCGGTGATTTCTGACATGCTATTCCCTTACGATAAGAACCACGCCCGTTACAGGGGCGCACGGCGTGCGCCCTCTCGCCGTAGCACCGAGCCTACCGTTCATAGTATCGTGTCATCGGGGAGGGCGCACGCCGTGCGCCCCTACGCTTAGGGCTTGTGCGTTCCCGCCGAATGCACCTAACTCCCCTGCCGCCCAGAGGGCACCCGCCTTCCCCATAGGGAAGGGGGGAGGGTACCTTTGCGGCGTCGAGATATTGCCCACACGCCTCGATCTCGCCGTGCGTCACCCCCTTCCCTATGGGGAAGGGGGCCGGGGGGTTAGGTGCGTTTACTTCGCAACGACCGACTATGGGAAAACGCATAAGCTCTATTTGGACGCTCATACGCAGCGTATTCGGTGAATCCTATTCTATCGTTCAGATTATTTCCGTCTCCGCGCTCTCGCGCACCGTGAGCACGTCGCGCCCGAAACCGATCACGTCCGCCACGGGGATCATGCGCGTGGTCGCCCCGACGCCGAGGAACCCGCCCTGCGGCGCGAGTTGCACCGCCGTGATTGCCCCGGTGGCGGTGTCGAAATGGATATCGTCGCCGTCTCCGACCACCTCGCCGCCCGCCGAGACGACGCGCTTCCGCACTCGTTCCAGCCCCGCGAGGTTTGTCGGCACGACCTGCGCCGCAAGGACCTGGGCGTTGTCCGCCACCGTGACTGCCTGCGGGCCGATGCTCTGTACCTGCGCGAAAGGAAGAGCTTGCGGCGGCTCGTGGCGGAACAGCCCACCCCCGCCGCCTATCGCAAACCCGACCACGCGCCGTGCGTCGAAATCGAGGTGAACATCGGAGATTTCCCCCAGTTTCTCGCCCGTCGCCACGCTCACGACCGTCCGCCCCACAAGCGACCGTCCTGTCACCTCCGTCACGGTTTTGTCCCTTTCCCGGTTTACGGTGAACAATCGTGACATGGTGGTCACACCGGGAACATTCGCACGGAATATGCCACGGAACAGCTGTCAGCCGTCAGCCGTTAGCCGTTAGCGAAACGCAAAGGCGCAATGCCCTCCGCGTGTAGTACCGACGGCTAAGGGCTGACGGCTGACGGCTTTACAGGACTCCGCCCAGAAGCGGCACGACGAGCCGTTCCCAGTGCGCGTGTAGCACGTCGCGCACGGGGTCGGCGGCGACGATGCGCACGAGGCGGCGGTGTTCCTCGTAGCGGCGCAGGTCGTCGTCCCGCGCCCCGACGACCTCATCCCACGGCATCAGCGGCCCGAAACCCACGGGCGGGCGGTCGAACTCCACCCAGACATCGGTGGCCCACTTCTCCGGCTTGGGGATGTCTATCAGCACGTCCGTGTCCGCCACATCCGCCGCGACCAACTCCGACGCGATCCGCGACATGGCGATCTCGGCGGCGCGACGGTCACGCGGGCGATAGTAGAGCGCACCGAGCCGCTGGAAGAGGTCGCCCGCCCGCCCCGACACCTCCACCGCCCGCTTGTGGAACCGCCGCGAGCGCAACGCCGCCACGAGCCGTCGCGTCCCCTCCGGCATCTCCGGTTGGCTGAGGAAGGCGACGAGCGAGGCGTCGTCGTGGGCCGTCAGGTCGTGCGGCTCCACGGCACCCGCCTCCAACGCCTCCTGCACGGCGCGGAGCAGCATTGCCATGCAGGCGCGGTTCGTGTGGTGCCAGTAGACATTGTCGAACATCTCCTGCCGCGCATTGATCAGCGAGTGCAGCGGGCTGATGCCCTTATCGTCCACCGCCACGCGCACGCGCCCCAGAACATCGCGCACGCGCAGCGCGTCTATTAGGCGGGCGGTGTCCACGCGCCCGTACGGCACATTGCAGGCGCGGGCGTCTCGCGGCAAGTAGTCCAGTTTGTCCACGTCCAACGCCCCGGAGAGCAGCCCCCGGATGATCGCGTCCCCCGGCGAAACGGGCGGCCCGGAGGGGTCCACGAGGTCCGCGACGCGGGCGGGCGACACGCCCCAGTCGCGCACAAGCACGGCGGAAACCTCGTCACCCTCGATGATCTGCCGCCCCACGCGCTCGTGCTTGAGGATCGGCGGGCCGAGTTCCTCGATGGCGTGCGAGAACGGGTAGTGACCGATGTCGTGGACGAGGGCGGTCGCCTCCGCTGTGCGGGCGTCCTCGTCCGTGAGTCCCACGATGCCGGATTGCGCCCGCAACGCGGCGATGCATTGCCGCATCAGGTGCATCACGCCGAGGCTGTGCTCGAAGCGCGTGTGCTTCGCCCCCGGCCAGACGCGGGAGACGAAGCCGAGTTGCTGGATGCGGTCGAGCCGCAGGAAGGCTTCCGTCCCCATCAGGGCCGCGTGCGCCGCGTTGATCGGGATGCGGTCGTACAGCCCGTCCCGGATGATCGTAATCGGGGTATTCCAGTCCGCCATGTGTCGTCCCTCTGGAGAAATGCGCGAAGCGACGCGCAATGCGCAATACGTAACAGACAACGGGCCGGGGCGCAATTTCGCTGCCCCGGCCCGCTCCCCACGGCGTATGCATTGTTGTGAGAGTACGCCGAAGCGAAAATGCACCCACCCTCCGGTCCCCTCCCGTCACTCCGGCGCGGGAGGGGGTGACGCAGGGCAAGGTTCATACCTTCCCGATACGCCTCGATCTCGCCCTACGCTCCCCCTCCCCTTCGGGGGAGGGGGCAGGGGGGGTGGGCGCATTTCCGTCCGGCCCGCTCCCGATCACGTATCGCGGCGTAGTGCGCATTGCTCGTTACGTCAGCTTGCGCGGCGTTGCCCCTGCAACACGAGGCCGATCACCACGATACCGAGGGCGAGCACCACCGCCGCGATCACGGCAAACACATACGTGCGCGGGAAGCCGAAGATCGTGCCATCGGTGGGCGAAACGCTGCCCACGGTCGAGACCCCGCCCGCCGTCTGCGTCGCGGCATTGCCGAGTACCGACGGCCCCGCCGAGGGCGACGCCGCGCCCGTACCGACGGGCCGCGTCGCCACCCCCGCCACGCCCGCCACCGACGTGACGCCGGTGATCGTGCTCACGGCGGCGGCGGGCGTCCCCGCAGTGACGGTGTTCCCGGCGGCGGGCGTGCTCACGAGGGCAACGGGCGTGCTACCCGGCGGGCGCGTCCCCGTCGCAACCCCACCGACGACCACGGGCGGGATGAGCGCACCGGGGGCCACCGTTCCCCCCGTTGTGCCGACACCCGCCCCGGAACCGACCGGCACCGCAGGTGTCCCGGCGATGAGCGTCGTCGCCACCGTCGCCATCGTGCCCAAGCCGGACGCAGGCGGCGTCAGGATATTCGGGGCGGCGGTGCCTGCGGGCAGCGTGGCGAGGCTGATGCCGCCGACCGCCGCAATCGTGGTGCCACCCGGCGCGGCGGCACCCGACGCTCCCGACGTTCCCGCAGGCGTCGTCCCTGTGCCGACGGGTCGCGCCGTCCCCGCGCCGGGGGTGCCGCCCGTCGGCGATGTGGGCAAAGCCGAGATGCCGCCACCGCTGATCGCGGTACCGAGACCGGGTGCCAATGTCGCCCCCGGCGATGGGGCGACGGCGGTACCCGCGCCCGTGCTCGCCCCCATGTTCGCGGGCGGCGTGCCGACGATGATCTGCCCGACCACGGCGGAGGTGGGAATCACCGCGACCACCGAGGCGAGCGTGGTCGGCGTGTTCACGGCCCGCCCCTCGCCGATGGTGAGGGTGCCTTGCGCATCCTTCGTGATGACCGCCTCCCGCGAGGTGAAGCGGCCCCGCGTCAGGGCGTCCGCCGCAAGCGAGCGGTGGTCCTGATTCGACCCCGCGACCACGAGGGCGATGCGGGTGTTGTCCCACGGGGCGGGCAGCAGTTGCAGCACGCCGATGGGGCCGGTGCCGCTGCCGGAGAACTGCGGGGCCATCGTGCCGGGGACGCCCCCACCGGGCATCATGCCGACGCCCGCGCCCGTGGTACCCGCCGCGCCGGTCGCCGCCGCCGCTTGCGGGGCGGCGGCTGCCGCGCCCACGCCCATGCCCATATTCATGTTCGCGCCGGGGACGCCGCCCACCGTGGTCACGCCGGCGATGCCCGCGTCGCGCAGCCGCAACTGCCCGCCCTCGGTGGCGAAGAACAGGCCGTTGCCCGTCTGATCGAGGCTCGCGTTGCCGCCGGGAAAGCCGACCACCACGGCGTTCTGCCCGCGCAACGCCGTCCCCGTCGCCTCTTGCGCCGTGAGGATGCGCGTCTGCAAGCCACGCGGCGTGCCGTTGCCCGCGTTGAGGGCGATGCGATAGACCGTGCTCAGGGCGTCGCGGTCGCGGGCGTCGCCCACCACGGCATTGAGCGGCTCGTTGCCCGTGGCGAAGGGGAAGGGGTACTGATTGAGCGAGAGGTTGGCGAGGTCACGCGAGACGCCGGGCAGCACGAGGTTCGTGCCGGGGAAGAGCGTGGCGTACTGCGCGGGGCCGGAAATCTCGGTGCGGCAGGTCACGGCGGCGAGACCCTGCATGGCGAAGTTGAAGCGCAGGGTGTTCCGACCGGGCCGGAAGAAGTTCGCGGGGACCGTGCCGGTGAGCAGCCGCCGCTCGCCGTTCTTGCCGTCGAGCAGTTGCGTCACGAAAGGCTGATCGTTGATGAGGGCCGTCACCGTGGAGAGGCGCGGCTCCAGCGTCGGCGCACTGGCGAAGTCAATCTGGATCGTGGCGACATCGTTGATGATGCCGGGGACGATGAACGAGGCGTTGATGTCGTGCGTGCCGAAGCCCGTCACGGTGGCGGCGGTGCCGCTGATGCCGAGGTCTTGCAGCGTGTACCGCGTCTGGCCCGTGGGTGCGGTGGGGGGCGGCATCACGCTCGTGATGATTGCCCCCTGCCCCGTGAGGAAACTGCCCGTGTTCACGGTATTGAGCAGCGTCGCGGCCTTCGTGATGCCGTCGTCGTTGTTGCCGCTGACGATCAGGATGCGCCCACGCGGGTCGTTCGGTGGCGTCACCATGAGCAGCACGCCCGCGTCGTTGGCGATGGCGGCGTTCCCCTGCTGCCACACGCCGTTGACCACGCGCAGGGGGGCGTCGCGCAGCGCATCCGCCGGGATGCTCGCCCCGCGCCCGACCATGATGAGGTTCTGCGTCCCCGCGCCGGCGAGGGCGTCGTTGAGGAACACGGCACGCGGCTCCACGGGCAGCGTCGGTCGCCCCGCGCCGAGGGCGAGCATCACCGTACCCGCCGCACTGCGCTCCGCCGGGGTGGCGTCGGTGGGCGTGGCGACGCCGAGCGGCACCGCCACCGTGGGCGAACCGCGCAGCGACGTGAGCGGATCGTTGATGATCGCGTCCGGGCGCGTCTGCGAGCCGAATTGCGCCGGGAAGTCGCGCAGGTCGGGCGCGGGGATGGTCGTCGGCGGGCCGTAGCGGAGGCTCGTATCGTTGTAGACGATGGCGGAGCGGGCGGAGCTGGAATCGCCGTCGCACTCCTCGCGTAGCCGCAGCTCGAAGCGGGCGGAAACGCGGTTCGGCCCCGGCACGAAACGCTCCGAGGGGATGTTAATGACGACCCGCGTGCGCTCCACGTTCGAGTCGTTGAGCCGCGCCCCATAGACGCTGATGCTGTTCACCTCGACGCTCACGAGGCTAAATTCCGGCAGCAGGAGCGGGGAATGGCTGAACACGAAGGTCATCTGGCTCGGCCCCGGCTGCGTGCCGGGATCGGGAAAGTAGTAATCCACCGAGGGTTGCGCCCCGGTAATCAGTTGATCGGTGTAGCCGAGTTGCCGGAGCGAAAACTCGATAGGGTCATTCGGGGCGGCGCGGGTGTACGACGAAGGTGCATCGAGCAACCCCGTCCCGACGAGCATCCCCATGCACAGCGTCACCAATATGAGCAACCGCAACCGTACCGCGAGACGCATCGCCTCCCCCTCCCTACCTGACCACCATCACGTACGCAATCATGAACCACGGGTACATTGTACTGCACGCTAACATTCCCGGCGATAGGCTGGGAGCGTCCTCTTATAACACGTAACGAACGTAAAAACAATCGGTGTGGCCTATTTTCTTTTGCCGAAGAACCACACCGCATTGCGATACGTATCTACCAATGAATACTTTTCGTTCACCAATGAAGCGGGTGGGACGCGGTGTGGCTGTCTTTTGTCGCGCCATCCATTCGTCACGCTTTTGACAAATGTGACAGATAGAAGTACAGTGGGGTTTGTATCCGCAGGTGTTGCCGGATCACGAGGGTTCGAGGAGGGGTAGCGCGATGACACTCGTGGAGCAGCGAAACCTACTGGAGACGTTGCGTGAGCAGATTCAAACAGGGCGCGACGACGAGGCACTGCGCCTCATCGAACGGTCCCTTGCGGCGGTAGGCGGCGACCGCTTGCTTACCACCACGCAAGCGGCCCACGCGCTCGGCATCGGTTCGGTGAACACCGTGAAAGTACTATGCAAGGCAGGAACGCTCGCGCACATTAAACATGGCAGCCGTACAATGATTCCGTTGCGCGAGGTGGAGCGACTACAGGGAACGTCGCTTGTACGCGGCATCCACGCTTCGGAGCGCGACCACGCGGCAACCGACGCGCTCGGTGACGACGGTGGCCTGACGCAGGAGCAGTTAGACGCACTCGAAGCGGCACGACCGGGAGTGGTGCCGTGGGAACGGTGATGGTTCAAGCGACGCAACCCGCACGACCGCGTGCAGTGGTAGACACGAGCAGTCTGGTCGGCCCGACACATCGGGCCAATTTGCAGCTTGCGGCACAGGTAGGGAGTTTCACCGCGTTGTGGTCGCCGTGGATCGTCGCGGAACTGCACCGTGTCCTCGCGTGGGACTGGATGCGCAAACACGGCACTACCGCTGCAACCGAGGCGGCGTGCAGCGACGCGGCGAAGCGCATGATGGTTCGCCTGATTCCTACCTTCGAGACGGTAGACCCGAAACCTCCGTACCCGCCCCCGTGGGCCACACTCACGGACCAGTGGGATCATCCTGTCTGGGCCGCCGCGAAGATCGGTAGAGCGGATTACATCGTCTCCGAGAACCGGCGGCACTTCCCGCCGCTCGTTGACGGTCGCTATCTCTACGAAGGCGCGGAATATCTCACAGGGCTTCAATTTCTCGCGCTGCTTGCCGAGGGTATAGACGACTAGATTCGCCCGATCTCAAGAGAGGCCGAGGCCGAACAGGCCGAGCGCGGTGTTGACGAGCAAGGCGACCGAGAGCACGCTCACGAGGATCGCGGTCGTGTAGGCGATGGCGTTGTAGACGCGCCCGTTCGTGTACTTCCCCATCACGTCTTTGCTGTTAACGAGGCGCAGCACGGAGAAAAGCACCACCGGCAGCGTCAGCCCGTTGATTAGTTGCGTGACGAGCAGCACCTGCACGAGCGGCAACCCCGGAATGAGCGTCACGACCACGCCGAGCACGATCAGCCCCGTGAAGATGCCAAGGAAGACCGGGGCGTCGCGCCAGCCCCGGTTCACGCCTTTCTCGAAGCCGAACGCCTCCGAGAGGCCGTATGCCGTGGCGAGCGGCAACACCCCCGCCGCAAGCAGGCTCGCACCGAGCAGCCCGACGCCGAACAGCACGCTCGCAAACGGCCCCGCGAGCGGCTCCAACGCCCGCGCCGCGTCTGCGGCACTGCTGATCGTCACGCCGCTCACGAACAGCGTGGCCCCCGTGGCGACGATGATGAGGATCGCCACGACATTGGCGAACAGGCTGCCGATGTACACGTCGGCCCGCGTCACGGGGAAGTCCTGCGGGCTGACGCCCTTCTCCGCCACGGAGGATTGCACGTAGAGTTGCATGTATGGGCTGATCGTGGTGCCGATGATCGTCACCACCGAGAACAGGTAGGTACCGCTGAACTCCACCGAGGGGCGCACGGTCTGCCGCGCCACCTGCCCCCAGTCCGGCCCGCCGAGAAAGGCCGCGATGGGGTACGAGAACAGCGTCAGGGCCATCACGAGGAAGACGCGCTCCACGCGGCGGAACGACCCACGGGCGATGAGGAACCAGACGAAGAAGCCCATCAGCGGCACCGCGAGGTACTTCGAGACGCCGAACAACTCGAACGCCGCCGCGATACCGACGAACTCTGAGATTACAATGCCGCTATTCGCGACAAGCAGGGCGAGCATCACGAAGGCCGTCCAGCGCAGGGAGAATTCCTCGCGGATCAGTTCGGTCAGCCCCTTGCCCGTGACGGCACCCATGCGGGCGCACATCTCCTGCACCACCGCAAGGGCCGGGATGAGCAGAACCATCGCCCAGATCAGGCCGTAGCCATACTGCGCCCCGGCGTTCGCGTACGTGGCGATGCCGCCCGCGTCGTTGCCCGCACTCGCCGTGACGATGCCGGGGCCGAGCAGGGAGAGATAGACGAGCCAACGGGAACGGCCCGCCGGTGCCTCCTCGCGGCGGCGCGGGCGGATGCGGATACGCGGGAGGGATCGCGCCGCCACCGGCACCGCCCGTCCGAGCGTTTCCCGCAGTGCGGCGGCGGCACGGGGCGGCTTCAGCGCGGGGCGCAGGGGCGCGTCGTCGGTGGGCGGGTCGTTGCGGCGGTCGGTGTCAGTCGGCATAGGGGTCCACCTACGGTGGTCATCGGGACACACTCCTTTTGGGCAGTCGCCACGTGGCTGAGTGAAATGCGTTGATCTACTCAGCCACTCAGCTACTCAGCCGTTCAGCTACTACGAGAAAACCTTCAGCCGCTCCCGCCACGAGTCGGGCAGCAGGCGTTCCATCGCGTCATCCACGGTAATAATGCCGCGCAGTTCGTTCCCCTGTGCGACGACGGGCAGGGCGTAGAGGCCGTACTCGATGATCTGCCGCGCCGCGTCGTCGGCGCGGTCGGTCACGGCGGCGACGATCACGTCCCGCTCCATCAGGTCGGAGACGAGGGTGTCCGGGGGCGCGAGCACGAGTCCGCGCAGCGTGACCACGCCCCGCAGATACTCCGGCACGTCGTCGCCGGGGGTATACGCGGCCTCCTCGGCCCGTGGGGCGTGGTCCACCACGTAGAAGTAGTAGACCATGTCGGGCTGGTCGTCGGGCGGCGTCGCACGGAACTGCGCGAGGGCTTCCGCCGCCGTGAGCGTGGGCGGCACGGCGAAATAGTCGGTGGTCATCAGCCCCCCGGCGGTGTCGCCCTCGTATTCGAGCAGTTCGCGCACATCGTCGGATTCTTCCCGTTCCATCAGTGCGAGCAATTCGTCCTGCCGCTCCTGCGGCAAATCTGCGAGGATGTCCGCCGCGTCGTCGGGGGCCATCTCCTCCAGAATGTCCGCCGCTCGCTCGCTGTCCAGCCCCTCGATGATCTCGGCCTGTCGGTCGTCGTCGAGTTCCTCGATGGTGTCCGCCGCCGTCTCGTCGTCGAGGGCGGAAACGATCTCCGCCCCCTCGTGGTACGATAGTTCCTCGATGATATTGGCAATCTCCGCAGGGTGTAGTTGTGCCAGCCGGTCGTGCGAGACATTCAGGCGCACATTCGGGGCGTTCGCGGCGAGGTACTCGATGTTCTTCCAGTCGAGGAGGTTCCCGAGCGCGGGGCGGTTCTGCGAGCGGCGAAAGCCGAGACGGGCGAGCAACGCCCGCGCCCCCACGTCCACGCCGATCACGCGATACTGCCCCTCGACGAGGGCGATCTGCACATCGTTGACGCGCACCACGCGCTTGCCGTCCACGTCAATCAGTTGACGGTCGAGGGCGTCCTTCGCCAGGAGGATTTCGCCGTCGCGCCGCACGAAGGGTTCGAGGTTCAGTTTCGGGCTGGCAAGCACCAGACCCTCCGCCGCGATGCTTGCCACGCGGTTGATCTTGAGGAAGAACAGGCGCCGCCCCTGCCGCGCCACCACGCCCGTAACCGGCGGGTAGCCCTCACCGATGCGCACAAGCACATCCCGCACGGTGGCGATGCGCTCGCCCTCGCGGTCGCGCACGGGGGCGTTGATCAGTTGCGAGAGGTAAAGCACGCACACTCCTCTTGCCGTTGCGGATGAAAACCGTCCGCCTGCGGGCAACACCGCGTCGTTTTCACCCCACAGATCGTAACACTTGTACGGCAGAACCCGCCATTCATTCCCGCAAATCATCCGTCGCCGCTTCTGTCGCTCACAGATTATACAGCAACTACGACCGACTATTTGTTTTCCTCGCATAGTTCGCGTCGCTAAATTCTTAACCGTCCTTGACAATAAGGTGTGCAATGTTGTACGATGCAGAAGCAACCCGTACGTACAGGCGCAGACGATGGAGGCTGAACGCTCAGCTAAGTAGGTCCGCAACTGATTCTGGACGGGATAGCGGCAGGTGAAATCCCGCTGCATCGGGAGAAACCCGCAGGCGAAAGCCCGCCGATTCCGTCTAAATCTCGCTGCCGACCTACTTAGGAGGGTGGTATGGGTCTGGACAACCGTGTCGGGCGACGTGTTCTTCTCAAAAAAGCGATACGTACCGGTGGGGCAGTATATGCCGCACCGACGATTGCTTCCTTCGCAATCTCATCCCGCGTTGGGGCGCAGGTATCGCCGGGGTTCGGGGCGGGTGCAACGCCGGCAATTCTGACGATCACCCCGAACACCGGCCCGACGACCGGCGGTACGTTGGTTACTATTCGCGGCTCCGGCTTCGCTCCCGGCGCAACCGTGACGATTGGTGGCAATCCGGCTACTGGCGTCACGGTCGTAGACGCGATGACGATCACCGCGACCTCGCCCCCCGGCGCGGCAGGGCTGGCGAACGTCACCGTGACCAACCCGAACGGGCGGGCAAATACGCTCACGAACGGCTTCACGTTCACCGCAGGTGGTGGAGCCATCCCCGGTGTGACGGGTGTCGCCCCCAACTCCGGCCCCACCACGGGCGGTACGCCGGTGACGATCACGGGTACGAACTTCGTTCCCGGCACGACCGTGACGATTGGTGGTGTTCCGGCCACGGGTGTCACGGTGGTCAACGGCACGACAATCACCGCGACCTCGCCCCCCGGCGCGGCAGGGCCAGCGACCGTCACCGTGACCACCCCCACGGGTGCGACCGGCACGTTGCCGAACGGCTTCACCTTCCGCATGTTCACCTCCACGGCGCGGGCATTCACGACATCGGGCAACGCTGCGCCGCTCGCCGCGCTCGGTGAGGTTGGGCTTTCGACGTTGCCACCGGGCGGCACGACGATGGTGGCAAATGTGATGGCCGCACCCGTGCTGACCACGGGAGCGGGTACGAACACCACGACGAACACCTCCACGCCCACGCAAGCGGGCGCGACCGCCGTAGCCAATGTGGCGAACCCGTCCATTGCCGGGGGGGTCATCACTGCGGGTACGATCACGACGACCGCGAGCAGCACCGCGACCGGCACCACCGCGTCGAGCACCGGGTCGTCTATGATCACCGGCCTCACCGTCGCGGGGGTGGCAGTTGCCGTAACCGGCGCACCGAACCAGATGGTCCCCATCACCCTCCCGGTCGTCGGTACGGTCGCCACGCTCATCATCAATGAGCAGGTTCCCACGGGGAACGGCACCACGACCTCGGGGATCACGGTGAACGCCTTGCGCCTCGCCGTGACGAGTCTCGGCCTCGGCACCCTGCCCGTCGGTGCCTCGGTCATTGTCGGTTCCGCGAACACCAACGCGAGCGCGACGTAATCTCCGGGGGCGGACTCCCTTCGGGTTCGCCCCCTCCCCCTTCCCCCTCCTCGGCACCCCGCACGCACCTCCGCCGGAGCGACGCCCTCGTCGCTGCCCCGGCCCCACGAAGCCATGAGCGAACCCCTCATCCCACATATCGGTATACCGCGCACTCGCGGCACGACGCCTCACCTTGGCGGTATACTTCGTGCCGAGAGAGATATTACCGCTTGGGAGGGTCATGCCATGCCAACCACCGTATCCGACGCCGTACTCCGTGAGATGGTCGAGCGCATCGTGCGCGGCTTCGACCCGGAGCGCATCATCCTGTTCGGCTCTCAGGCGCGGGGCGACGCGCACGCGCACAGCGACGTTGACCTGCTCGTCGTGATGCCCGACGGCACCGACCGCCGCGCCGCGATGCGGGCAATGCTCTCCGAACTGTGCGGGGTGGGAACGCCGAAAGACGTGGTGGTGATGACAACGGAAGACGTTGAGCGATACGGCACGTTGGTCGGCACGGTGCTACGCCCCGCCTTGCTGGAAGGGAGAACGCTGTATGAGCGTCGTGGAGCAGTTAACACGCCGATGGTTGCAGTACGCTGACCGCGACCTTCGCTCGGCACGAACGCTACTCGCGGCGGGCGACGACGACAATGCGTGCTATCTCGCCCAACAGTCGGCGGAAAAGGCTCTCAAAGCCGCGCTCATCCACGAGCAGATTCCGTACCCCTATCACCACGACCTCGATGTTCTACGCGATCTCCTCCCGGTGGGCTGGAGCGTGAAGGCAGCCCACCCGCAGTTGCGTTCCCTCACGGGATGGGTGATCGAGGCCCGATACCCCGGCCCGTGGGCGGCACCAACCGACGCCGACGCGACCGCTGCCATTACGGACGCACAAGGTATATACGACGTGGTACTTGCCGACCTTGCCGCGCACGGCTTCGCACCATGAGACGGTTCGTGCAACGCCACCTCGCCCTGCTCGCGTCGCGCCTGCCCGTACCCGCACACCGCGACGAACCGGAACTGCTCGACGCGCTGGACGACGTGCCGCCGCCGCTCCTCGCGCACAACCTGCGCGACATTCGCCGCGTCAATCGCTACCTCGGCGGCACGGCGGTCGTGTTCGCGCACCTGCCCGCGCTGCTTGCCGATGTTCCACATGCAACGCCGATCACGGTTCTCGACGTGGCGACGGGGAGCGGCGACATCCCCCGCGCCCTCGTGCGGTGGGGACGGCGGCACGGGCGCGACCTGCGCGTCGTGGCGACGGACGTGGCAGGAGACGTACTCGCGGTGGCGCGGCGCGAAACGGCGGACGAGCCGCGCATCGTTGTGGAAGCGGCGGACGCACGGGAATTACCGTACCGGGATGCGGCGTTCGATGTGGTGATCTGTTCGCTCGCATTGCACCACCTCTCGCGGGGAGACGCGGTGCGGTCGCTCCGGGAGATGGGGCGCGTGGCGCGACGCGGCGTGATCGTCAACGACCTCACGCGCTCGTGGGGCGGCTACGTCGGGGCGTACCTGCTCGGCCTGCTCACGACCACGAACCGCCTGACGCGCCACGACGCCCCGCTCTCCGTGCTTCGCGCATGGACGCCCGCCGAACTCCGCGACATGGCGACCGAGGCGGGCTTGGAAGTCATTACGATCACGGGTCATCTGTGGAACCGCGTCGCCTTAGTCGGCAGTCGGTAGAGAAGAGAACCAATGACGAAGGGTTCCCTGCGTTCTCTATGGAACGCACGCACGGTGCCGGATTTCACCGCCGACCGCCGACCGCCGACCGCCGATTACCCCGTGGTCGTTGTCGGGGCGGGGCCGGCGGGGGCGGCAACGGCGACGCTGCTCCGGCAACGGGGGCATGGGGTGCTGCTGCTCGACCGCGCCACATTCCCGCGCCCGAAGGCGTGCGGCGAGTACAGCAGCCCGCAGACCGCCGACATCCTGCGGCGGCTCGGCGTGGCGGAGGCCGTGGAGGCGTTGCCGCCGCACCGCCTGCGCGGGATGCGCGTCTACGCCCCGAACGGCAGCCACTACACCGTGGACTACCACGCGGTCACGGGCGAACACCACGCCCTCGCCATCCCCCGCGCCGATCTCGACGCCGCGTTGCTCGACGGGGCGCGGCGGGCGGGGGTCGAAGTGTGGGAAGGGGCGCGGTGCAAGAGCGTAGGGCCGTGGGACGGCGGCGGGCGCACCCTCACCGTTGCGACGCCGGAGGGGGAGCGGCGCGTGCGGGCGCAGCTCGTCGTCGGGGCGGACGGGCATCACAGCGGCGTGGCGCGGGACGCGGGCCTCGCCGCGCACCGCTGGCAGCACCGTTGGCCCCGGCGCGTCGGCGTCGTCGCGCACTACGAGGGCGTGACGGCACTGGACGAGTACGGCGCGATGGTGGTCGGGGGGCAAGACTTCCGGGGGTACTGCGGCGTCGCCCCGCTCGGCGGCGCGCGGGCGAATGTTGCCTTTGTGGTGGACATTGACGCGATGAAGCGGCGCGGTGGCACTATGGAAGCCTTCTTCGACGCCGGAATTGCCGCGCTCCCGCCCGTGCGGGACGCCCTCGCGGGGGCGCGGCGGGTGGGGCGCATCAGGGGTGTGGGGCCGCTGGCGCAGGGGGCGCGGCGGGCGGTGGCGAACGGCGTGCTGCTTGTAGGCGATGCGGCGGTCTACCTCGATCCATTCACGGGCGAGGGGGTCTACAAGGCGTTGCGCGGGGCCGAACTCGCCGCCGACGCCGCCGACGCCGCCCTCCGTCGGGGCCGCACCGACGCGAAGGCACTGCGCCCCTATCTCGCTGCGCGGCGACGGGCCTTCGCGGAGAAGACGCTCGCCAACTACCTCGTGCAACTGTTCGTCCACGTCCCGCACCTGATGAATTACCTCACGCCCCGGCTCGGCTCGCGGCCCGCCGTGGCGCGACAACTCGTGCTCGTGCTCGGCGATCTGGGGACGGCGAAGGAGCGGCGCGGCCTGTTCTCGCCCGCGTACCTGTGGCGACTGTTGCGGCCCTAGATCGGATTAGGGCGTATACTGCGGCATTGCGACCTTGCCGCGTCCCGATGCCGAAGGGGAGCACGATGTACTCCGAGATGAGCGAGGTGATGTGGGGCAACCGGGCGCGAATTTTCGCCCTCGGTGCCGCCATCGAGGACTGGTCGCGCATCCTGCCGCACTACCGCGCCGTGGAGTTGAGCGACCGTTCCGAGGGGCCGGACGGCACCGTGCGCAAGGTCGCCACGATGAAGGCATGGCGTATTTTCCCCGGCTTTGCCGGTTTCGCCGGTGTGAAGATGCCGGTCTTCTGGCGCACATTGCAGTACGTGAACGCCGAGCGCGAGTTGCTGCACTTCTACCACATCGGCGGCTTCACGCGGGGGATGGACGTGTACTGGCGGTTCACCGACGCGGCGGAGCGGGGTGCCACCCGCGTGACGATCACGCACGAGTGGGACTTGCGCTGGCCTTTCGTGGGCGAGGCCGTGGCACACCGCATCGTGGGCGATCAGTTCGTGGACGCCATCGCCCGCCGGACGTTGCGCACGATCCAGGGCATCGTGGAGGACGAAGCCGCGACCGCCGCGACCGCGACCGGCACCACCGACACGCACGCGACGACAGGGACAGGGGCGACGGGTGCCTGAGCGAACGCGGGTGGTCATCACGGGGATCGGGGCGGTGACGACGATTGGCACGGGGCGCGACGCGCTCTGGGCCGGGGTGCTGCGCAACGAGAGCGCGGTGGGGCCGCTGACGCGCTTCGACGCCTCGCAGTTTCGCTCGCGCATCGCCGCCGAGATCAACGACTTCGACCCGCTCACATATATGAACAAGCGGCGGCTCGACCGCCTCGACCGTTTCGCGCAGTTCTCGCTCGCCGCCAGTCTCCTCGCGGTGGAGGACGCCCGCCTGACGATCACGCCCGCCCTGAGCGAGCGGACAGCGATCTACATCGGCAGTGCGTTGGGCGGCATCGGCTTCGCGGAGACCGAGCACATCCGCTTCCTCGATCAGGGGGTGCGGGCGGTGCATCCGGCTCTGGCACTCGCGGTCTTCGGCGGGGCGAGCAGCAGCAATGTTGCCCTCGAACTCGGCATCACGGGGCCGACCGTCTCGAACGCGAACGGTTGCGCCAGCGGTGCCATCGCGGTGGGCGAGGCGTGGCGACTGCTGCAAGCGGGGCATGTGGACGCGGTGCTCGCGGGGGGGGCCGAAGCTCCGTTGTATCCGCTCACCTTCGGGGCGTTCGCCATCATCAAGGCGATGAGCACGCGCAACGACGATCCCGCCCACGCCTCGCGCCCCTTCGACGGCGACCGCGACGGCTTCGTGATGGGCGAAGGGGCGGCGGTGCTCGTGATGGAGACGCTCGCGCACGCCGAGGCACGCGGCGCGACGATCCTCGCCGAAGTCCTCGGCTACGCCACCACGAACGACGCCTACCACATGACCGCCCCGCGCCCCGACGGTTCGCAGGTTGCCCGTGCGATGCGGGAAGCCATCGCCACCGCCGGGATCACACCGGACGCCCTCGACTACATCAACGCCCACGGCAGCAGCACGCCGCACAACGATGCCACCGAGAGCGGGGCGATTCGCGCCGTGCTCGGCGACCACGCCGACCGCATCCCCGTGAGCGGCACGAAGGGGATCACGGCGCACGGCCTCGGTGCCACGGGGGCCATCGAAGCGGCGATCTGCGCCCTCGCCCTCGCGCAGCAGACGGTTCCCGGCACCTGTAACCTCATCACCCCCGGCCCCGGCTGCGACCTCGCGGACTACGTGCAGGATGGCCCTCGCCCCCACGCGATGCGCTACCTGCTCTCGAACTCGTTCGGCTTCGGCGGCATGAACGCCAGCCTCGTCTTCGGGCGGTACGACGGGTAGCGGCGTCCCCACCCGTTGACAGGCGGCGCGAACGGCGTCATACTGAGACTATGTATCGTTTCTGCGCCGCTTGTGCTGCCCCTTCGCCCGCCCCGCGTCCGCGACACGGGTGCAAGTGTGCGCGTTGTCGCTGCCGGGTGCAGGATTCGAGCTAGCCGATGCGCGTGTCTCATCGCATCATCGCGTCATCGTGCAGACGAACCGTTTCCAAAAACAGGAGCAGAATCAATGAACATCTCCCTTTCCCCGGAGCGGTACGATACCGTGATCGTCGGCGGCAGCAACGCGGGCCTCAGTGCGGCCCTCATGCTCGGTCGGGGGCGGCGGCGCGTCCTCGTGTGCGACACGGGGGTGCCGACGAATGCACCCGCGCACGAGGCGCACGGCTTCTTCACGCGGGACGGCACGCCGCCCTCGGAACTGGTACGCATCGGGCGCGAGCAGTTGCGACCGTATGACGTGGAACTACGGCATGTCGCCGTCACGGGCGCGACGAGCGACGACGCGGGGTTCGTCGTGACACTCGCGGACGGCACGACGGTGCAGACGCGCACGGTGCTCCTCGCCACGGGCGTGGCGCAGGTCTTCCCCGCCATCGAAGGGATCGCGGAGCGGTGGGGCGAGAGCGTCAATCAATGCCCCTACTGCCACGGGTGGGAGGTGCGCGATCAGCCGCTCGCGGTCTACGCCACGGGCGACCACGGCTTCCAATACGCCCTGATGATCGCCAACTGGAGCCGCGACATCGTTGCCCTCACCGACGGCCCCGCCGCGTTCACCGACGCGCAATGGGCCACCCTGAAGGCGCGGGAGATCGCCGTGCATGAGGGGCGCATCGCCCGCCTCGAAGGGCCGGGGCGGACGCTCACGGAGATCGTCTTCGCGGACGGTTCACGGCTGCCGCGCCACGCGCTGTTCCTCGCGCCGGGGAAGCGGCAACACAGCGACCTCGCGGCCCAACTCGGGTGCGCCCACACCCTGGACGGCTCGGTGCAGGTGAATGCGTTCGGGCTGACGAGCGTTCCCGGCGTCTACGCGGCGGGGGACATGACGCATATCATGATACAAAGCCTGCCCGTCGCGGTGGCGGAAGGGGCGACGGCGGGGGCGATGCTCAACAACACGCTCATCATGCAGGGCGCGGCGCACTGACGAGGCGGTGCTACGGATACAAAGGGGGGACGCGCTGAGTAAGCGCGTCCCCCCCTCGCTTTCGCCGCTGCCCCGTGCGGTGTACGATGGTCGCAACCCACGGATCGTGTTGTGACCGCCCCAAGCGAGGAGAACCCCATGCCCGACCCCATGCCGGAGAAGATGCGCGTCGCTATCGGCCTGCCGCGTGACGCGACCGACGCGCACCTACGCTTCGCCAGACAACTTGGTTGCACCGACGTGGTGCTTGCGACGCCCGCACGCCTGTCCGGCGCGGAGCGGTGGGAGTACGACGACCTGCGGGGTCTGCGCGAGTGGGTGGAGGGGTTCGGGTTGCGCATCGAGGCGATCCAGAATGTGCCGCACGCCTTCTGGATGAACACCCGCCTCGGCCTGCCGGGGCGCGACGCGGAGATCGCGCATTATCAGGAGACGGTGCGGAACATGGGGCGGGCGGGCATCACGACGCTCGGCTACAATTTCCGCGCCGAACCGCTCTACCGCACGGGAACGAAGCCCGGTCGCGGCGGCGCGGTCGTCACCACCTTCGACCGCGCCCTGACGCGGGATATGCCGCTCACTTTCGGGCGGGAGTTCTCCGCAGACCAGATGTGGGAGGCGCACGAGCATTTCCTTCGCGCCGTGCTGCCGGTGGCCGAAGCCGTCGGGGTGCGCCTCGCCCTGCACCCCGACGACCCGCCCGGTGCCGACATCGGCGGCGTCGCTCGCATCTTCAGCAGCTTCGAGGGGTTCGAGCGGGCGGCGCAGTCCGCGAACGGTAGCCCCGCGTGGGGTCTGCTGCTCTGCGTGGGGTGTTGGGCGGAGATGGGCGGCACCGCGAATGTGCTGCGCGGCATCCGCCACTTCGGGCCGCGTGGGCAGATCGCCTACGTGCATTTCCGCGACATACAGGGCGTGGGCGACGGCGGTAGCGACCAGTTCGCGGAGTGCTTCATCGGCGAGGGCGACCTCGACATCACGGCGATCATGCGTGCGCTGAAAGAGATCGGGTTCACCGGCTCGCTCATTGACGACCACGCCCCGCACATGGAGGGCGATGACGCATGGGCAACGCGCAGTCGGGCGTACCAGACAGGCTACCTGATGGGCCTCCTGCGGGCGATCAACGATATGTCGTAGGCATCCTCACCGGGGCGGGTAGCATCGCCCCGCGAGCAGGTTCGCCAGCGGCAGGAAGAGCGGCGACGGCAGTGCTCCGGGCGCGAACCAGCCCACCTCGGTCATCTCGCGGGCGGAGGCGACGGTCGGCTCCCCCGCGACGTATGCGCCGCGCACCCAGAGCGTGACGTAGTGCCGATGGGGCTGTTCACTCTCCGCGAACACGTCGTTCGGGACGGCAACGAACGTCACGTCACCGATCTCGACGCCGACCTCCTCCATCGTCTCGCGGCGGGCGCATCCTTCGAGCGTTTCGCCGCCTTCGAGATGCCCGCCGGGGTTGCACCACGTCCCCGCGCCGTGCGATCCGCGCCGCCGCATCAGCAACATGCGCCCGTCGCGCTCCACGATCACGCCTACCCCGACACGCGGCCTCTCCATCGTCCCGTATCCTCCCCGTGTCACGCGCATACCTGCCCGTCCGCCGCATCTGCGTGAGGGGGCGACAAAGATTTGCGTGAGAGAACTTCGTTTGCCCCTACTTGACAAGAGGCGGCGCGAAGGCGACAATTGCGGCGGGATACGGAAGGCGTGCTTTTCGCGCCGCATCGCCGCGCCCGCTCACGAGGAGTGATCGCATGACCCCTACCACGCCGCATTTCCAGACGCCGAACGAAGATGTATTACCGCGCTGCGGGGCTATCGTGCTCGACGCGCTGCTTGCCAACGACGGCATCACGGGGATGGAACTCGACCGGGGCAGTGCCACGCTCTCGCTGCGCTACGACCCCCGCCGCACGAGCCGGGAGCGCGTGGAGGCGATAGCGAACTTGCTGCAACCCGCGCTGCGCGAACGCCCAATGGAACAGAGCGACCCGCTAGCCCCACGCGGGCGGCTCGACGGCAAGCCGTACCTGATGCCGACCACGACATTGCAGCGCGTGGGGCGCATCCGCATCCAGCCGGATCGCGTGATCGTGCCGCCCATGAGTGCCGCCGCCGCACCCGCAATCCCCGCGCCGCAACCCGTCGGCCCCGGAGCGATTGACGCCACCATTCCCGCCGCACGGCGGTCCGAGGCGGAAGAAAAAACGGCGCGAGACAACAGTTTCCTGCTGCGCATCGTGCAACCGGGCCTCGTGGGGCTGATGGACGGCTCGGTAAGCACGCTGGCACCGCTCTTCGCTGTCGCCTTCGCTACGCAGAACCACTTCACGGCATTTCTCGTGGGGATGGCGGCGGCGGTGGGGGCGGCGATCAGCATGGGCTTCGCGGAGGCGTTGTCGGACGACGGCGTCCTCACGGGGCGCGGACACCCGTGGATACGCGGCCTCATCACGGGCGGGGCCACGTTCGTCGGCGGCGCGGGCCATGCCCTGCCCTTCCTCATCCCGGACATCAGCATCGCGCTCATCGCGGCATACGTCGTGGTCAGTATCGAGCTGATCCTCATTGCCTACATCCGCACGCGGTATTTCGGCTCGCCGTTCATCCTCTCCGCGATTCAGGTAATCCTCGGTGGCCTGCTCGTGTTCGCCGCCGGTGCGCTGATCGGGAGCGCGTAAGAACCGTGTCGGCATCGGGGCATCAGCGTCGTGTTTCTACGATGACTGCGGCACTCGTTGGGTAGATGGAGGGCGGGCTAAAGCCCGCCCTCCATCTACCCAACGAGTGCCGCAACTTCACCAGACACCGCTCTGCGGCCCACGGCAATTGCATGTTAGCGGGCGAGGACGTTGAGCAGGTATCGTGCATCCCACCCCGCCTTGAGTCGCTTTGCCTTGACGCCGATCTTCACCGACC
>JAABUN010001214.1_pt1 | contig 59463 bp, 61 predicted proteins | sample 5559311 | NCBI WGS metagenome assembly JAABUN01 (sample SAMN10711877, study PRJNA513370) | rock metagenome | isolation source: Antarctica rocks | place: Antarctica: Victoria Land, Siegfried Peak sud
ACTCGCTCACTGGGCGGGGCTTACGCCCTCTTCCAATCGGGGTTTTCTCTTCGCCCAAAGATTGGAAGAGGGCGTAAGCCCCGCTAACATCGCAATTGTCGGTGACTTTTGCAAGAGGTCTAATGCAAAGCGGCGCGAAACAAAAGTGTTTCGCGCCGCCTGAAATGTTATCCGCGACATCCGCAACTCACGGCACAATCAGCGTGACGCTATCGCCGTCCTGACTCCGCCTGTTTTGAACGCCGTTTCGAGCGGCGCGGTTACCTGAATGTTGTAATCGTTGAAGGCAGCTTGCTGTTGGTGGCGCGCAGGACGCCATCGAAGCGCGCGTCATCGCTTGGGACGACTTCGATACCAGCATCGGCTCCGCCCAGCGCAAACGCCTTCCAGTTGGCGGCGGGCCGCAGTGCGGCGCCGTCAGGTGCATCCGCCCAGGATATTGGCCGGTCAAGATGCTGGCGCGCGTCGGCGAGCAGAGCGGATTGGCGGTGTAGGCGCGCGTGAACATCATGCCGCGCGCGCGCAGAGCGTCAACGTTGGGCGTATCGTAAAACTTGCTGCCGTAAGTTTTGGTGTCCATCCAACCCAGATCGTCGGCCAGAATAAACACGACGTTTGGCCTATCGGCGGTAGCGGCGGGCGCAGGTTGTTGCGCGTGGGCGCACGAAGCCAACATCGAGAACGCGGCGACGCCAGTCGCGGCCAGCAATCGACTATTGATTTTGGAGGGATTCATGGAAGTGGAAATGTTAGAGTGGAGTTACTGCTATATGTTACGGAATTTGGGAAAAGTAATCACCGCCGAGAACGTTTAGGAATCGCTCAATCATTTCTGCTCCGGATTCTGTTCGACTGCCTATGCGTTACAGTTAAAATAACATTCCGATGATTATTCCTTCCGGCTGGGATTTGCCCGCCGCTTTGCGCGCCCGCGTCGGGCAGGGCAGTGGGCGCCAGCGCGCCATAGTTGACGATGGGCATCTGCTCATCGTGCTGCATCGCGTGCCCGCCGCCAAGAGCAACGCCCGCGAAGGCGTGTTGTTCTGGCGCGCGCCGCCCGTTGCGCCGCAAGCGAACGGAATGCCCGGCCAAATGCCCGTGGCCGAATGGCGCAGCACCGCCGCCAAAGATGGCTTGCCTTCGATGCGTCTGCATCTCGACGAATACGAACGCGCCATCGCCGAACTGGAAACGCGCTACGAAAGCGCCGATAACGCGCGTGATTTGTTCGAGGTTTTGGAAGCCGTCGCGCCGATTACTCGCGGCTCGACTAACCTGGGCAATGCCCTGCAAAGCGCCCTCGATCAGATGCCCGCAGCCGTCGAGTTATTGCCGCTCCGCGAGCAGTCGGGCGATTTCGAGCGCGCCGCCGAACTGTTACAGGGCGATGCCAAAAACGCGCTCGATTATCAAATCGCGCGCGGCAACGAAGAGAGCGCAAGATTGGCCAACGAAGCCGCCAAGTCGGGCCAACGGCTGAACATTATCGCGGCGATCACACTGCCGATTACGGCGTTATCGGGCGTGTTCGGCATGAACTTGCCCAACGGATTGGAAAACGCGCCGCCGATTCTGTTCTGGGTCGTTTTCGGCGTCGGCGCGACGTTTGGCGTGGCTTTAAGTCTGGTGTTGGCGCGGCGCTCTTGAAATAAAGTTACCAGGAAGCGTGCGTTTTCCCGACAGTTCATTCCGATAGATATTCTTCCAACTGCGCCGCGCGGTGCGCCGCCGTATGATTCCTTAACACCTTTTGCCGCGCCCTCTCGCCGACTTGCCGCCGCGTTTCGTCGGGCGTCTCGCGCAAAATCGCCTCGACCTGCGCGCTGTCGTGAGCCACGCAAATCTCCGAGTCGAAAGCGAAGATTTCGTCCAAACCCGACCAAGGATCCGAAATGATTGGCGTGCCACAGGCCGCCGCCTCGAACAGCCGCACCGACGGCGAATAGCCCGCCGCGATCATGTCGGCGCGCGTCACGTTGAGCGTCCACGATGTCGCGTTGTAAAACGCGCGATGCCGCGCTGGTGGCAGATGCTCGATGCGCGTGACGTTCGGCGGCCACGCGATTTCGGTGGGATATTGCGGCCCCGCCACGCAAAACCGATGGCTCGGCAACGCGCGCGCCGGTTCAATCAGCAACTGTTCAAGCGTCGGTTGACGGTCGGGCGAGTAAGTGCCCAAATAATTCAAATCGGTGGCGATCTCGATATTTTCGGAAAAGTAAAGGTTGGCATCAACCGAACAATACAACGCCCGCGCGCGCGGCGAACCCATTGCTTCCAATTTGTCCAACGTTGGCCCGCCCGAAAACGAAAGATAGAGAGCGTAGCGCCCAATTAATTCGGGCGACAAATACTCGAAATCGCCGCGCGCTAATTTTGCGAGGGTGACCGGCGTATCAATGTCGTAGAACGCGCAGTGGGGCGCGACATCGCAAGCCCAGTCGCCGACTTGAACGCCATCGAAAACGTAGGAGCCAACGATTGTCCAATCGCTCGATTTTAATTCGGCGGCGAAACGGTTTTTTAAATCTTCGGTATCGCGGTAGAACTCGATCCGACAAAAATCGGGTTCGGGCAAATCGCGGTGCGCGGCGTAATAATCTACGTCGCGTTCGAGGAAAGTAATTTGATGGCCACGCGCCGCGAATTCGCGCAACAACGCGCGAAAAGTAGTGGCGTGACCGTTGCCCCAACTCGACGAAAGCGACAGGCCGATGACGGTGAGTTTCAAACGCCCAGCGCCTCCTCCACTTTGCTCGCACGATGCTCATACAGATGCTCGGCCCGCGCGCGCCGTAGCGCCGCCTGACCGATTTCGCGAGCACGTTCTGGCGTTAAATCCGCCAGAATCGCGGCGACTTCTTTCCCGTCGCGGGCGACTAAAATCTCTTTGTTCGGCTCGAAGAACTGCTCGATACCTTCCCAGTAATCCGAGATCAGACAGGCCGCACCGCCCGCCGCCTCGAAGACGCGCGTCGCCGGAGAAAACCCAAAACGCGCCATCGAATCGCGCGCGATGTTTAAAACCGCGAGCGGCGTCGCGTTGAACGCGTTGTGATCGCGCGTGTAAACGTGCCCGGCGTCGCGCACGTTTGGCGGCATGTTTTTGTCGCCCCAACCGCTACCGCCAATCAGGAATTGCCTGTCGGAAAGCAGTTGTGCGGGCTTCAAGAAGAACTCTTCGACGCGTGCTTCGCGGTCGGGCAGACGGTTGCCCAGAAATCCCAAATCCGCCGCGAAACGCCTGTCGTGTTCGCCAGGAAAATGCGTGTCCGAATCTAACGCATTATAAATCGGCACGCACTTACGCGCGCCCAATTTGGCGTAGGCATCAATCACCGGTTGCCCGCCGCCGTAGGTGAAAATCGCGTCGTAGCGCGGCACCAAAGGGCGAAACGGATCGTTCGCGTCGCTTTCCACGCGTTCGAGTGTCGCGGGCGCGTCCACGTCCCAGAAGACGACGTGGTTGGCCGCAGTTTGCAGTTCCAAAACGCCCGCTTCGAGCAGTTCGTCGAAGACGCCGACACCCGAAGCCTTGACGATGAGGTCGGCGCCTTTGGCTTGTTCAAGCGCCTGATGCGCGGCGGCTTCGTTATTTTCGTAGACGACGACGCGCGCGTAATCGGGCGGCTCGATGTCGCGATATTGTTGGCGCTCGTAGGCGTCGGGTTCGTAGAAAGTGATGGAATGTCCGCGCGCGTGCAGCGCCTTGAGCAAGCCGCGATAGTAAGTCGCGGCGCCGTTCCAGTAGGCCGAGACGAGGCTCGATCCGAAAAATGCGATGGTCATGGGGAGAGTGAGAAATTACTCGTCTCGTCGAAGCTGCCAGGCACGCCGTAAGAAAAGCAATCCGGGTAACCAGAGCAAAATCGAAGATTTTAAATCGAATTCGCTGTCTTCGGACACTCCATAGCTGAGTATGCGCAAGAGAGCGAATCCAGCCAAAGCTGCGCCCGATACCAACAAGAATACACCGATGCCCAGACAAAATTGCCATACGTTCATCAAGTCACAGCGTGGCGGTATTCGCGAAGGTGTGCCATACGGTTCGGCGATGGGAGGTCGTTTGGATTTCATTAGAGTTCTTGCATAAGTCGTTTTGAGCGTGATTTTTGCTCTGTCTCGCTCAATGGGCGGGGCTTACGCCCTCTTCCAATCGGGGTTTTCTCTTCGCCCAAAGATTGGAAGAGGGCGTAAGCCCCGCTAACATCGCAATTGTCGGTGACTTTTGCAAGAGGTCTATTAGAGTTCGCCCGCAATCGCCAACAGTTCGTCGGCGCGATGGCCGCAGGTGTGGCGCGCGCGAATCGTCTCCAATCCGCTTTCGATTAAGCTCTGACGCAAATCGTCGTCGCGCAACACCGCGCGCAGTTGCGCTTTCATTTCGGTGCCGTCGCGCGCCACCAGAAAATCGCGCCCGACGCGAAACAAATCTTCGGCATCGTTCCACGGCGCGCTGACGAGGGGAATGCCGCACGCCAGCGCCTCGAACGGGCGAATCGTCGGAATGCCCGGCAACGCCTCGACGTAAGGTCGGCGCGGCACATGAACCGTAACGCGAAAACGTGCGAAAGTTTCGGGCGCGCGGAAGTTGGGCAAATATCCGCCGTATTCAATATTCGCCGCCTTCAGCGCGCGTTGGGCTGAATCGGGATAACGCACGCCGTGAATCAGCGTTTTTAGTTTCAACTCGCGCGCCGGTTCGATCAGAAATTCGCTCAGTTCGGCGGTGCGTTCATCGTCGCCCCAGTTGCCGACCCAGATTAAATCGCCGGTTTTCTCGGCGTCTATCGGACGAAAAACGCGCGTGTCGGCGGCTTCGTGCCACGTCCAGGCGCGTTTGGCCCAACCGCACCGCAGATACAAATCGCGGATGACGTTGCCAAACGCTAACACGCCATCGTAGCCAGTCAAGTCGAAGGCCGCCATTTCGTGCGGCGCCGAAACCGCGCGATGATGGGTATCGTGAAACAGCAAGTTGAAGGTGCCGCCGCCTTTGCGCAGATGCCCGATTTGCGCGACCAAATCGCGGTCGTTCCATTCGTGAACGATAACCAAATCGGCATCGCCGAGTTCGGCGCTCAGATCGAGCGTTTGCGGATCGTAAAGCCGCGCCTCCAATGTTGGATAAAACTCGCGATAGGCCTGCAAAGCCTCGGCTCCAGCATCGGCGACGAGATTTTCGGCGCTCCAATTTTCGCGCGGCTCGTAAAGCGTGATGGCGTGTCCGCGTTGTTGTAACTCGGTAGCGACACCGCGCAGAAAGTGAGCGTTGCCGTGATTCCAGTCGGAGCGCAGCGAATGAGTGAATAGGATGATTTTCATGTGTTCTATGTTGAGGCGATCTTTACATTTAGCCCCCACCCCAGCACTGCCTTGGCTCCGCCAGGCGACCACCCGTGCCGGGAAAGGGAGCTACGTTTCGGACGCCGTTCTTATTATGAGCTATCTTAAAACGTTGCTGAACGGCGCCGACTTTTCACATTTGAAGCAAGTTCCGAGTTGAAACGGCGTCCGAAACGTAGCTCCCTCTCCCGGCACGGGTGGTCGCCTGGCGGAGCCAAGGCAGTGCTGGGGTGGGGGCCAAACGTATCGCCCGCTTCAAACTAACAATTCATAAACCTCCGCATACCCCGCTCCAAATCGCGCCAAACTATAATTTTGCGCCCGCTCCCGCGCCCGCCGCGCCCAACTGTCACGTTTACCCGAATCGGCCAACAAACCGTTCAGCGCGCCCACCCAATCATCGTCGGGCGAAACAAAAATCGCGGCGCCATCCCACAATTCGCGCAGCGTCGCAATGTCGCTCAACACGAGGGCGCAATCGCGATTGGCGGCTTCCAAGACCGCCAACCCAAACGGTTCGTAGCGCGCCGGATGCGCCCAAATCGCCGCGCGCTCCATCTGCGCGCTCATTTGCGAAAGCGGCAAAAAGCCCAACGATTCGACATTGCGTAAATCGCCGCCATCGCCCGCCACACGAATCGGCGCCCGAACGCGCGGCGCGATGCGTTCCAGCAAGGCGACGTTTTTCGCTTCGTCCCACAAACGTCCGGCGCTCAAGACAAACGGCTCGACTTCGCTCGTCAAAACCGAAGGCGCGCGCGAACCGTTATGAATCACGCGCGATGGCGCGAACTCGCCATAAATTTGGCGCAGTTCGTCGAGTAACGCGCGCGTCGGCGCGCCGACGACATCGGCGGCGCGTAGGCCAGCGCCAATTTTCTGACGATAGCAATCCCAATCTGCGGGCGCTTCTTCGCCTTTGACGGCGCGCCACCAACTGCAAACGCACGAATGCGCCACCACAATCTTCGGCGCCCGAAAACGGGTCGCTCCGTGCGCCATGCCGTTCAGATGCACGATGTCGGGCGCAAACTCGCGCTCCAATTCGAGCAACCATTGGCCCGCGCGCGCCACGTCGTCCCACGGATTCTCCATCCATTCCAACTTGTAATCCGAAACGCGTAAGGTCGCGTTGGGCAACGCATCCATCGCATCGTGCTGATTGTCGTTAGGCCGCGTGCCCATTGTCGCCACCATCCATTGATGATTGGGCAACGCGCGCACCAAATCGAGCGCATACGTCCACACGCCGCCCATGCAATCGGCGGTCATCAAAACTTTCATCGAAATTCGATCAGCGCCTTCATAAATCCATCGGGTCGCGCGCGCGTTAAAGTCAATGCTTCGCCCAATTGTTCGAGCGGCAAAACGTGGGTGTAAAGCGACGACGGATCCAGTTCACTTTTGGCGACTGCTTCGGCAGCATTGGAAATGCCGCGCGTATAAACCGCTTCGTCGCGCTCGTGCGCGTTGATGACATCCAAACCGCGCCAGCCCCACAATTGCATATTGACGTTGCGCAAACCGTCCTGATGATAACCCGCCACGATTAAACGCCCGCGCTCGCGACAGAGTTCGGCGGCCAAATTTAAGGGCCACTCTTTGCCGACGGCCTCGACGACGACATCGCAAAAGCGCCCCCCCGTCAGGTTCTTCGCCGTCTCGATGATGCGCCAGTGATCGTCCATTTCGATGGTCTCATCGGCGCCGAATTGTCGCGCGAAATCGAGCGAAAACTGGCGCCGCCCGATGGCGTAAACCGTCGCGCCCGCGCGTTTGGCGAGTTGCGTCAGCAGCGCGCCCAGAAACCCGATGCCGACAATCGCCACGGTATCGCCGCTTTTGATGCCCGACCGCGCGAAGATATTAAGCGCGCAACCCAACGGCTCGCCAGGAAACGGCGTTTCGTCCAACGATTCTGGCAACGCAACAACCGCGCTTTGGCTCGCTTTATCGAACTCGGCGTAAGCGTGATTGGAAAGCATCGAAACTCGTTGGCCCTCTCGCAAATCTTTCACATCGGCGCCGGTTTGCACGATGCGGCCCCAGCTTTCGTGGCCGAGTTGACCGGCTTCCATCGGATAGGAGAACCATTCGCGGCCCTCGAACGGTGGGATATTGGAGGCGCACACGCCGCAACCTTCGATTTGCACCAACACTTCGTCGGGCGTGATTTCGGGAATGGCGACGGTTTGGATTTCGATGATTTCGGGCGCGACGAGCGTCGCGGCTTGCATTTGGGTCATGGGAATATAGTTGATGTGGCGTTGTGTTTCAGGAAAGCGCGAACGTTTTTCCCTCACCCCGCCTTTCGGGCACCCCCCTCCCGGAGGGAGAAGGACGGAACTGATTCTGTCGAAGAAAAATCAAAGACAATTCCTCCACCAGAACAATCTCGTCTTTCTCCCTCCGGGAGAGTGGGCGCCCGTCGGAGACAGGGCAGTGCCGAAAGGCGGGGTGAGGGAAAAACGTTCGCTATATCGCCGCCACCAACGCCTCCGCTTTTCGGCTTTCGCTAAACCACCGATACAATCGCGCAATGCCATCCGTCACATCGGTCTGCGCGCGCCAACCGACGGCCCTGGCAAACGCGCGCGTGTCGGAGACGTAAAACTTCTGATCGCCCGGTCGCCAATCGCCCCACTCAATTATCGGGCGCGCGCCGTGCAACTCCTCGATTAAATCTATCACCTCAAGCAACGACAGCGCATTGTTTGTCCCGCCGCCAATGTTGAAAGCGCGGCCTTTAATCTCGTCTATATTCTGCAATGCCAGCTCAAACGCGTCCACCAAATCGGGCGCGAACAGCAAATCGCGGACTTGCTTGCCGTCGCCGTAAAGCGTAATCGGCTCGCCGCGCAAAGTCTGCAACAGGAAGTGCGCGACCCAACCCTGATCTTCGTTGCCGCGTTGGTGCGGCCCGTAAATACAGCTCATGCGAAACGCGCACAACGGCAAATCGAAGGTGCGCGTGTAATCCAAAACGTATTGGTCGGCGGCGCCCTTCGAGCAGCCGTAGGGCGAATGGAAATCGAGCGGTCTCGATTCGCCAATGCCATAATTGGCAATGCTCGCATTGTCGGGCACATAGCGCGAACCCTGCGCGCGCATCGTCACGTCTTCGAGGCCGCCGTAAACCTTGTTGGTCGAAGTGAAAACGAGCGGAACTTCGACGCCCTCGTTATCGCGGCGTGCGCGGATGGCTTCCAAAACGTTGAGCGTGCCACGCGCGTTGATCTCGAAGTCGGCAATGGGCGCGCACAGCGAAGTCGTCACCGCCACCTGCGCCGCGAAATGAAACGCCGCATCCGCCCGCGAAACCGCCTCGCTCACGAGGGCTTCGTCGCGCACATCGCCTTCGATTAACTCGACCGAATCGCCGTAATTATCGTGCAAGAACTCCCAATTTTCCGGCACGCCCGCGCGCGCGAAATTATCCAGCACCAAAACGTGGTCGCCATTTTGAGCCAGTCGCGTCGTCAGGTTGGTGCCTACGAAACCCGCGCCGCCGGTGATGAGAATCGTTTTCATAGCGTCAACCCCCGCGCCGCGAGTTCGGACTGGGCAGCTTCGACGCTGTCAACCGCGACTTGCCCTTCGAGCCAACCCGCCAATTCGCACAAGCCATTCTGCAATTCGACCTGCGGTTGGTAGCCCAAAACTTCGCGCGCTTTAGAAATATCGGCGAAGCAATGCCGAATATCGCCCGCCCGATATTTGCCGACGATCTGCGGCTCGATGTCGCGTTTATCCAATGCAATCGCCAACTCTCGCGCGATTTCGCGCACCGTCCGCGCCACGCCCGAACCGATGTTGAACACTTCGCCCGCCGCCTTCGGTTCTTCCAAAGCCAAGCGGCACGCGCGCGCCACATCTGTGACGTGAACGAAATCGCGCTGTTGATAGCCATCTTCGTTAATCAGAGGCGCGCGATTATTCAGATAGCGCGAGGCGAAAATCGCCAAAACGCCGGTATAGGGATTCGACAGCGCCTGTCGCGGGCCGTAGATATTGAAGAATCGCAGCGCCGTCGCATCGAAGCCGTAGGCGCGTCCGGCGATGAGGCACAAACGTTCCTGGTCATATTTCGACAAAGCATAAACCGACGACAGCGCCGGAGTTTTGCTTTCGGGCGTGGGAACCGGCTGCAACAACGCGCCGTTTTCGTCGCTCAGTTCCCATTCGTGCGCCTGCAATTGCGCCAAAGTGCGCTCGGTTCCGTCCACACATTCGCCCCCAGCGTTCTGGTAAAGTCCTTCGCCATAAATGCTCATGCTGGAGGCGACGACTAATTTCTCGACCGGATTTTCGATGAGCGCTTCGAGCAAAACGGCGGTGCCGACGTTGTTGACGCTGGTATAGCGCTCGATTTGATACATTGACTGGCCGACGCCAACCAAGGCCGCCAGATGAAAAACGGCGTCCAAGCCTTGTAAAGCGCCGCGAATGGCCTCGGCGTCGCGGATGTCACCGTGAATAAATTCAATATCGGGATGGAGATAATCGGGGCGAACTGCGCCCTGATGAACCTGGGGATCGAGAAAATCAAAAGCGCGCACGCGGTAACTTGCGTTGAGAAGTTCCTCGCCAACAAACGAACCAACGAACCCGGCGCCGCCCGTAATCAGAACGGTTTTTTGCATCACGGCGCTGGTTTGCAAGTTGGTTTCCACCAGAAGATGAAGATGATGCTTGGTAAAAATGTGGGGAATTCCCTGATAAATGTCAAGTGATTTGACGCGATATATCGAGGGTAATCCGATCTTGAATCAATGTCACGCAGAGAACGCAGGGCCGCAGAGAGAACAAAGAATTTAAAAACTCACCTTACGCGGTCAGGTTATGGCAGGAGAGGTAATGCTCACCGAATTGTCATTCTGAGCGTAGAGAGGCACGAACGAAGTCGAAGAATCCATGACGTAACGGCACCATGAACGTGCGCGGTCACTCCAACGCATGGATTCTTCGACTTCGTTCCTTCGGCTACGCTCAGAATGACAATTGAAGAGGACTAACACCCTCCAACTGCGTAAGGCGAGTTAAAAAGTCATCGCTCGACTGTTCGAGTGATTTTTAGTTGCCTTGTCCTCGCTGCGGCCCTGCGTTCTCTGCGTGACATTGATTTTCAACTGAATCTCTCGTGTAGGTTTATGACTTCTTCTCCAATCCCAGACGCGCCATCAGCGCGCCGCGTCCATAAGCCAAACCGTGATAAATCGCCAGCGCCGCGCCCGCCCAGTTGATATAAAGCGACGGCTTATGCAGACGCCTTGCCAGCCAGAACACGCGGTTGCTGCCCGCCGTAATCGTCGCGCGGAGGGTGTAAATTAACTGTCGTCGCGCCGCAACGCCGCGCACGCGAGGCCGCACGCGTTTGCGCGGCTGCAACAAATCGGGCCGCAAGCGGCGGCGCCAATACAACCGAAACGCCAGACCTTCGCGGCGTTGTCGAAACCCGGCGGCCTGCGTGTCGGCGATGAAGCGCGCGTCCACGTTTTGCAGATGCAAACGCCCATCGCCAATTGCCTCGCTCACGAATTGCGCAACAATGGGCGAACGCACGATGACGACGTTGGTGCCGCGCCCGTCGGAGGAATACGGTTCGACCCAGGCATCGCCGAACGAAATATCGGCGGTTTCGGCGACGACATCGTCGCAATAATTACAGGCCGAGTTTTGGAAGAAGCCGGCGCCCCAATCGCCATCGCACAAATTCCACCAATCCTTTTTCTGGCGCAGTTGCGGATAATCGGCAGTCACCGGCGGGTTGGGCAACTGCGGGCGGAACGCACAACGCCACTCGGCGATTTCGACGCGGCGCGCTCGGTGATCGAGCAATTCGACCTCGAAGCCACGCGCTTGTAAGCCTTCGGTCAGACAGCGCGCTTGCCAGTAACAGCCATAATTGATGCAGCGATGAAAGGTTAGAACAGCGACTTTTAATTGGTTTTTTTTGCGACAGGATAGTAATCAGGGATCTCCCTCAAGGGTTTTGTGGAAGAGGAGAAAGAAGTTTGTTTTTGGCAATCCAAGTGCCAGTTTAACTTGTGAGCGATGTGATGAAGAACAAGAAGAAGCTCTTTTATTTTCCTATAATTGACTAAATTGAAAACTATTTTGTATTAAGATCTGTGATGATTATTTTAAGTGATGGCAGAGTAGCTTTGTAGATGCTATAATTGTTGCAGCTTGGGGCTTGCTTGCCCTTTCAAATAAAAACCAGTTTTATGGAAAAGAAAAACAAAAAAATTCTCGTCGCCATCATTGGTGTCGGCAATTGTGCATCGTCTCTGGTGCAGGGCGTCGAGTTCTACAAGGACGCCGCGCCCGACGAGTTCGTGCCTGGCCTGATGCACGTTGAGTTGGGCGGTTATCACGTTCGCGACATCGAGTTTTGTGCGGCTTTTGACGTAAGCGCCGCTAAAGTCGGCAAGTGTCTCAGCGAGGCGATTTTCACCGCGCCCAACAACACCTACAAGTTCTCCGATGTGCCCTGCAACGACGTGATGGTGCAACGCGGTTATACCGGCGACGGTCTGGGCAAATATGTCGGCGAAATCGTGAAGGAAGCCGATGGCGAGCCGGTCAATATCGCGCAGGTTTTGCGCGAAACGCGGGCCGATGTGGTGATTTCGTATCTGCCGGTAGGCTCGGAAGAGGCGACGAAGTTTTACGTCGAGCAGGTGTTGGAAGCCGATTGCGGTTTCATCAATTGCGTGCCAGTCTTCATCGCGTCGAACCCGCAGTGGGCGGCGAAATTCGAGGCTAAAAAGCTGCCGATTATCGGTGACGACATCAAATCGCAGGTCGGCGCGACGATTACCCATCGCGTGCTAACCAACCTGTTTCGCGAGCGCGGCGTGAGGCTGGATCGGACGTATCAATTGAATTTTGGCGGCAACACCGACTTCATGAACATGCTGGAGCGCGAGCGTCTGGAGTCGAAGAAGATTTCCAAGACCAACGCCGTGACGAGTCAGTTGGATTACGAGATTTCCAATGATAACGCGCACGTCGGGCCGAGCGATTATGTGCCGTGGCTCGAAGACCGCAAGTTTTGCTATATTCGCATGGAAGGCACGACCTTTGGCAACGTGCCGCTCTCGTGCGAACTCAAGCTCGAAGTGTGGGATTCGCCCAACTCGGCGGGCGTGGTCATTGACGCGATTCGTTGCATTCGTCTGGCCTTGGATCGGGGCATCGGCGGGGCGCTGATTGGGCCGTCGAGCTATCAGATGAAGACGCCGCCGCAACAGTTCAGCGACGACGTGGCGCAGGAGCGCACCGAGCGTTTTATTGATGGGAATGCGATGTAAAATCGCAGCCAACGTAGTAGTCGGCCTTCGCCGACAAGTGCAAGTTTGCGGTGTCGGCGAAGGCCGACTATTATGTTGGCTGCGATTTTATATCGCATCTTTATTTTATGAATACCTCAACTCTCACGCGCGACGAAATTGAGCGTCGCGTGCGCGAACTCGCGCCCTGGTTTCACAACATGAATTTGGACGGCGTGCAGACCGCGCCCGACCATTTTCTCTACGATTATCCGAACAACAAATGGCAAAAGTTCGCCGCCGCCGTGCCCGCCGACCTCCGCGGCATGAGCGTGCTTGACATCGGTTGCAACGCCGGATTTTATTCGGTCGAAATGAAAAAGCGCGGCGCTGCTCGCGTCGTCGGCATTGACTCGGATCAGCGCTATATCGAACAGGCGCGTTTGACGGCGCAGGTCGCCGGATTTGACGACATCGAGTTTCGCATTCTGTCGGTTTACGACGTCGGGCAGTTGGCCGAGTTGTTCGATCTGGTCATCTTCATGGGCGTGCTTTATCATCTGCGCCATCCCTTGCTGGCGCTCGACTTGATTCACGAGAACGTGGCGAAGGATTGGCTGTTGTTTCAGTCCATGCAACGCGGTAGCGAGCAAGTCATGGCATTGGAAAACGATTACGATTTCTTTGAGGGCGCCGCGATTTTCGACGACGAAGGCTATCCGAAATTGCACTTCATCGAGAACCGTTATGCGGGCGATCCGACGAACTGGTGGGTGCCCAACCGCGCTTGCTCCGAGGCGATGTTGCGCAGTGCGGGCTTCGCTATCGTCGCGCATCCCGAAGCCGAAGTTTATGTGTGCCGTCGCCGCGAACTGAAGGCGGCGCCCGATGGCCCGCGCGCGGTTTATCCGCGAAAGTGAATCGTAGAGACACCGACTTGTCGTGTCTAAAACATTGAACTCGCTTCAACGTCACGGTAACCCTAATCTTTTAGACACGATAAATCTGTGTCTCTACGGAGTCGAAAGAAAATTAACTTATGCTTGATTCCGTCGTTTTCTGGAACGAACCCAACAACAAATCGCACTGGGATTTCGATAATCTCGATCCCGATTGGCAGATATTCTCCGCTATGGTGCGCCTGGCCAGCCAAGCCGTCGCCGCCGAAAACCCGATTTTGCCGCGCGTGATGGGCGGAATGTCGCCGATTGACGCGGGCTTCGTGCAGCGCCTTCAAAGTCAGGGCGCCTACGACTTCATTGATGCCGTCGCGGTTCACGGGTTTCCGCTCGACTGGAATCCCTGGCAGCTCAACGATTGGCCCGACAAATTGCGCGAAATCCGTGCCGTCACCGATTTGCCGGTGTGGGTCACCGAAGTCGGTGTTTCGACTTTCGGCGCCGAAGAAGTGCAGGAGTTCGGCTTGCGCCGCACCGCCGAACTGTTGCGCGGGCGCGCGCCGCGTATTCACTGGTATAGCCTCTTCGATTTGCCGCAAGCCTGGCCCGCGACGACGCGCCACAAAGAGGCCGAGGGTTCTTCGTATTATCGTCATTTCCACATGGGCCTGATTCGCGAGGACGGCACGCCCAAGTTGGCGGCGCGCCACTTCGCCGATTTTACGCCCGCAATGGGACTTTGCCAGTGGTTTCACTTCGACGATCATCGCCTCGAAGACGCCGCCAAATGGATGCGTGAATGGGGCGTGACCGACGTGCGCACCGGTTTAAGCTGGGCCGATAGTTTCCGGCCCGACGCGTTGCAATGGTTCGACCGCCAGATGAGCGTTTTGGAAGAGTTCAACGTGACCGCGACTTTTTGCTTTACGCCCGAACATCGAGGTTTGGAGCCGCATCACACCAGTCCGCCGCAGCAAATCGAAGAGTTCGCCGATTTCTGCGCGCAGATGGTGCGCCGCTATGCGCCAGGCCAGACGGTTCACGCGGCGCAGGCGACGGTTGCGGCTGGCGAGTGAATGCTGGATAAATCGTGAATATGACAATTGCAGAAAGCGCGGACGTTTTTCCCTCACCCGCCCTCGCGGAGCTCAGGCACCTTCTCCCTTCGGGTGAGGGAAAAACGTCCGCGCTTTCTGCGCAACTTAAACCCGCCGCACTTGATAATTGCCCGCCGCCAGTTCCAGCCCGACCGCGTTTTCGCCCACCGACACAACGGCAATCGCCGAATCCTCCGCCACAATCGCGCCGTTTTCGACCAACGTTTGCCCATTGACCGTCACCTTCGCCGCGCCATCGTTTAGCGGCACAATCGCGCGCGCCGTCGTGCCGCGCGGCAGCGAAATTTGCCAGTTGAATTCATTGCCTGCGTTCTGCCACGCGCTGCGAATATGCCCCATCGGTGTTTCGTGCGTGGCGTCGGCCCAATCCAGAACCTCGGTGAGATGCGGTTTCATTATTACGCGCGCAAAGCCAGGTCGCCCTGCGTCGGGCGCGATGCCCGCGATGTGACGCCAGAAGTTCTCGCAGACCGAGCCGTAGGCGTAATGATTGAGCGAGCGAATCCAAAAATTGGGATCGGATTCGGGATAGTGCTGCTCCCAGACCGAAGTCGCGCCGCGCTTGATGCAATATGGAATGCCCGGCTGCTCGTCCTGCGTCAGAACCTGTAATGCCTCGGCTTGCGGCAGAAACACGATGGCGGCTTCGGCGATGCGACGATAACCGAAGAATCCGCCGACGTTCATCCAATGGTAACGCTGCAATGCCGCGCGGAAACCGGCGATGACTCGTTCGCGCGTGCCGTCGGGGAAAACGTCGAGCAAGAGGGCGTAAGCGTCAATCGTCGGATGCGCATAATGTCCGGTTGAATCATCGTAAAACCGTTCGATGAACGCGCGGCGCGTGTGCGCGGCGGCTTCGCCATAATGCGCGGCGTCGGCGTCGCGGCCCAGATGCGACGCGATTTGTGCCAGCGTTTGGGTGGACTCAAAGAGCAGTATGGTGGCGTAAGCGTCGCGCGGACAGACTGGCAAAATTTTGCCGTCGTGCGTCATCGGCGGCGCGGCGTGGTCGCCGTGCGAGGCGGTCGGCACGATGCCGTCGGGATGCAAATCGTGGTAATAGTCGGCGATGAAGCGCATCAAATCGTAGTGCGCGCGCGCCGGAGCCAGATCGCCGGTAAACAGCCGAATGCGCCAGGCGACCTGAACCGCCATCGTCGCCCAACCGATGTCGGTTAAGGGCGGCGTGCGGCGCCCGACGTTGACCTCGCGCGGCAAACCGCGATTGTCGAGCGTCGTCGCCGAATCGTCGAGGCACTTGGCGAAAATCGGCGTCGCCTGATAACGGTAGAGCGCGTAGTCGGCGATGATTTCGGCATCGGCCTGCCACTGACAGCGCTCGCGGTGCGGGCAGTCGGTGATGATGCCGTGAAGATTGCCCACGAGGGAACGCCGCGAGACTTTCTCGATGGCGTTCAAGGTTTCGTCGCTGCTGTTCCAGGTGCCCGCTTCGTCCAAATCGGTGTGAACCACGACGCCGGTAACTGTCTCCAGCGTCGGCGCTTCGGCTAAACCCGAAACTTCGACATATTGGAAGCCATGATAGGTAAAGCGCGGCTCCCATTCTTCCCAATCGCCGCCTTTGCAAAGGTAAAAATCTTCCTGCACCACGCGCGTGGCAAAAGTGCCGGTCGAATGGAAGTTGAGCGTGCCGTCGGGATTAAGCGCCTCGGCGAAGCGCAGTTTGATGCGCGTTCCGGACGGGGCCTTCACTCGCAGTTTGGCCCAGCCGACGATGTTTTCGCCGATGTCGAACACCCATAAATTGGGCTTCGGTTGGGTCAAACCGATGGGCGCAATCTCTTCGATGCGGCGAATCGGCGGCATCGTCTGCGCTTCCAATTTCGGCGACAATGGCGGCACGATTTCGACGGCGTGCCAATTGGTGAGATCAGCGCCCGCGACGTTCCAATCGTGACGTTCCAATCGGGCACCATAAGTTTCGCCGCGATAGAGATTATCGGCGCGAATCGGCCCGTCGGTGGCGCACCAATCGGCGTCGCTGTTGATGACGCGCACGCCGTTTTCGTCCTCGATTTCGAGTTGCACCAGAGCCGCCGGTTTGCCGTAAACCTCGATGTGCGGCGCCCACGAAATGTTCTGGCCATACCAGCCGTGCCCCAACATCACGCCCAGCGCGTTGGCGCCGCTTTGCAACTGTGCCGTCACGTCGTAAGTCACATAAAATGCGCGTTTTTCGTAACTCGTCTGCGCCGGATCGAGAACATGGTCGCCGATGCGTTCGCCGTTCAGATACGCTTCGTAACATCCCAAACCGCAGATCGTTAAAACCGCGCGGCGCGGCGCGGCTGGCAACTCGAACTCGCGGCGCAAGAGCGGCGCGGGCCAGGCGCTCGCATACAAACGCGGGCGCAGATAATCGCGCGGGTTCTCGCGCGTGGCGATGACGCGGGCGGGCACATCATCTGGGCCGCTCGGTGCGACATCGGGCGCAATGCTCATGCGGCGACTTTGGCCGATGATGCCGTCCCACGCGCGCGCGCGCCAACTCGCGTCGGTCGCAATAACATCTTCGCCACCGTCGGCGTAGCGCACGCTCAGTCGAAAGGTGCAGCCTTTCTCGTCCGCGCCCAGTTTCTCGCCCGCATTTACCCCCAGCGCGATTCGATTGGTGCCCGCCACAAGCCAGGGCGAAAGCTCGCCCTCGAAGGCGCGATAGTGCGCGCCCCGCGTATCGAGCGAGCCGCCCGCCGTGCCAAAGACGCCGTTAATCGCCGCCGTCACGACCGCGTTTTCGTCCAGCGCCGCGCCCGTCGCATAAGCGCCGACGATGCCACGATTGCCGTTAATCTCGAATTCGCCGACCAACTCAAACGGCGCGCCCGCCAATTCGTCGGGCGCCCAAATCCAGTCGCCGACTTCATCGGGCGAGTAGGGCGCGCGCCCGCCCCATTCGGTGGGCGAAGAAATCCACTGCGGCAGGGGGCGATTGGCGTCGGGCAAGGCGAGAGCAAGCGGCAAAGCCGGTTGCGTGATGTCGAGATGAGCGGTCATAAGGTTTTGGAGATATAGAGCAATTGTAGAGTAAACAAACAATCGCTCGGTGCGGGTGTTTTCTGCACGTGCGCAAGGCTATTTTAGCGAAGCAGGTGCTTACCAACCAACTATTGCTTCAAACGGTAAATCTCGATAACGCTGTCGTTCCTCCTCCGAAATGATGGAACTTGCGGAGGCGAAGCAAAATTTTCATGTTCAAAAGCTCCCGCCAGATTCCGACCGCGTAAGGTGAGTTAATTACTCTGAGTTGCCGCATTGAACAGGTTGACAAATAACTTTAACTCAATCAAACTCCGCTTCACTTGCCGTATCACGGCGCTAATTTTAGATTCGGAGGAACTATGCCCAAACTCACATTCCAACTCGCCGGTGCTTTGATGGTGTCTTTACTGGCCGCGCCCCTGATGGTGCCCTCGGTTAGGGCACAGGAACAGGCCGCGCCCCAGGTTACGCTCAAAGTTGGCGACGAGGCGCCCGAAATCGCGGTTGATGGCTGGTGGCAGCAAAAGGTGCCCGAAAAGCGCGCCAAAGGCAAGGTTTACGTCATTGATTTCTGGGCGAGTTGGTGCCCGCCGTGCCGCGAGTCCATGCCGCACATGATGCAGATGCAGGGCAAGTATGGCGATTATGCCACCTTCATCGGCATCAGCACTGATAAAGATAAGAACGCCGCCGCCGAATTCCTCAGCAGTATGGGCACCGAATTGCCGATTTATTTCGCCATGGACAACGACCGCCAAAGCTGGGATGCCTGGGCCACTGCCGCCGGTCGCACCTCGATTCCCACGACCTTTATCGTGGACGAAAACAACAAAATCACCTGGGTCGGTCATCCGATGCAATTGGAAGGGCCGTTGCGCGACGTGCTGATCAAATAGAAATTGCGCAGAGAAAAACGGGGCCGCTTCAGTTGAAGTGGCCCCGTTTTTTATGCTTACCATCGGGGAAATTCATGGTTCATCGCGCGCCAACTCCGCGCCCCACCTGGCGATGAGTCGCAATTTATCGCCGCGCGAAAGTTCGTCTGGATTCGCCGAAAGTTGCGCTACAGACGCCGAAGATTCGGCGTCTTTTAGGGCTTGTGGCAGAGCCGCGCGTAATTGCTGCATTTTGTCGAAGAACGCTGCTTCGGGCACCAGACGTTTGCCCGGCATACTTTGACCTTCTTCCGCCAGTTGTTCGATTTCGTCGATGGGTCGGAGAATGTTCATGGGCGGCGAATTGGCAGTTTGCTTTATTTTCGCTCTAATGAAACGGAGGCAGTCACGCGATTTTTGGTAAATTCAACTTCTGCCGCTTCGCCGCGACTTTGCATGACGCTCTTTCTTTTCGCCCCAATTTTCGTTTCCCTTCGAGGTGTCCGATGATGCCGCGCCGCATCATTTTGCTGGGGCCGCCCGGCAGCGGCAAGGGCACGCAATCGGTGCGCATTGCCGCCCATCTGGGGGTGCCGCATATCGCGACGGGCGATCTGTTTCGCGAGGAAATCGCCGCGCAAACCGAATTGGGCATTCTGGCCGATAGCTTTATCGCCTACGGCAATCTGGTGCCCGATGACGTGACCAACGCCGTCGTGCGCGAACGCCTGGCCCAATCCGATGCCGAAGGTTTCGTGCTCGACGGTTATCCGCGCACGCTCGACCAAGCGCGGGCGTTGGAAGAAAATCTGGAGAAGTTAAATCGTCCGCTCGATGGCGCGTTTTTGATTGACGTGCCCGACGATGCCATCGTGCAACGCGCGATTGGGCGCGTATTGTGTTCAGGCTGCGGCGCGATTTATCATTTGCAGTTCAAGCCGCCGCAAGTCGCCGGTATTTGCGATAATTGCCGCAGCGTTCTGGTGGTGCGCGACGATGATACGCCCTCAACCGTCAGGCATCGTCTGGCGGTTTATCATCGGATTACTTTCCCTATTATCGAGTTCTATAAGGAAAGAGATTTGCTGAAAAGTGTGGATGGCGTCGGCAAGCCCGACGAAATTTACCAATTGCTCCTTGCGCAGCTCGCGCAAAGTTGGTAACATTATCCCCTTGGCGCACCCCAAAGATTTTTACGGCTCGTAAACCGAGCTGTTGCGTCAGGAGACAAGCAAACAAATTTCGTAGATATGGCAAAAGATTCAGGAGTAGAAGTCGAAGGCCGCGTGGTGGAAACGCTCCCCAACGCGACATTTCGTGTAGAACTCGAAGCAGGGCATGAGGTTTTGGCACATGTGTCGGGCCGCATGCGTCGCAACTACATCAAAATTCTGACCGGCGACCGCGTTCTCATCGAACTCAACGTCAATGATTTAACGCGCGGACGCATCCTTTACCGCTACAAATAAAATGTTCAAAACCCCCTCTGTCCTTCGGACATCTCCCCCTTCGTAAGGGGGAGAGTGCGGCGTTACTTTCCGTCACTCGCGATATTTTTGCGGCGATGTCGATTGTAATAACGCATCTCCCCCTTACGAAGGGGGAGATGTCCGAAGGACAGAGGGGGTTTTACGCTCGCTTAACTTCAAAAATCACGGAGAAATCATGCAAGTTCGCACTTCTGTTAAACCGCGCTGCGTCAATTGTCGCGTCATCCGCCGTCACGGCAAAGTGATGGTCATCTGTAGCGCCGTCAAAAAGCACAAACAGCGTCAGGGCTAATTCGCCCACGCGAAGGAACACACTCGCGCACGTTCATGTAGGCCGTTAAGGTCTGCCGCCGAGCGCACAATTAACCTCAATTATGGCACGTATTGCTGGCATTGATTTGCCCCGCGACAAGCGACTCGAAACCGCTCTCACCTACATCTTCGGCGTCGGCCCCTCCCTCGCCAAAGAGATCGTCAAAAAATCTGAAATCCAGGAAAATCCGCGCGTGCGCGATTTGTCCGAAGCCGACGCCGCGCGTTTGCGCGAAATCGTCGAGCAGGATTATCGCGTCGAAGGCGACCTCAAGCGCCTCGTCAACGGCGACATCAAGCGTCTGATGGAAATTCAGGCCTATCGTGGCATCCGCCATCGTCGCGGATTGCCGGTGCGCGGTCAGCGCACCAAAACCAACGCGCGCACCCGCAAAGGCCCGCGCAAAACCGTCGGCGTCAAGCGCACCAAGAAATAAAGTTCGGGCGATAGGGCGATAGGTGCGATATAAAATCGCAGCCAACATAGTCGTCGGCCTTCGCCGACATGACATAAGGAATTACTACCTGTCGGCGAAGGCCGACGATTATGTTGGCTGCGATTTTATATCGCACCTATCGCTGATTACCTCACATCATTATGGCAGAACCTCGTCAATCACGGCGTGCGAAGAAAGCTGCGGCTCGCGGCCAGGTCTTCATTCAAAGCACGTTCAACAATACCATCGTCACCATCACCGACGGTGAAGGCAACTCGTTCGGTTGGGCTTCGGCTGGCACCGTCGGATTCAAAGGCACCAAAAAGGGCACGCCCTTCGCCGCTCAGGTCGCCGCGTCCAATCTGGCGCGCCGCGCCGCCGAAGCTGGCATGAAGCGCGTTGACATCTTCGTCAAAGGCCCCGGCAGTGGCCGCGAAACCGCGATTCGCGCGATTCAGGCTTCCGGTTTGGAAGTCGGCTCGATCCGCGACGTAACGCCGATTCCGCACAACGGTTGCAGGCCGAAGAAACGGCGCCGCGTGTAGCGCGTTTTTCCCTCACCCCGCCCTTCGGGCACCCCTCTCCCGGAGGGAGAAGGACAGATTGGTTCTGTCGAAGAAAGCGAGTTTTGTTCTCTCTTCGACCAAATTAGTTTCGTCCTTCTCCCTCCGGGAGAGGGGTGCCCGAAGGGCGGGGTGAGGGAAAAAACCTAAATTCCTGCGTCGGTAAACCAGCGTTGCGCGAACTTTAACCAGGCACGCAACGCCTTTGCCCGGCGCCGAACCCCTCAACATCAGGAGAGAACAGAACAAAATTAAATTATGGCTCGATATACAGGCCCAGTGGGCAAAGTGAGTCGCCGTCTTGGTTTCGGCATCTCAGAAAAAGGCGAACGGATTTTAAAGAAGCGGCCCAATCCGCCAGGCATGCACGGTCACAACGGCCCGCCCCGCAAACAGTCGGACTATTCGCTGCGATTGGCCGAGAAACAGAAAGCGCGCTACGCTTACGGAATGCTCGAAAAGCAGTTCCGCCGCACCTTCAACGAAGCCAAGCGCATGACCGGCGAGACCGGTTCCAACTTCTTCTCGCTGTTGGAGCGCCGTTTGGATAACGTGGTTTACCGCATGGGATTGGCTTCGACGCGCGCTCAGGCGCGCCAATTGGTCAATCATGGCCACATTATCGTCAATGGTCGCAAAACCGACATCCCGTCGTATTCGGTGAAGATTGGCACACAGATTTCGGTGCGCCCGCAGAGCCGCAACACGACTTACTTCAAAGAGTGGTCTGAGGGCGGCGCCAATCGTAATCGCGTTCCAGGTTGGCTTTCGATGGACGGCGACATGAGCGCGACGGTGCAGGCTTTGCCGCGCCGCGAAGACGCTGAACCCGATATTAACGATCTGTTCATCGTTGAGTTCTACTCGCGCTAAGGAGAAGCGGAAAACACAATTGTCGAACAACCCGATTGTTTCAATCGGGTTGTTGCGATGCCAGAAGGTTCTTTTGTTTCGACCGAGTTAAGGAGAAGTAAACGACCTTACTGAGAACCAGTTAAGGCCCCAAATTAAACTATGCTGACAACCAATCAGGGTTCGGCTCCCAAAGTCAACGCGATGGCGGGCGCCAACGACCGTTACGCGAAATTCACCGTTTCCCCGCTCCCCAAAGGCTACGGCCATACGCTCGGAGCATCGCTCCGCCGCGTGTTGCTTTCGTCCATCGAAGGCATCTCCATCACCTCGATTCAGGTGCAGGGCGTTCAGCACGAGTTCACGACTTTGCCTGGCATCGTCGAGGATATGATGGAAATCGTGCTTAACCTGAAAGAGATCGCTGTGCGCTCGCCCAATGGCCGCCTCGAAGGGCCGGTCGCCGCGCGCATCGACAAAGTTGGCGAAGGCCGCGTGACCGCCGCCGACGTTCAACTGTCGGGCGGTTTGCAGATGGTTTCGCCCGAAAAACCGATTTGCACCTTGAGCAAGCCCGACGCGCGTTTCGATGCGACGATTACCATCGAAGCGGGCGTTGGCTACGTTCCGGCGAGTCTGCAAGACCGCGCCAAAACCATCGGCACCATTCCGGTTGACGCCAACTATTCGCCGGTCACGCGGGTCAACTATTACGTTGAACCCACGCGCGTCGGACAGCAGACCGAGTTGGATCGTCTGGTGCTCGAAGTTCATACCAACGGCACGATGACGCCAAGTGCGGCTTTGGCTCAGGCGGCGGGCATCATGACGAGCTATCTCGGTTTGTTTACCGATATGGCGGGCGGCGTCGAGATTCTGCCGATTTCTGGCAGCGACGCGCCAGCCAACCGCGCGCGCGACATCAAGATTGACGATCTCGATTTCAGCAACCGCACCTACAATTGTTTGAAGCGCCAGGGCATCGAGACGCTCGAAGAATTGGCCTCATACAACGAAGAAGAACTGATGAACATCCGCAACTTCGGCCAGAAATCGCTGGACGAAGTGAAGGACAAACTCAAAGAATACGCGATGGATTTGCGTCCCGCCGCCAGTGCGGACGCCGAGGAATACGCGATCTAATCGTAGGGACCTGACATGCCATGTCCACGTTCGATTTGCCATAATGTTTGGCGAGTTCTAGGTTTCGGACATGGCATGCCATATCCCTACGGGATTTACGGAGAATATACAATGCGACATAAAGTAGGAAAGCGCAAGCTGAACAAACCGACAGATCAGCGGATGGCGCTCTTGAAAAACCAGGTGCAAGCCTTGTTCATGCACGAGCGAGTGGTCACGACCGAGGCGCGCGCCAAAGAAGTGCGTTCTCTGGCCGAAAAGCTGATTACACGCGCCAAAGTCGACACTCTGGCCAACCGCCAGCAGGTCGAGAAATACATCCAGAAGCCGCCGCTGCCGATGGAATCGAAATACAAATTCGCCGAGCGCAAAGCGCGCAATCCCTATGCGATTCGCAAAAGCGTGACGGTGAAAAAGTGGCGCGACATGGAGCATCCCGAACGCGAGATTCTGGAGAAACTCTTCACCGACATCGCGCCGCGCTACGCGGGCCGCGCCAAAGACGCGCCCGGCGGCAACGGTGGCTACACCCGCATCGTGAAGTTGCCCGCCCGTCGCGGCGACGCCGCGCCCACCGCTGTGCTGTTGTTAGTTGAGTAAGTTGGGAACATTTTGGTGCAAGGTTGAGTCGAGGCGCGGTTATGAACAAAAATAAAGGAGAAAACATGAAAAAGTTACTTTCGCTTTTTGCTTTGACTGCTTGTTTGGTTTTAGCTAACGTTCTGCCAGCCTCGGCTCGGCCTATCCAATTTTGGTATCCCGATGAACTTTGGGAGAAAGCAGATTTAGTTGTTATGGCTACGGCAGAATCGAGTCAAGACGCTTCTTCTGTTCCTCCCACGGAAGCCAAACCGAATACTTGGATTTCGGTATTAACTAAGTTCAATGTCCAAGCTGTTTTGAAGGGCGACTTAGGCAAGAAATCTGTCACAGACAAGATGTTCGTCACCGTCGAACATCGTCGCTACTTTGACAAAATGGCGGAAGTCACTGAAGTTGATGGGCCAGCGTTCGTAAAATTCAATCCTGAAATAAAAAATCAATACATGATTTTTCTTAAGGGGACGAATGGCGAAAACTATCAACCTCTTACTGGGCAATATGACCCTTGGCAGTCTTTCTTGAGACTCGAACAATACAATTCGAGCAAAGAGAAGACGCAACCAACGGAGCCAAAGCCCGACGAAGAGTAAATGCGTCACATCGCTCTCACCGTTTCCTACGATGGCACCCACTGGTGCGGATCGCAGCGCCAGAACAACGGCGCGACGATTCAGGGCGAACTCGAACGCGCGTTGGAAAAATCGCTCCAAGTGCCGACGCCAGTCACGCTGGCCGGACGCACCGATGCGGGGAATTGCGGCATAGCAACATTGTTAGGCCTTCGCGTGCAACTTGAGGGGAGACATGATATAATTTCAGCCATGTTGACTACTTACGAAGCAGTTTTGCACGGTAATTTGATTGAATGGCATAAGGATAGGCCTCAACAAGTTTCAAGCGGGCAAACGGTTAATGTTCACGTCACCGTTCTTGAGGAAGTGCCCGTTGGTGAAAAACAAGGAGAACTTATGGCAGGGGCGCTGTCGAAGTTGGCTCAATCGCACGCATTGGCTGATGTTGACGGGCAACAATGGGAACGAGAAACCCGAACTGACAAGCCGTTGATTGGGCGGAGCGAATAATGTTGATCGACAGCAATATCATCATTTACGCTTCACAGCCTCAATACAGCGGCTTGAGACAGTTCATCGCTGAAAACTCACCTTTTGTTTCCGCAGTCAGTTATGTGGAGGTGCTGGGTTTTCATCGTCTAACAGCAGAAGATAAAATTCATTACGAGGAGTTTTTTGCAGTTTCACCGGTTTTACCACTGACACAATCGGTGTTAGAACAAGCCATGCAGTTGCGACAAAATCGCAAGATGTCACTGGGCGATTCACTCATTGCGGCCACTTGTCTAATTCATGGATTGACGCTCGTCACTCGCAACACGAGCGATTTTTCATGGATTGTAAATTTGAGTCTGCTCAACCCATTTGATTTGCCAGAGCAACAAACAGGTAACTGAGACGGTGAAAAAGTGGCGCGACATGGAGCATTCCGAACGCGAGATTCTGGAGAAACTCTTCACCGACATCGCGCCGCGCTACGCGGGCCGCGCCAAAGACGCGCCCGGCGGCAACGGTGGCACCACCCGCATCGTGAAGTTGCCCGCCCGTCGCGGCGACGCCGCTCCCACCGCTGTGCTGTTGTTGGTTGAGTAAGGCGTTCGGCGTGGCTGCTGTTGCGGGACGCGGAGATTTGCAGGTTAACAACATTTTTAGCCCGTTGCGCGCGGATTGGATGTTGTGTTATAATTAAATTAATCGAAGTAAAAGGAGATTAACATGAAAAGTCTGAAAAAGTCGTCTGTTCGTTTTGCAACTTTCGTTGCAGTTCCTGTTTTGCTGGCCTCTGCAACCGCTTGGGGAAACCCCGCCAAAGCGCCGGAAGAGAAGCCAGAAGCTGCCGAAGATTTGGGGCGTATTGGCTTATCGTTACTCCAATACGCTGAAGATTTTAATCATACCTTGCCGCCTATGACGGATACGAACACGGCTGCAAAAGCGACCAAAGATTATTACAAAGAGAGCGAAGGCATCTTTGTCAATAGTCAAACAGGTCAAAAATACCAACCAAATACATCATTGTCCGACAAAAAATTGGACGCTTTGAAAGCGGGCAATATCGTCCTCTTTTACGAACCAACTTCATCATCGGATAATAAGCGGTGGGTTTTGATGCTCTTACCCAAAGCTGGCGATGATTACGACTACAGTAAAGGCGGTTGGGTCAGACAGATTGATGAAAAGGACTGGCCGAAACTCAAGCAGGCATCCGGCATAGAGTAAAATCGTTTCATCGGCTTCGGCAAATTCGTGTCCAAAGCCGATGAACAACGGGCTAACAAAACGCTGCACCCAACAGCCGATAACTTCCTGAACTGCCGTAAATGCGTCACATCGCTCTCACCGTATCCTACGATGGCACCGACTGGTGCGGATCGCAGCGCCAGAACAACGGCGCGACGATTCAGGGCGAACTCGAACGCGCGCTGGAACAATCGCTGAAAGTGCCGACGCCAGTCACGCTGTCCGGACGCACCGATGCGGGAGTTCACGCGCGCGGTCAAGTCGCCAAATTTTCGACCGAAAACCAATCGTTGCCGGTCGAAAAATTCGATGTGGCGCTCAACGCTTTGATGGAAAGAAGCGTTCGCGTGAGGCAGCCACGCGCGGTGAGCGAAAGTTTTCATCCGCGCTTTGACGCGACGGGCAGGGTTTACGTCTATCGCATCGTGCAGGGCGGGGGGCAAGGCGAAGCGCGCGACGAAAACCCGTTGTTAAGGCAAATCGCCGCCAACTTGCCAAAATCTGTAAAACAGTTAGACTTAACCGCCGCACGCGAGGCGAGCCAGGCTTTCATCGGCAGGCACGACTTCAAAGCGTGGCAATCGGCGGGCAGTCCGACGAAAACGACGGTGCGCGAAGTCAGGCGCATCGAAATAAGAGAAACGATGGCTTTCGGGTCGTCGCTGACAGAAATTGAAATAGAGGCCGACGCGTTTTTGTATCAGATGGTGCGAAACATCGTCGGCGCGCTGATCGAAGCCGGACGAGGCCGATTGGACGCAACCGCAATCCGCGACTTAACGGCGGGACTGGACAGAACCAAATGTCCGGCTCCCGCCCCGCCGCAGGGATTGTGTCTGGAGCAAGTGAAATACTGATGGCAAGCATTCAACCTAAAACCTATCATGCCAAACCGGGCGACGTCGAGCGCAACTGGTTTGTCATTGACGCCGCCGACCAAACCGTTGGTCGTCTGGCGTCGCGCGTCGCGCACATTCTGCGCGGCAAGCACAAACCGCAGTTCACGCCGTCCATTGACGTGGGCGATTTCGTGATCATCATCAACGCCGAGAAGATCGTCTTCAAGGGCGACAAGATGGACGATAAAATCTATTATCGCACCACGACCCGTCCCGGCTCGATGAAGAAAATCAACGCGCGCGCGTTGCTGGAAAAGAACCCGACCAAGATTTTGGAAGACGCGATCTGGGGCATGGTTCCGCACAACACTCTGGGCCGCGCCCAGATTCGCAAATTACACGTCTACGCGGGCGAAACTCATCCGCATCAGGCGCAAAACCCGCAGGTCTTGGAACCCGCAGCAATCGGCGTTGGCTAATTCTGACGCCTCGAAACGAACCTCGACAGAGCGCAATTCGCGTTCTATAACGAGGAACTGTTTGGATAACGAAAAACATTATGGCAGAAACTTATTACGGCACCGGCAAGCGCAAAGATGCGGTTGCACGCGTGTGGCTCACGCCCGGATCGGGCACGATGACAGTCAACGGCAAGCCGCTTGACGAATACTTCCCGCGCATTTTCTCGCAACAGCTCGCCAAAAGCTCTTTGGCCGTGGCTGGCGAACAAACCTTCGACATCAAAGCGTTCTGCAATGGCGGCGGCATCAACGGCCAGGCCGGTGCGGTCAAGCACGGCATCGCCAAATGTCTGGTCGCGATGAACGAAGAACTGCGCGGCGGACTGCGCGAAATTGGCGCTCTCACGCGCGACTCGCGCGTCAAAGAACGCAAAAAGTATGGCCGCAAACGCGCGCGTCGGGGCTTCCAGTTCTCGAAACGTTAAAGTTTGGCTGGGGCGAACGCGAAAAAACCGCAACCGATTTTCGGTTGCGGTTTTCTTGGATGAAGAGGAAGCGATTTATGGCAAAAGACCCGAACATTTCAGACATATTTTATTATTTCGAGCAGTATTCTTCGTTGCAGACAGGTCGAACGATAGGGCGCAAAATTGGCGTGATGCAAGAAGTTATGTTGCGCAAATACCTGATGCAATCTCCGGAAATTGCAGATCGAATTCTGTTGGAGCACTCTATTCAAGGTCATTCGGGAGCAACTCATAAAATGGAGTTCTTGATCTGCAATATCGCGGATAAGATTCAATTGACGACTGGCAAACCTATTCAATACGGAGGGATTGAGCTTCAGTTGACTGCTCAAGACGGCGACTCGGCAACAATTTCTGCTCGTTGGTTGGACGAGGGTAAAACTGTTAAGCGAGTCAGCATAATCGAATGTGGTTCTTCTTTTAGAAGCAGACCTTTAATGTTGCGATTGGCTCGTGAGGGTTTAGTTGCTCGTCTCACCCAAATTGCTGCTGATTCTGTGGAGATTGCCTTGATTGAGCCGAACGCTCCGCTCGTCAGTATCGAAAGCAAACGGGTCGGAGCGCAACGTTTTTCTAAGACAGATAAATTGGGAGCGGGCATCCAAACAATCGAAAAAGCGAAGCAAGCGGCTTTAGTCGCACTCGATACTGACTTGCATTTCAATCAAACGATCAAACCGCAGACGAAGTCGGAGCAGCCACGTCGCTACTTGTCCTTCGTTGTGCTGGGAAATGGCATTCATTGGGAGCCAAAATCTCGCAAGGTCATGCTGACTTATATTGACCACGTCTACCAAGTGCCGGACGCTTCCATAATCCGCTACTGCGACTATGTAAAAGATTTGGCCAATCAGTCTGGAGAAGAGTTTCTCTCTTTCTACATGAGATATTTTACGGGAATGACGGTTATGAGTAACGACTCTTTTCAGGTGTCGGACGCAGATTTCGTCTCTATTTCAGGGAGACTGCCGTTGTCAACTGTTATAGAAAACCACATTGAGGAATTTAACGCTCTTTAAGGTTTATTGAAAACCACGATTGCATCGCGCTTTTCTGCTGTTCCATGATAATGAGCGCGAGATTCGTAGGCATACTTGCCGGTTCCGTAATGCGTTGTGCGGTAAATCGTGCGTTGGTGCTCAAAGCCCACCGATTTTCCCATTTCTATAAACCATTGATGCACTGGCAAAAGTTCTCCTTTGCTGGTGGAATCTCCTATAACTACGCAACAGTTAGCTCCGGAACGAAGTAAACGCCACAAGCCGTCGAGCATCAACGTGTTGCTGCTGCGGTATTCTTCGACTATTTGCGGGGTTGCAGGCCAACTGCGCGTTTCCATTTTACGTAACTCTTTGTAACCTAAAGACCTGTTCCCCCACAAGTTGTAGGGTTGCAAAGACCATTGAAGAAATAAATCTTCAAGCCAGAGAAGCTCCAAGCGATAAACCGGCAAGTAATCGAAACAATTGACGTAAGGCGGATGAGTTAATGCTAAATCGAAGGACTCTTCTTCAAAATGAGATGAAGCAAGCAAGGCACGATTATCACCGAAGTAACAATTTGTATTGACATCTTGTTTGCTGGCTACTTTGAACTCTTTTAATCTTTGTCGCATATCAAGCGACTTTTTCTCGAATAGCGCCAGAGGTGAGCGAAAGGCCTTGTCTTTTTTGATGTGAGGGCGCACTTCGCCGTCGTGAGCATTAGAAACTCTGCGTATGATAGAAGCGAACGCTAACAGATAAAAGTCTTTGACCTTCCCACACTCAAGATAGTAAACGGCACTTCGTAAAGCAGATAATTCTAATGCCGCTTGCGCAGGGAACCATTTTTCTATATCTTTGGCGGACAAAAGAGCAAGTCCTAATTCTGCAGAACCGTCTTCCAATATTGTTTTTGCACACGCTGAAATCTCGCAGTAAGCATTTTCTAACTCTTGAGTTGAAATGCAAGTCGTTTTGACATTAGCGGCTAAAACTCCAAGTGGATTGATATCAACGCCTACGGCATGATGACCAGAAAGCGCCGCTTCTACAAGCGTAGTTCCACTTCCTGAATAGTTGTCTATAATTTTAGCAGGAGCGTCGGTGTTTACAAACTCTTCAATAACCCTTTTTGCCAGCACTGAAGGAAATTTTCCGTAATAACGAAAAAAATTATGAGTTAAATAAGAGTAGTCGTGAATAGTGCCATCTAAATTCCATAGATCAGACGCGACTTCTAATGGCGATTCATCAAAATCATCGCTTACTTTAATCTCATCGAACAAACTTAATGTAGCCAAAATTTTACTCCTTGGACGCGAGATAGCTGGCAGGATTCTGCTAAATCTCCTTTCTCAATAAGATGATTTTACCACAAGTGGCCTCTTGGAAAACTCTCGCCCACGATAGGGAGCACCGCTATCATTGTTGGCAAGCGCAAAGATGCGGTTGCACGCGTGTGGCTCACGCCCGGATCGGGCACGATGACCGTCAACGGCAAACCGCTTGACGAATACTTCCCGCGCATTTTCTCGCAACAGCTCGCCAAAAGCTCTTTGGCCGTGGCTGGCGAACAGAGCTTCGACGTCAAAGCGTTTTGCAATGGCGGCGGCATCAACGGCCAGGCCGGTGCGGTCAAGCACGGCATCGCCAAATGTCTGGTCGCGATGAACGAAGAACTGCGCGGCGGCTTGCGCGAAATTGGCGCCCTCACGCGCGACTCGCGCGTCAAAGAACGCAAGAAGTATGGCCGCAAACGCGCGCGCCGTGGCTTCCAGTTCTCGAAACGTTAGTCTTTGCTTTTGGACAAACGCGAAAAACCGCAACCGATTTTCGGTTGCGGTTTTTTGTTTGTCGGGAATGAAACAAATTTAATTTTCTATCGGATACCCAAACCCACCGCTCGGATGAGGCGGCCCGTAGTTTATGGAGTTCATTGAGATGTTTACGCACTGTTTGATCAGTCGGATCATATGGTTTTCTCTGTCACCTATGACAGAGATCAAGTGTTCCGCTATGTCTGTTTTCTGCACGCGGTAATATTTTAGCTGACGATTAGCCGTTTCCATGGATTTTATCCAAGAGTCGCATTTCTCTCTGTTCCCTTTTTTGTCTGATGGCGGATTTTCTCTGACTTTTAACACCAAAGACTTTATTCGCTCTGAATCTACATCTAAATCTGGACGCGCATTCCTAATGCACAGCACCCACGCCTGTATCAGCTCATCTAAGGTGAAATTATCTTCTTCAAAGCTGTGAGGCCATATCAATCCACCAATTGGGCTATTTAACCCAGTCAAATCGGATACTTGAAATATATTACTTATAATTCGCTCGTCAACCCACTTCTTCAAGGTGCCGGAGGAATCATGCCCTTCATCATCATCTACGACGATAATTACCGCAGCTTGATCGGCTTTTGCTTGTATGGCAGCCTGCCTTGGTCTTTTAGTTTTCAAGTCATCAATTCCATCCATGACGAGAAGTTGAATGCCAAATAATGGTAAATCAATCATATTGAGCTTGCACCAAGCTTTGATGAAAATTTCTTCAGATTCTCCTTCTACGATAAGAAGAACTTTATAAACTGGATCAACCGTATATTCAGACAAAACCCGCTTTAATATATTACCTGACTCATAATTGATTTCTAATGGCGCGATTCCATAAACGGCTTTTTTCCACTCAGAATGAGTATTCAGGTCGTCGGTATGAGGTTGCTTCTCTCCCGTAACATCCTCTATAAACCACCCCAACATTTCTGAAGCTTCATAGTAGTCCCACGCAAGTAGTGCTTTGTCTCTCAATTGCTGCCTTTTGTCGTTAGGAAAGTGGCGAATAAGAGTGTAAAACCGAGAATTTGGATCAATACCTCGGACTTTTCTCGCTAAGTAACTCCGATGATTCTTAATTTCCTCAATGTTCATCAAGGACTGCTCCAAAACGAAAGCCGCGTCTGACTCACTTACCCAATCTTGCCATAGCTTGAAATCGTTGTCTTCATTGTTACGCTCCAATCCGTAACTTGTAAAACGAGTCATGTATCGTGATCCTCTCCATCGAGGTAGATAACGGTCTTCGATCAGACAGAAGAGATGAAAAAATTTGAGGTATTCAGTTTCGCTTTGCTTCAAATTTTTCAAAGACCTTTTTAGGTCGCTCTGAATCATATCGCCTAAATCTGCTCTGACTGTAAAATCCGAAAAAGAGATTTTTTGGACGCACGAGTTAATTACATTGATGACTCGAAATATTTGATGTGGATGATAATAAACACCACCAGTAGTTAGAGGCATTCCTTCTGAAGCAACTTTGTAGCTTTTGCTGGTTTGAAAATTATCCGTCGTAGGCACCAATACCAATTCACCAAATCGCTCTTGAAATTTGGGTTGGTTCATCATATCGGGCGACCAAAAGTTATCGATCACACGCACTACGTCATCTTCTTCGAATTCTGTCCCTTCTACGGGAGATTTCTCCCATCCAGGATATTGCTCGTCTGGTGTTCTACGATGTATAGAAATCGGATAATTGTAACGAATAACTGGGTGTAAGACACCCATTTGATCCCACTTCTCTAAAGTTTCGGGAGAGGTATGGAAACCCCTGTCTGCGAGCAATGTTTTTAGATCGTGCGCGCTGAGCCACTTTTGCTGACGGTGAGGTCGCGCAAGCAAGGCGTCAATAACCCTGCGCCGCCATGTGAGTTCTTGGGAAATATCGCTCATTTTTTGTTCGCTTTCAGTAGTATGGCACAAGAGAAAAATCAAATCCTCAGACAAGGAAAATTTCTCCTTTCACAAGCCGAGATAAACTCGCGTTACCTCGATCATGTCCACTGCTCTTTTGGAACGCGCGTTCGCGCAAGACGCTCAATTGCCCGAAGATAAACAAAATACCATCGCTTTCGCAGTTGGTCGTTGAAGCCTTGGCCGAGAGGAGATTCACTAATGACCGAAAAAACAGTTGATCCTATTCCGCAAACCTTCGATGGCGCCGAGGCTGCCGGTGAGTTTTGGGACACGCACGATACGATGGATTATCCCGACGCCTTTGAAGATGTCGAGGTGAACGCCGTGCGGCGTCATCGAATTTATGAAGTCGCAATCGAGGACGACGTAGCTGTGGCGTTGCGCGACAAAGCGCGGCAACAAGGTATTAGCGCCAGCGATTTGGCGACACGATTATTGCGCCAACAATTGGTTTCGGTTTGAGGTTTTACTTTTTTACCCAACGCGCGCCCGCACCGCGACCGATGGCTTCGACGCGCGCTTCGCTTTTGAGACGGTTCAGCACCACGCGAATCATGTCGCGCGTCACCGTTGGGCAGGCGCGCTCTAATTCGGCGAATCGAAACGTGGCGGGTAGACGCTCGAACGCTTCCAGAACCATTTCGGTTTTGGCGCCGCGCGCCGAATTTAGCGCGTTTACGCGTTGCTCGAATTCGGCGTAGGCGCGCAATAATGTGCCCAGCCAATACTCCAGCCACGGCGCCAAATCGTGCGCGCCTTCGTGCCAACCTTGTGACGAAAGGCCCAACGCCGAATAGTAAGATTCCTTACTTTCTTCCACGATCTTTTCCAGGCTCACATAACGCCCGACTTCGTAGCCCGCGCGATAAAGTAACTGCAAAGTCAACAAGCGCGCCATACGCCCATTTCCGTCGAGGAATGGATGAATGCACAGAAAATCTAAGACGTAAGCCGCGATCAGAATCAAAGGCTCGGCGCGGTCGGCGCGCCATTCGTCCTCGAATCGTTGATGCAATTCGTCCATCGCATTGGGCGTCGCCCACGGCGCGACGGGCCGGAAACGCACCACGCGTGTGCCGTCGGCGCGGCGCTCGACGATCTCGTTGTTGCTGCTCTTCCAGCGTCCGCCCGGCGTGACTGTATAACGGTAAAGGTCGCCGTGCAATTGTAGCACGACGTTGGGGGTGAACGGAATGTGTTCGTGGCTCGAATGAATGGTTTGCAAAACATCGCGGTAGCCCGCGATTTCTTGTTCCGAACGGTCGCGTGGCGTCGTTTTCTGCGCGACGATTTGCTCGATTCGGCGAATTGGCGCAACGACGCCTTCGATGCGGTTGCTCGATTCGGTGCTTTGCACGACCGCCGCTTGCCGCAAAACTTCCAAACGTTGCGGCGTCTGCGCGGCATAAAGCGTTTGGCGCCCTTTGTATTCGCCCAATTGACGCACGCTTCGCACAATTGCCGCAGAAACGGGTTGCTCGATTTGGCCGAACTCAAAAGACTTCATTGCCACTAATTTTACTACCATAGGGAAGTTGTTACCACTATTATGGCGTTGTTGGGGACGCAGGGGCGCAGTTCGGGCGAATACTTCCCGCGCATTTTCTCGCAACAGCTCGCCAAAAGCTCTTTGGCCGTGGCTGGCGAGCAGACCTTCGACATCAAAGCGTTTTGCAATGGTGGCGGCATCAACGGCCAGGCCGGTGCGGTCAAGCACGGCCTGGCCAAATGTCTGGTCGCGATGAACGAAGAGTTGCGCGGCGGACTGCGCGAAATTGGCGCTCTCACGCGCGACTCGCGCGTCAAAGAACGCAAAAAGTATGGCCGCAAACGCGCGCGTCGGGGCTTCCAGTTCTCGAAACGTTAGAGTTTGTTTTGGACGAACACAAAAAACCGCAACCGATTTTCGGTTGCGGTTTTTTGTGTTTGAACATCCTTGACTTTGGTGCCAGTTTGCCACATAATTAGATATACGAGTTCAAGGAGCAAATCTAATGTCTACTGTCACCAAGAAAAATTCCACTCCGCGCCGACCGCGCGCCGAGCGTGACCGCTTGCATTTTCGCATTGACGCGCGCATCAAACAACGCGCGGAAGAAGCAGCACGGATTTTGGGGCAGGATTTGAGCACTTTCGCCGAAATCGCTCTTGATGAAAAGGCTCAAGCTGTCGTCGCGCGCGAGGAAACGTTGGTGTTATCCGAGCGCGCTTTCGCGCGCTTTGTCGAGGCTATCGAGAATCCTGCTCCACCGAATCAACAGTTGCGCGATGCCGCTGCATCGTTCAAAGCCACACGCCGCCAGCAACCCGAATTGAACTGGTAAATCATGGCGCTTCTTCCTGCATTCGAGCCGCTTTCTGCTCACCATGACCGCGCGGCTTTCGATTGCGGCGAACCCTCGCTTAATACTTATCTCCAGCGATATGCGCGGCAAAATGCCTCGCGCAATTTTGGCATTACTCATGTCGCCGTTGCTCACTTGGGCGACGCGCACATTTTGGGCTATTACACGCTACTGGCGCGTTCGGTTGAGCGAGCGCCCTGGCCCAACGCCAACAAATTGCCGCCCGATGGAGTCGGCGTGGCTCTGTTGGGGCGATTGGCAGTTGACCAAAGTGCGCAAGGGCAACGACTGGGGACGACAATGCTACTGCGCGCCCTCAGACAGACCGAAGTTGCCGCGCAAACCCTCGGCGTTTATGCGATTGTCGTTGATGCTTTAAACGAGCGCGTGCGGAAGTGGTATCAAGAATTCGGATTCGAGCCGTTTTTAGATGATCCCAATCATCTTTTTCTGACTGTGAGCGCAATCAACGCACTGAAGCTGAATGAGGATTGAACGAAGAGTTGCGCGGCGGACTGCGCGAAATCGGCGCTCTCACGCGCGACTCGCGCGTCAAGGAACGCAAAAAGTATGGCCGCAAACGCGCGCGTCGGGGCTTCCAGTTCTCGAAACGTTAGAGTTTGTTTTGGACGAACACAAAAAACCGCAACCGATTTTCGGTTGCGGTTTTTTTATTACCACTATTTTTGCCCATCTTCGTCCTTGTTACGATTCTCGTTTTAGATAGTTGAGTGATTAAGATGAAATTCAAAAAACTATGCCAGATTTAAACGTGAAAGTCCGAAATTTATCAAAATTCATAAAATAAGACTTGCTAATCTATTTGATAAATGTTAAGGTTGAAGAGCCGCACCTATTTATCTCTATGGCATGCACTCCTTCTTCCTCCTGCTCATGATGTCTCTGGCCGTTGTTTCCAATCAGGCCAAGGACAAACCCGCTGCGCCCCAAGTTGCGGCGGATAAAACCAGTATGGCCAAAGCCAAGCCCGTCGCAGATTCGGCGGAGAAAACAGCCGACGCTGAAACAGTTGAATCTGATGCGGAGAAGATTGCCCGTCCGGTTTCGCTATTAGACAAACCTGTTGCGCCGCCCGCCATTGCGATCATAGAAGCCGAGGCCAAAGATTTAAATGTGCAGTCGGAGATTGATGCGCCAATCATCGTGCGGTATTTTCCGTCGGAGAAAATCGAGCTAACCCAAGCCGAAGTTGCCGCACTTGTCGAGCAGAACGCCGATAAGCCCATCGAAATTAAAACTGTCGCCGCGTTTTTCAAGAACTCGGCTTTGGTCGAAGATTGGATGAACGATGAGGAGAAAACGATGGCGCGGCGCTTCCAGAAATTTATCGGGACGCTGGAAACGCAACTGGAAAATCCGCAGGTTTATCTGATCGGAGAACGCGAGCGCACCGTTATCATTATCGGCAAAGTCAAAGGCGGCTTCGGTGGCGTGATTACGCTCGTTGTCGAGACCTGAGCGCGCCCGAATCTATAGAAAATTAACGTTTGAAATTAGCCAAATATTTCAGCCAATCTTGCTGACTGGCGAAGTAGCCGCTTTGATCCCAACCCGCCCCCGCATAATAAATGATGGGCTGATCGGGGAGGGCGCGCACCAGCAGCAAGTAGTTATCCGCATCTGACGCGGTTCCGATAACAGCCTTCGGATCAGCCAATACGCCGCAACCGAGCGCACCGTTTTCGTTGGCTTTGCTCCAGGTCGCCATCCATCCTTTGGTCGCGTCGAGGGTGAGCGTATCGCCCTCGGTTTTGGCGATGCCGAGGCCGACCATCAATTCGCCGGGCTTATCCGAACCGAAAACGCTTTCGATGCGGTTCAACTGCGAGTCAGCTTCAAGCGTGATGGTGCGGGTTTCCCACACGTTACGGTCGCCGACTTTCCACGGTGCGTAGATGATCTCAACGCGCGCTTGGTCGGGGCCGCTATCCAAGATTTTGTAGCTGACCCACGTCCGCGAAACGTGGAGCTCCGTGCCGTCCCAGATGCCCAATCCGCCGCAGCCGCGCGTTTGGCCGACTTCGTAGAAATCGCTGCCCTCGCCGCTATTACGATGATATTTGCCCGCATACCAATCGCCCTTTCCCATGACAATGCGGCGCGTTGATTTCGCCCAGACGTCAATGCCGCTGCCGGTCTGCTCTTTCGCCTCCAATTGCGGCCCGTAAACGCGAAAAGTAATCCGATTGTTTTCCCACGCGATGTCGTCCAACCGTTCGGGCACATGGCGCGCAAAGGCGCGCGGCTCGGTCGGCAGCAGGGCGGGCGCGGGTTGCATTTTCGCCAGTTCGGTCGCGGCCAGCAGGAACGCGCCCGTGCCATAATAAGCGATTTGATCGGCTTTGGTGGTGCCGGGCCGGTCGCCCACGTTTTGCACGAAGCCAGGAATGTTATCGGCTCGCCGATTGGCGAGCAGACCGCGCCACGCTCTGGCGATGCTGTCTTCGTAATCCGCGCGCGGCAACAGACCGTTGTTTATGCCCCACGCCATGCCATAACAATAGAACGCCGTGCCGCTACTTTCCGGCTGGGGAAAGCGCGCCGCATCGAGCAGACTGGAGCGCCACATCCCGTCTTTGCCCTGGAGCGCGCGCAGTTTGGCCGACATCTCGCGGAACTGCTGTTCGTAACGCGGGCGCGTCGGGTAATCGCGCGGCATGAACGTCAGCACGCGCGCGAGTCCGGCAAAAACCCAGCCGTTGCCGCGCGACCAAAACATCTTTTTGCCGTTGGGTTCGGTCTTGTCCAGAAAGCGTTTGTCGCGGAAAAACAGATGCTCGTCGGCATCGTAAAGCTGGCCCGATGTGCGCCACCACTCTTTGTCCATCGCATCAATATATTTGCGGTCGCCGGTGATTTGCGAAAGCTGCGCCATCACCGGCGGCGCCATAAATAACGCGTCGCACCAAGTCCACGCGACGGGCGGCGCGTCGGGCGGCGCGCTGTTCAGTTTGTGAGCCAACTCGTCCATGTCCTCACGCGTGGGCCGCAGACTTTCGGCGTCGCCACTGCGCGCATAAACCGTCAGATAAGTTTGTCCGATGGCATCGAAATCGGCGTGATGCGGCTTGCCGCCCCTGGGGAATTGCCAATTTTCTGCCTCCCCCATTTTGCGAATCGCATCCATCTCTTTTGAGCGCCCCGAAACCTCGGCGAACTCGGCGAGGCCAATCCACATCGCTGCCCCGATCCAGCCGGTGGAATTGCGGTTCGATTCGAGCGATTTCAAATGCGCGTCCACGGCTTCGCGCCCGCGCGCGACGATGGCCTCGCGCGCTGCAAGATTCGCGGGTGCAACTATCGTATTGGTTTGCGCGTGTCCGATGAGGGCCGCGCCCAGAGTCGCCGCGCCCAGCAGAAAAGTCAGATAAATCAGTGGAGTTTTCATCAATTATTGGGCAGTATAGAGCGCACTTTGCCCGAGAAGTTCTGCGTGCGAATATTAACAAAAGGGCATAGAGCGCACGAAAAACTCTGACTCGGTTCGGAGGCCCAACGATCGCTGGTTCACGCGTGTGGTTCATCGGGTTGCCTGGCTCCTACGCCACATCATCGGGCGTGTTCCAATTGCTAAACATCCGCAACTCTGTATCGAAACCGCGCGCGACTTCGGGCGCAACCCAGGTCGCTCCGACTTCGGTTAGCACGCGGCGAAGCGACGGCATTTTGCCTTCGTTTTGCAGATATTGTTCAAACGTCGGCAGACACATGGGCGCGTAAATCGCGTGCAACGGCTCGAAGCCATCGTCGGATAATGGCACGCGCGCGGCGCCGTCGAAATCTTCGCACAGAAAGCGAATGAAATCGGCGTCAAGGTGGGGCATATCGCAGGCGACGACAAACGTCGGCGCGCCAAAATGCGACAGCGCGGCGTGAATGCCGCCCAAAGGCCCACGATTGGGAAACCTATCGGCGACGGCGGGCAAACCGGCGGCATCGGCGATGTCCGGATTGGCGGTGACGACGATGGTTTGCGCGAAAATCGGCGCCAGAAGCTGAGCGATATGCCCAATAAGCGGTTGTCCGTTGAACGGGAGCAGGGCTTTATTGCGGCCCATGCGCGAAGATTTGCCTCCGGCGAGAATGGCGGCGTGGGAAAAGGGTGGGAAAAAGGATGAAGGCTGAAGGATAAAGGATGAAGGGCGGAGCATGAACGTTACTGCATTAAATTTTATCCACTTCAATAGTCCGCTTCATACGCCGAGACGACCGGCGTTTCTTCGACGCTTTCGGGCGCGGCTCGACGGTCGGATTTGCGGCGTTTCTGGGTGCTCGCTTCGTGCTGGGCTTCGGTGAAAACCTGGCGTTGCAGGAAAAACGCGTAGGCCAATGCCAGGCCAAATACCAGTTCGACGATGGACGAAAGTTGGAGTGCGCTCATATAAGGCACGCCGACGGTTTCGCAGAAGCGGAGCGCTTGCATCAGCGCGAACAAAACCGCCGCGATAATCAAAACGCGCCACGAAGCGCCGGTGCGTCCGACGCGTAAAAGTGGGTAAAGGTTGATCGCCAGCACCGCCGCGCCAATGCTGGTGATAAACGAGAAAAGCGCGGAGACAACATCGTAGGAGATCATGGAAAAGCAGGGAAATCAGGGCGATTCGGTCAACTCGACTCCGCGCGCAACCAGGGGCGCGACGAAAGTCGTCGCTCCTTGAGTTGGCACGTCTTTCGCCAACTCGATTTCCAACTGTTGTTGTGCCCGCCGCGCCGTCGTTTCGTCAGCGAACAGACCGAAACACGCCGACCCACTTCCGCTCATCTGCGCGCCCAGCGCGCCAACTTGCTTGAGCATCGCCACGCAACGCGCGGGCATGGGAGTTAATTCGTCCACGACGCGCGCGAAGTCGTTGCCGATTACGCTCGCAATCGCCGACAAATCGCCCTTTTGCCACGCCTGCAATAACGCGGGCGTCGCGTTTTCGCTGGGCAACTGACTCTCGTCCCACGCGCGATACATCGGCGGAGTCGCCAGCGAAACCGCCGGTTTGACCAAAATCACCCAACCCGCGAGCGGCGTTAAAGGCGTCAAGCGTTCGCCGATGCCTTCCATCCGTTGGGCGCCGCCGCGAATGAATAACGGCACGTCGGCGCCCAGTTGCGCGCCGATTTTTTCGAGGGCGCCGTCCGAAATCGCGAGGCTTGACGCGCGTTGCAGCGCCACCAATATCGCCGCCGCGTTGCCCGATCCGCCGCCCAATCCGGCGCCGGTCGGGATGTTCTTGTGCAGCCGAATCCGCGCGCCATAATTGTCGCCGGTGAAGCGGTTCCAGACGCGAACGGCGCGCGCGCACAGGTTCGATTCGCCGCACAATTCGGCGTCGGCGCAACTAACGGTAACGCGGTCATCGCGCGTAAGTTGCAGTTCGATTTCGTCGTAGAGGCCGACGGTATGGACGACCGAGGCCAACTTGTGATAACCGTCGGCGCGGCGCGACAAAAGGTCGAGCGAAAGGTTGATTTTGGCGGCGGATTGCAGTTTCATTTGGATAAAGCAAGGAGCAAGGTCTACTGACGCTTTGAAGGGAGCACTAAATTTCCTCCTGTTCCTTGCTTCCTGTTCCTTGCTCCCTCAACGCATCGGTCAGCAACCCGAACTCTTCGAGCGATAAGGTTTCGCCGCGTCGAATCGGATCGATGCCGGTCTCTTGCCAGACTTCGGCCAATCTGTCTTTGGGTGCCAGAGGTTTCATCGTATTGCCCAGCGTTTTGCGGCGCTGCGAAAACGCCGCGCGCACGACGGTCCAAAAGCGTTTTTCGTCGCGTAGTTCGAGGGCGGGCGTTTCGAGAAACTCGGCGTGAATTACGCTGGAGGTGACTTCGGGCGGCGGGAAGAACGAGCCGGGCGCGATGTCGAAGGCGCGCTTGGTGCGCGAATACAAGTGCGCCATGATCGAGAGCGGCCCGTATTCGCGCGTGCCCGGCTCCGAGACCATACGCAGCGCGACTTCGCGTTGCACCAACAATGTCGCGCTCGTCAAATGTGGGCGCCACTCTTCGTAGATGCGGCGCAGCATCGGCTTGGAAATCGAGTAAGGCAGGTTGGCCACGACTTTACTTCCGTCCGGCAGATTCAGTTCTGGCCAAGCGATTTCAAGCGCATCGCCGTGCAACAGTTCAAACGATTGCGGCGCGAATTGGCGTTCGAGAAAGGCGGCGAATTTGGCATCTTTCTCGATGGCGACGACACGCCCGCCATCGCGCAAAAGGCGAACGGATAAAGCGCCCAGACCAGGGCCAATTTCCAAAATGGTGTCGTCTTTGGTTAAGTTCGCGGTCGCGGCAATTTTATCGAGGGCACCGGCGTTGACCAGAAAGTTCTGGCCCAGCGTGCGGTTGGGCGCGGCGCCCAGCAGTTCCAGAATTTCGCGCGCCACGCTCAGGCGGGCGGGGTCGAATTCGAGTCGGTCTGGCGAAGATTCCGTTGGCATGAACGGCAGAGTTTAGCCGGGTAAACTGCGCGCCATGAACTCGACCGATTCTCCGTTGACGGCCCGACAACTTTTGGCGCGCGGCAAAGGCGAAACTCGCAGCGAATTGTTGGATGGACGGCTTGCTGAAAGACCGTTCGCGTCGCTCATTTGCGGCGTTGTCGGGCAGAGGTTGGCCGTCGCGTTGGGCAATTTTATCCGTGCCACCGATGCGGGAGTGCTGGTGAACGCCGGAACTGGCTTTCAACTTTCGCGCAATCCCGATACCGTTTTGGCGCCCTCGATTGGCTTTGTCGCCAAAGACCGTTTGCCCGATGATCTCTCAGCTCTCATTGGCTTTTTCCCTGGCGCGCCCGATTTAGCGGTCGAAATCGTTTCGCCCGGCGATACCTATAACGAAGTCGAAACCAAAGTCGCGCGTTATCTGGATGCCGGAACGCGTTTGGTGTGGGTGGTGCGCCCCAAGCAAAAGCGTGTCGAAGTGCATCGCGCTGACGGCAGTTCGGCGTTGCTCTCGGTTGACAAAATCCTCGATGGCGAAAGCGTCGTGCCCGATTTTACTTTGCCCATCGCGCGTATTTTCGGAGCATAGAAAAGGCCCGCTCGATCTAAGTCGGGCGGGCCTTTGCTTCAGCGCACGGGCATGCCGGTGATGGCTTTTTCGCGCAGCAAACGGTTCAGATTTACGCAGGCCATCATGCCGGTAAAAATGGAAAAGAGCGCCCAACCGTGAATCAGGATGCCGATGATTTGAAAGCCGATCAGAGATAACAGAGAGTCGAGTGCGAAGAATATTATACCCAGAATGAAAGCCCAGGTCGCGCCGCGCGAGGCCATCACGCCGCACATCGCGTAGAAACCGATGACCACGATATCGAAGCCTATCGCCATGATGTGGGCCGATGTCGTGCCGGTTTCGCGGGCTAGCACGTTGGCAAAGAGCGTGGCGGTGGCGCCCAGCGAGAAAGAAAAGTCGATGCCACTGAGCACGATTATCGAGTTGATAATCGTCAGACCCACGATCCAGTAAAACCAGCTCGCGCCCTTATTGCGTCGAGCTTCCAGTTCGACCTCTTCGCCCGTCGTGCTGACGTTAAACGGAGTGCTGCGCCCCGTCGAAGCCACGCTACCGTTGGAAGCATCGGGCGCTGCAATCGGAGCGGCGGGCGCAAGCGATGGTGCCGCCGCAACCGCATTGAGCGCGCTGGCGGGCAGCATCGGGCGCAGGTCGCTATCGCGCGCGGGCTTCCAGTCGGCCATGCCGTCGCTCCACACCATCGTATCGCCGCCGATGGTGCCAGAACCCATCAACGCGCGAATCTGGTCGGATGCTATCGGGCCAGATTCGGCGCCCCCGTCCAGATAATACCACTCGACAATCGCCGGTTGAAGCAAGTTGGGCGCTTTAGCCGCAACCATAGTGGGCGCGACTCCAATTGGTGAACTCGATTCGGTAAAGGGCGAAGTCGAAGGCTGAGTGCGTTTGACGGCGATTTGCACGCGGTCGTCGCGTCGCGCGGCCTTGACGAGAAAGCCGTTCTGCTCGAACTGGCAACGGTTGTCGCTTTGCCACTGCGCGACGGCTTGAGAGGGCGCGCCCTGTTCGATCATCGCGCCCAACGCGCCGATGGGAATAACCGCGCCCTGCGGTTTCCACTCGCCGTCAACGCGCGTTTGCATCGCCTCGCCGCCGCGCAATAACGCCTCGCCGATGCCGCGTTTGTCCAGTGCTTCCAAAAGTTGAGTGAGCTTCATAATGAATGAGAAAACAGAGTTCTGACGCAGGATGTCGAGATGTGTCAAGTTGCGTCTGCAAAAGGTATAACGCGGAACTTGCCAAATTGCAAGATGAAAATTTATTTTGCCGTTCAGGGCAACCATGCGGACACCTCTTCCGAAGGTTTTAACCTCCGGAAAAGGTGAAATCAATTCGTCCCACTCCAATGCTTCATACTGAGACTTCAATTCCATTATGACCAAAACCATGCCCGCCGCCGTGTTGCACGGCGTGAAAGATTTACGCGTTGAACCCGTCGCGGCGCCTGGCGCGCCCGCGCCGGGCGAAGTTCAGGTTCAGATCGGCAAAGTCGGCATTTGCGGCTCCGATGTTCACTACTGGGAACACGGGCGCATCGGCGATTTCGTCGTGGCCGAACCGATGATTCTGGGCCACGAATGCGCCGGAACCGTCGTCGCTGTCGGTCAGAACGTGACGCACTTGCGGGAAGGCGACCGCGTCGCCATTGAGCCGGGCGTGCCGCGTTTGTCCAACGCGGCCTCGCACTTTTACATGAAGCGCGGACGCTATAATCTGTGCCCCGACATCTTCTTTTTCGCGACGCCGCCTGATCATGGCGCGTTCTGCACCTTCGTCAATCATAAAGCCGATTATTGCTTCAAGTTGCCCGATAACGTCTCGCTCGAAGAGGGCGCGATGATCGAGCCGCTCTCGACCGGTATCTTCGCCGCGCGCGTAGCGCCGATTCAGATGGGCGATACCGTGGTGATTACCGGCGCCGGGCCGATTGGGTTGATGAACCTGTTGGCCGCGCGCGCGGCGGGCGCGGCCAACGTGATCATCTCCGATATGGTGCAATCGCGTTTGGATGTGGCGCTGGAAATTGGCGCGACAAGCGTCGTTAAAGGCGGCGCCGACGAACTCAAAGCCGCCACCCACGAACTGACCGAGGGACGCGGTGCCGACGTGGGAATCGAGTGCGCCGGACATCCTGCGGCGTTGGCGGCGGCGGTCGGCGCCTCACGCGCGGGCGCGACGGTGGTGTTGGTCGGGATGCCGCAGGGCGAGACGATTCCGGTCAACCTCAACGATTTGATTATCCGCGAGATCACGCTCCGCCCGATTTTCCGTTATAATAACACTTTTCCGACCGGCGTTGACCTGCTGGCGAGCGGCAAAGTGGACGTAAAGCCGCTGATTTCCAAGCGGTTCGAGTTGAGTCAGGTGCCGCAGGCGTTTGAGTATGTGGTGGAAAATCGCGAGACCTGCGTCAAAGCGATTGTGGATATTGGCGAATAATTTTGTGAGTTGATTTCGGGCGTTAGAATGAGGGGAGCGAGCGCCATGAATCGCGAGCCATAAACCTGCGCGGAAAGCGGGGCTACCGCCTCCTTCCAATCGCGCGAGAGTGCTGGCGATTGGAAGGAGGCGGTAGCCCCGCTTTCCGCCTGACAAAAAAGCCGCGACGTCTGTCGCGGCTTTTTCGTTGGCGAAATTTCTACTGCAAACCAGGGTCGCCGTAGGGATCTTCGTCCGACGATTTGGCGTTGCGAAAACGCGGGTCTTGGCTCGCGTTCTGGCCGCCGCCCTGCAAACCAGGGTCGCCATAAGGGTCTTCGTCCGATGATTTGGCGTTGCCGTAGTTCGTCTGTTGGGCGCCGCCCTGTAAACCGGGGTCGCCGTAGGGATCGTTGTCCGACGAAATCGCGTTGTTGATGCCGCCCTGCGGAGCCTGCTGCTGCCCGCCGCCGCCCATCAAGCCGCCGAGTATCGAACCGAGACCGCCGCCCTGTTGATTGCCGCCGCCGCCCAAGATATTTCTCAGGCTACCGATGAGCGGATTTGCGTCGAATTCGGGGCCGGGCGTATCGCGCGAAGCGTGGCTACGCACGGCGTTTTCGACTTGTCCCATAATTAAGTCCAGTGGATTCATGTTGTTGTTACTCCTTGGTGTGTGTTGTCTGTTGTTACTGAACGCTGAAAACATCGTTCAGGCCTTGACCGGTCTGCGCGTTTTCGTAGCCCTTGAAACGCTGGTATTCCGCCGCTTCGCTGGCCGGAATTCGCTGCTGAGGGATTTGGTTCGGCGGCGGCGTCACCCAGACCGCCTGATTGTTCCGTTTGGGATCGCGATAATAAACGCGGCCCGTTGATTTCGAGACGTAATACTGCACGTTCTGAGCGTCGGCGGCTCGTCCGTCCTTGCTGCTCTTGTATTTCTTGTAAAGGTAGTAGGCGGCGGCGGCTCCGGCCAAAATTTTGAGTTTGGTGCCGGTGCTCATGCCCTGATTGGTGTTGACCTGCGGCGCTGGCGCCATCTGTCCGGGCGCGGCGCTAATAGGTGGCGGCGGCGTTTGAGCTTGGTTGCTGCCGCAACCGGCCAGAGGAACCGCCATCGAAGTGATGACGGCCAGTCCGCCGATGCGCCAGAACGTCGTGGGTGCGAAGGGGGATCGCATCAAAGTTGATTTCATAGTTAAGTTCTCCGTTTCACTGTCGAGATTAGGAGTTACGCAGTTGCCAATTTTGCTGCGAACCCTGAGCGTGAGCGACGGGCTATGCAAAACAGTTGGCCCGTCGCTCACGCTCAGGGTTCAGCAGGTGAAAAAATTGCAAAGCCTGTGCCTGTTATTGACCCAAACTCGTTTGACACCTTACTCTTCCACTTCGTCGCTGCCGCCGCCTTCGCTCGCCGCCGATTCGCGCTTCTGCGCGTCGCCTTCCGAGAGCGCGTTGGCCGCGCGTTGCGCCGCTTGCAGACGCGCTCGCATCGAAGGCATCGCGCCCGACTTCGGCTCTTCGACCGGTTGCGGCGTAATCGGGTCGGGCGTGAAATCGAAGGTCTGCTCGTAAAGCTCGAACGCCTTATCAATGATCGTTTGCGCGCCCTCGCGATTTTTAAAACGCTCGATGCGCACCTGCTTCAGTTCGAGCGCTTTATAATCTTCGAAGAAACGCTGTAATTCTTGCAAGGTGTGATCGGGCAGTTCGGAGATGTCGCGCAGATGACGATAAGCCGGATCGTGTTCGTGGACGGCGATGATTTTGTCGTCTTCCTCGTCCTGATCAACCATTTGCATCACGCCGATGGGCCGAGCAGTTAAAATACAAAGGGGCATCACCGGCTCCTGACCCAAAACCAGAATGTCGAGCGGGTCTTTGTCGTCGCAGTAAGTGCGCGGGATGAAACCATAGTTGGCCGGATAAAAGACCGCCGAAAACAACACGCGATCCAGACGCAAAAGTCCGGTATTCTTGTCGAGTTCGTATTTGAGACGCCCACCGCGCGGAATTTCAATGACGCAATCCAACAGTTCGGGCACCGCGTTGCGCGGATCGATATCGTGCCAGGGATTCATGGGGGAAAGGATAAAGGATTAAGGCTGAAGCATAAAGGGGAATTTGAGATTCGCTATTGTTGCTCTAATGCAGCGACTTCTCCTTCAGCCTTTTTCTATCAGCCATTAGCCCGATTTGGTGCGCCACAGTGTAAGCGAAAACGCACGGTGGGCGCTTTTCTTAACGGGAGTTGGCGCAAAAGGCACGCTTAGATTGGGCAATTCGCTCTAAAGAAGGTAGAATTTTTCTCAGATGTTAGCCTCGGGGCGTAAAGCCCAAACCAATTCTGCAAGCCGCGACAAGAGCTCTGTCGGTCGCCGTAACGGGCGCTCGGCGGACGGTCGCGGCGGGGGCGCCTCGCGTTACGAGGTGCTCGAACGGCGCGGCGAAGGCACGCTCTGGATCGTCTACCGTGTGCGCGAGCGGCCCGGCAAAGCGGCGACGAACGGCCCGCCGCCGCTATTGGCGCTCAAGGCGCTCAAGCAGGTCGCCAACCGTCACCCGCGTTTGCCCGCCGCGTTGAGGGAAAGCGCCAGTCGTTTTGCCAGCCTGTCGCATCAAAATCTGGCCGTGCCGCGCGATGTCAACATCGAAGACGACACGCTCTACTTCACGATGGACTGGTTGCCCGCGCCCTCGCTCGAAGCGCGTCTGAGTCGTGGCCCCATCGCGCCGCATCTGGCGCAAATGTGGCTGGCCGACATCGCGGGCGCTCTGGCCTATCTGCACGAGCGCGCACTGCCGCATGGCGACGTGCGTCCGCGCCAGATTCTGTTCGGCGAAGACAATGCGCCGATGCTGACCGATGGCGGCATCGCCCTGGCGTTCGCCAACGCGGGGCTGGCGCTGGCCGACGTGCAGCCCGAAGTCGCGCACTATCTGGCGCCCGAACGCTCGCAGGGCGAGAGCTTATCGGGCGCCGCCGACGTTTACGCGTTGGGCGTCTGCTTCTACCGGATGCTGTGCGGACGCGTGCCGTTCGACGGCGCCTCGGCCCTCGCGATTGCCGCGCGCCATCGCAACGATGCCGTCGTGCCGCCGTCGCACTGGAACGAACGCGTGCCCGCCGACCTGGATGAATTGGCGCTGCAACTGCTCGACAAAGACCCTACCAAACGCCCGACTGCCGCCGAACTGAAAGCGCTGCTGAGCGAACCGCTCGCCGCCGCGCCCGCCGCGCGTCCGGCGACGGTGGTGGCGCAGACGGTTATCGCGCCAACCGTTGACGAAGAGGAAGACGAAGCGAGCGCAGACGAGCCGGATGCGACTTTTGGCGTGCTGGCGCCCAAGCGGCGTCCGCTGGACGAAGTCGTCGCCGAAACGATGTCGCAGGACGCCGAAGCCAAGCGAGCCGAGATCATTCGACGCGCGCGCCGCAAGCATCGCTGGCGCGAGTTCAACGGCGCCCTGGGCGCGCTGCTGTTTCTGCTTTTGTTGGCGGCGGCGGCGGGCGGCGGCATTTATGGCGCCTACAATTACTGGCTGGGCGATATTCCCGCCACCGTCGTGGTGCCGAAATACGTCGGGCTGAGTTCGGAAAATGCCAAACAACTGTTGGCCAAAAAGGGGCTCAAGATGAAAGTCGCGCGCGAGTCTTTCGATCCGAAGAAACCCGAAGGCACCGTGCTGGCGGGCGACCCCGCAGAAGGCCGCAAAGTGCGCTCGCAGCGCGAGGTTCTGGTGACGGTTTCGGCGGGCAGCGCGCCGATTAAGATGGTGGATTTCTCCAGGCTATCGCTGGAGCAGGCGCGCGCGATCATTCTGCAACACGGTCTGCGTCTGGGCCAATCCATCGAGCAGTATCATCCGCGTGTGCCGCGCGGCTACATCGCCGGCCAATACCCCGATCCGGGCGATGCCCTGCGCCGCTCCGAGCCGATTACGCTCATCGTTTCCAGAGGGCCACAGCCGACCGACATAGACGCGCAAAAGGGCGTCGGCATGGACGCCGCCAACGATGTGATTGACCCATCGCAGGGTTCTAACAACGCGTCGGGGCTGGCGGCTCTGCCGCAGGGCGGGACGGATTTCACGCCGCTCGAAGCCGCGCCCGTTAAGCCCGCCGCCTCGTCGAATAATACGGACAACGTGGCGCCGCCGAGCAACGAACTCAAGACAAAACGGGCGACGATCAAGGTAAAGGTGCCGCCCGATGGCGGTCGTCAGACGGTGCGCATTGTGGTGCGCGACAGCAACGGCGAACGCACGGTTTACCAACGCCCGCGCTCGGCGGGTAGCTCGGTGACGCGCACGGTGCGCGCCACGCGCCCCGATTCCGATCCGGCTCTGGTGCGCGTTTACGTCGGCGACGAATTGGTGCGAGAAGATAATTTATAGGTTTCGGATTTCGGATGGCGGATTTCGGATGTAGGTTTTTCGGGAAGCGTTTAGGTTACTCCCTCACCCCGCCTTCGCAGAGCTCAGGCACCCCTCTCCCGGAGGGAGAAGGGAAGGCGCACAGCAACGTGCTCGAACTTACTTAAAAGTTAGAAGTCAGCTCAGAACTGTAACTGCGCGCCTTCCCTTCTCCCTCACGGGAGAGGGGTGCCTGAGCTCTGCGAAGGCGGGGTGAGGGAAAAACCTTCGCGCTTTCCGAAAACCCAATCCGACATCCGATATTCCAGCATGAACGAACATCCCTCCCCTTCCGACCTGGAAGTGCAACGCGACGAAGCCGATGTCGCGCGGGCGAGTGGGGGCGACATCAGGGCGTTCGATGCGTTGATGCTGCGGCATGAGACCCGAATTTTCAATCTCTGCCTGTGGATTTTGGGCGACCGCGACGAAGCCGCCGACGCCACGCAAGACGCGTTTATTCGCGCCTTTCGGCATCTGAAAAAGTTTCGCGGCGACTGTGCGTTTAGTTCGTGGGTTTCGCGCATCGCCATCAACGTGGCGCGCGATGCCCTGAAGAAAAAGCGCCAGCGTCCGCGCGATTTTTCGTCGTTGGAATGGCAGGACGGCTCCGAGTTCGATCCGCCCGATCCGGCGCGCGCCGCGCCCGATGAAGTCGCGCGCCACGAACGCCAGCGAGCGGTGCGCTGCGCTTTGGCCAAAGTGCCCGAAAACTATCGCACGACGCTGATTTTATTCGATTTACAGGGCCGCTCCTACGAAGAGTGCGCCGACGTTTTGCAGGTGCCCATCGGCACGATCAAAAGCCGCCTGAGTCGCGCGCGCGCCGCGCTGCGCGACGCGTTGGGCGCCGAGCGGGAACTTTTTGACATCTGACCAAGTCCCCTTGTCGTCCTGCTTTTTCGCCCTCTATGAACTCTCCCCACCAACGCGAGCAACTGCCCGACTTGCTTTCCGACGCGCTCGATGCCACCGAGCGTGCCCGCGTTGAGTCTCATCTGGCCCAGTGCGCGCAGTGCGCGCGAGAATTGCGCGCGCTCGAACTCATGCAGCAAACGCTGGTGACTCTGCCCTCCGTCGCGCCGCCCGGCCGCGTGCGCGCCAATGTGCGCGCGGCGTTGCGCGCAAACAAAAAGCAGGTCTGGACGCTACCGGCATTCCTGGCAGCGCGTCAACGGGCCAAAAAAGTGAATCAGCAATCCGCCGCACTCACGAGTTCCAGCAAACCACCTCAACGAATCGGCTCTCCTAAAGCGCTTCCCTTTGCCTTGCCCGCGCGCCAGTTGGCGTGGGGCGGCGCGGTCGCCGTAGGCGCCATCGGACTGATGCTGCTGGCGCGGCCCGCGCTACAAAACGGTTCGCTCTCCCAAACGGCCCCAGTCGGCGAAGCCGAACTCGCTGCCCGCGCCGCCACCGAGCAAAACTCCGCACAGATGGACGATGCGTTCGCTGGGAGCGCTGGGCCCGCCGCAAACGGCGCAACTGCCAACTCCGCGCCGGGCGTAAACAACACCGCGACGGGCGTAAACAACGATTCGCCAACGACTAATTCGGGGAAGGTGCCGACGACAAGCGAGAAACCGCAGACCAAATCCAAGGCGACGGGCGCGCCCAAATTCGCGCCGGGTAGCGTATTGCCGCCCCAATCGAGCGCCGAACTGCCGCCGTTGCCGCCGCCGCCATCGCGCACACGAACGACGCGCCCCGAAAATTTCGCTCCGGCTCCGCGTAATAACGCGCCCTCGTTCGATTTTTTGCCCGCGCCGCCGCCGCGAAGTCCACGCAATTCGCGCCCGTCTGCGCCCGCCGCAATCGCGCCCGCACCGGAGGCTAAATCGGAGCCACCGGCTAAATCGGCGCCGCCGGTTCAATCCAAGTTATCGCCTGCCGCGCCACCCAAAATCCAAAATCCGCCCACCAAAGCGACGCGCCCCGCCCCGCGCTCGGCGGATGCGGAAGCCCGCACCGATGCTCGCAATGAAAACGATTTCGCGCCCGCCCCGATGAACGAGGCGCCCCGCGATGGCGCCAGTGATGGCGCGAGAGTTGGTCGTCGCGGTGACTCTGACGCCAGCACGCCCGCTTCGAGCGCGCCGCCTGTAACCAGCCGCGCTTTGGAAGCGCCCGCCCAGAAAAGCGCCGCTAATCCGTCGCCCAATTGGATGGGCGGCGACGTGACCGCCACTTTCTCGAAGGAAACCGCCGAAAATCAACCGCCCGTTTTGATATTGGGCGTGGCCAAAGCCATCGGCAACGCGCGACTGATTTTGCGTTTGCCATCGGGCGAAACCCAGGTCTGGCGCGGCTCGATGAACGCCGTCCCGCTCGAAATTAAGCTGCCGAACCTGCCGGATAATTTGCGGTCGGGCCAGAGAATTCACGCGAGATTGGAACAAACCGATGGCGTTGGCAATCCAAAGGGCAGCACAACTTTCACTCTGCTCTGGCCATGAACAATTTCTCTCGCTCCCTCCTCGTCACCGTTTGCGGTTTAGCGGTCGCTTTGCCGTTGCAAAACGCGCGCAACGCCGACGCGCAAATCGTCGCGCCGCGCCATCCAATTCCGATGCCGCCGCGCCCGCCGTTCTTTCCGCCGCCGCAACCCACGACCGACGAACTGCGTTTGCAAAGCCAAAAAGCCAATGTCGAAATCGGCGGTGGCAGCGCGCGCGTCGCGCTCAAACAGACGTTTCTCAATCCCCAGAACCGGCAAATCGAGGGCACGTTTTTGTGGAGCGTGCCGCCGGGCGCGGCGATTTCAGACTTGGCGGTGACGCTGGGCGGCAAGAAAATCGCCGCCGCAATTCTGCCCGCCGACAAAGCGCGCGAAATTTACACCGGCATCGTGCGCCAGATGCGCGATCCGGCGATTCTGGAATTCGTCGGGCGCGACCTGGTGCGCGCCAAAATCTTCCCGATTCCCGCCAACGCGAAAGTCGAAGTCGAACTCGCCTATTCGCAACCGCTTCAGGGCAACCGCTTCAACCTGCCGCTGCGCGTGCCCGGCGCCCAGGATAACGTCGCCGCGACGGTTGATTTGACTTTCAAAAACGACGATGTGCGCGCGGTTTTCTCGCCATCGCATCCGGTCGAAGTTGTCCGTAGCGGCGAGCAAACCCGCGTGACCGGCGAGTTCAGCGCGACCGACCGCGATTTTTCCCTCCTGTGGACGCGCGGCGACAAAGCCGTTGATCTGGAACTGCTGACCTACCAGAGCCCGACCGAAAAAGACGGTTTTTTTCTCTTAATGGCCGCGCCCGACGCGCGCACCAATCAGGCGCCCATCGAGGCCAAAGACGTGACCTTTGTTTTCGATACTTCGGGCTCGATGAACGACGCCAACAAAATCGAGCAGGCGCGGCGCGCGCTGCAAACGCTGCTGTCGAATCTGGGCGCGCAGGATCGCTTTAACATCGTCACTTTCGCCTCGGATGTCAAACCATTCCGCGACGCCCTGACGCCCGCGACGCCAGAAAATATCGCCGCCGCGCGCGCCTTTATCGGCGACATCAAAGCCGTCGGCGGCACCAACATCGAAGCGGCGTTAGCCAAAGCATTGGATGGCGCCGACGGAAAAAGCACGCGTCCGCAGCAAGTCGTTTTCTTGACCGACGGTTTGCCAACTGTCGGCGAAACGAGCGTGGAAGTATTGCTGAACGACGCGAAAAAAGCCAACAAAGGCGCGCGGATGTGGACGTTTGGCGTGGGCTTCGATGTCAACACGCGTTTGCTCGACGGCTTGGCCTCAGAAAACGGCGGTGACGCCGATTATGTGTTGCCCAAGGAAGACATCGAAACCAAAGTCGGCGCGCTTTACGAGAAAATCGCTTATCCGGTTTTGACCGATACCAAACTCGATTTCGGCGGCATGGAGGTTTACGATGTTTACCCGCGCCAGTTACCCGACCTGTTTCGCGGCGGCCAGATGACGGTGATGGGCCGCTTCAAGGGCTCGCCGAAGACGGCCGAGTTAAGCGGGCAAATCGGCGGCAAAAACCGCAGTTTCGCGGGCGAAACCGATAAAGGCGGCGATGAACTGCCGCGTTTGTGGGCGACGCGTAAAGTCGGCTTTTTGATCGAGGACGCGCGGCGAGCGGGACGCCCAATTGCGGGCGAAGTGCGCGACGAAATCATCGGCATCAGCACCAAATACGGCGTGGTGACGCCTCTAACGGCGGCGCTGATTACCGAAGATCAAAGCCCGCGCGTCACCTCAATTGCGGGCAACGTCGCAGGCAGTGTTCGCAATGGCAGTGTCTTTCCTGGCGGCGGTTTTGGCGGCGGCATGGCTGGCCCGATGGGGCCGCAGGGTGGGCGCGTCAACGCGCTCGGAAATCGGGTGGGTGTAGCGCCCGCACTGGCCAAAACCAGTGGTGCCACCGCAGTCGCGGCTTCGCAAGCACAAAGGCAACTGCAAGACGGTTACGCCGCGCCAGCCTCGCGCGAGGGCACCAAAGTTCTGGGTGGCAAAACTTTCGTTTTGCGCGACGGCGTTTGGACGGACACCGCGTTCGATGCGGCTAAATTCAAGACGCCGAAAATCATTAAGTTCGGCTCGGACGCTTACTTCGATTTGCTGGGCGATAAGCAAGTCGCGCAGTGGCTGAGCGCGGGCGAACAGGTCGTATGGGTGCAAGATGGCGTGGCAGTGCGCGTGGAAAAGTAGAGCAACTGCGAGCTTCAATCGACCGATGAGGACGCGGAGAGAATTCAGAAAACAGTAAAATTTGAAAAAATCTATGTTTTGCTTTTGCTGAATTCTCTCCGCGTCCTCAGCGTCCTCGGCGGTTGATTGAAGAATATACAAATGGGAGGCAAAATAATTTTTTCTCTGCCAGCCCTTGTCAAGCCCGCCAACATTGGTTAGAATTTCTTCTTGCCTTTGCCGAGCCGTTCGTTGGCAAATCGGGCCCATAGCTCAGTTGGTTAGAGCGCTACACTGATAATGTAGAGGTCTCTGGTTCGAATCCAGGTGGGCCCAAATAATTCGAGTTTAAGAAAAGCCTCCGAGAAATCGGGGGCTTTTTCTGTTTTTGCCCTGCGTCCCAATAACTAACGCAACAAAAAGCCGCGAACCCAAAAACTCGCGGCTTTTTCCGACCTTGCGCTTACCTCTCGAACCGAGGTATAATTTAATCTATGGCACGCACACCGACGCGCGGCGATGTTTCCGCTTTAATTTTGGCCGTGCTTGGCGAGGGCGCCTTGCACGGTTATGCGATTGCGCGCGAAGTCGAGCGACGCAGCGAGAACGCTCTGGCGCTTCGCGAAGGTTCGCTTTATCCGGCGCTGCGCGATTTGGAGGCGAGCGGCAATATCGTCGGCAGTTGGGACGAGAGTTCGACGCCCGCGCGCAAAACCTACCGATTGACGGCGGCGGGGCAAAGCGAACTGGAAAAGCGCGCGCGCGAATGGCAGATTTACGCGCGCGCACTCGATGGATTTCTGGGAGGAAAAACCGATGTCAAAAGCACCTGAACCGCAATCGCTCGAAACTTATCTGGCGCAAATCGAACATGAATTGCGCGCTTTGCCAGCGCAAGCGCGCGCCGATGAAATGCGCGAAATCGAAGCGCATCTGCGCACGCTAATTGAAGCGCGCGGCGACAATTCGACCGCCGAAGCTCTCGCGCAGTTTGGCTCGCCGCGCCGCGTCGGGCGCGATTTGCGTTGGGCGTGGGAGCGCAAACAACCCGAAGCGTGGTGGCGCGCGGGCGTCGCGATGATGTTCGCGATAGGATTTTTCTCTGTTATTGCGCTTCCTATGCTGCAAGGATTCTACGCGTTTGGCCAAATCGCTCGGTTGAACCCAACTGCCGGATTCGAGAGTTTTTTGGTTGACGTGCAATTTCTCGCGTTTCCCCTGACGTTTTTGGCGAGCTATATCATCGGATTGCTTTCGCCCAAACGCAGTTACTTGGGCGTCGCGGCCTTGCTGCTGACGATGTTGTTCTACAACCCAATTGACCAAGCTGGCGCGATGTCAGTCTGGGTGTTAGTTTTATTCGCCAATCTGATAGTTTCCGCCGCCATAGGCACGACCTTCGGCGCCCGTCACGGCAGAAAACTGCTGGCCCGCATCGCAGCAGGAGGAACAAGCAATGTCGAAAAAATCTGAAACTCAATCGCTCGAAGATTACCTAAACCAAATCGCTCACGAACTGCGCGACTTGCCATCGCAAGCGCGCGCCGATGAAATGCGCGAAATCGAAGCGCATCTGCGCACGATGATCGAAACGCGCGGCGAGAACGCAACTGCCGAAGCGTTAGCGCAATTCGGTAAGCCACGCCGCGTTGGACACGAATTGCGTAAAGCGTGGGAGCGCAAGCAGCCCGAAGCGTGGTGGCGCGCGGGGCTGGCGCCAATCGCTGTCGTGATGTTTTGCGCGCTGACTTGGCTGGTGCTTACAGCGTTCCCAATCTATTTCCCCGACACACCGGAATTTTTGTCTTTTCCATTCTATGTCTATGCGCCGCTTCTATGCGGATCGCTAATAACTTTCTTTGCGGGATTCATAGCAGGTATTGTCTCTCCCAAGCGCGGAATTGTATTAACCTCCGTCGTCTGCTCCTTTTATCTTGTCATTATGATTCTTTCGGTAGCCGAGCTAAGTGTAACTGCAAAATTAACAGGCCTCATCGTCGTGATTCCTTGGATTTGCCTTGCCCCCATGTGTTGGGCAGGAACTCGCTTTGGAGCCCGTTGCGACAGAAAACTTTCCGCACGAACAAACCAGGGAGACAAACCCAGCATCCAAATAGCCGACGCCAACTAAAAAGAGCCGCAAGCCAATCGCTTGCGGCTCTTTTGTTTCTACTGCCTCAAACCGAAGGCATTTAATTTGTCTTTGTGAACCGCGCGCGTAAGCAAGTCGGGCTATAACGCTCGTGAACAACTACCATTTTGTCGAGATTATAACGGCCCGACTTGCTTACGCGCGCGGTTCACAAAGGCAACGCTATCACTGCGCCCGCGTTTCCCTCAAATTATCCGCGACCATCGTGCGCAACCGTTCGGGGTCGAACGGCTTCGACAAAACTGGACGGGCGGCGCGTTGCAGAAACTCCTGCGTCGAGGCGCTCATGGTGTCGCCGGTGACGAACATCACTTTGGGCAGCAGGTCGGGCCGCGTGGTTTGCAGAATCTCGAAAAACGTCGGGCCGCCGACGGCGGGCATGCGCACGTCCGACAGAATCAAATCGTAATCGGCGACGTTGAGGAGGGCAATCGCTTCGGCGCCGTTGAACGCTGGCGTGACGCGATGGCCGTCCAACTGCAAAATTTCGGTCATCAAGGTCACGACGGGTTCTTCGTCGTCTATCACCAAAATGTGCGCGCTTTCGTCTTCGGATTCGCCGTGAGGCGGCGCTTCGTCGGCCTCTTCGATAACTTCGCTGCCCGCCGCGCCCGGCAGTTCGATGATAAATCTGGCGCCGTGCCCCAGACGGCTTTCGGCCCAGATTAAACCTTCGTGATTGGAAATGATGCGCAGCGAAATGCTCATGCCCAAACCGGTGCCTTCGCCGGTCGGCTTGGTGGTGAAAAACGGATCGAACACGCGTCGCAGATGTTCGGGCGCGATGCCGGGGCCGTTGTCTTCGATGATCACGCGCGTCGCCGCCTTCCCGCTCAGTGTCGCCGGACGCGTCCAAATGCGGATTTCGCCCGACCCGCGCCAGTTCATCACGGCCTGTGCCGCGTTGTTGACGATGTTGAGCACGACCTGTTGCAGTTGCAGTTCGTCGCCCCAGACCGCCGGAGCTTTGTCGGACAAATCGGTGGAAATGCGCACGTTATCGTTTTGCAATTGATAGCGCCGCATTTCCAAAGCCGCGTTGACGACATCGTTGAGGTTGACGAACGATTTTTCGGGCGACGAACGCCGCGCATAAGACAGCAAATTGGAGACGATATGCGCGGCGCGCGTGGCCTCCTGATGAATCGTGGCGAGCTTGCGTTTGACGCCTTCGGGCAGTTGCGTGTCGAGGGCCAGAAGTTCGGCATAACCGACGACTGTCGCGAGAGGATTATTCAATTCGTGCGCGACGCCCGATGTCAGTTCGCCCAGCGCGGCCAATTTTTCCGACTGCAAAAGTTGCTCTTGCAAGCGGCGGCTTTCGGTGACATCGTGCAGCACGCACAACCGCCGTTCTTCGTGAGGCGAGCGAGTTTCGTCCGCTTCAACGCCGTCCGCTTCAACGCCGTCCGCTTTGGCGTCCTCAGATTTGGCCGTTTCGGTCGCCGAATTATCGAAAGCGTCGTCGCGCGCGTGCAGCTCGAACGCCATTTCGACGTAAACGCGGTCGGGTTGGCCACAACGAAACTCGGTCATCTGCGGCGACAAATGTATCGGCCCGATCTCCAGCGATTGCCAGGGACGCGTCACCGAATAATCGGGCAGTTGCGCCCACAGTTCGTCGCGCTCGCAGCCCAGAACCTGCGTAATGGGAATGCCCAGCATCGTCGCCAGAGCGCGGTTGGCGCGCAGAATCGTGCCGTTCTGATCGCACACATAAACGCCATCTATCATGCCGTCTAACATCGCCTGCCATTCGTATTTGATGTTTTGCAACTGCTCGAACAGCCGTGTTTTGGCCGCCATCGCCGCGACGTGCGCGCACAGCATCTCCAGCGAACGTTGCGCGCCCGCGTTATGCGCGTCGAAGCGCAAAGAGAGCTGGCCCAGATCGTTGCCATCCCAGCGCAACGGCCACTGCTGCCAGCCTGCGCCATCAACGGTCAACGCCTTTTCGCTGCCCGCGCGCGCGACGCCGTCTTCGCCGATATGCAGCGTCTGCGATTCGCGCGAACTGACCGCGCCGGGCGCCTCGAAGCTATCGCCACGCAGTGTCAGCACGCCCTCGCGCGCGTCGCCCAACGCGAGCGCGCCGCGCAGAGCCACATCCTGCAAGCGCGCGAGGGTCGGCGCCGCTACGATGTCGAGCGTCAGCAAACTGAGCGTCTCGCCAGCGCCCGAACCGTTCATGGTCGCGGCGGTCGAATACGAAGAGGGCGAAAGATTAATCATCGGTGTGAATCTATCTTGCTCTCTTTGCAATGAACGCGCCTTTTAACGGATAGCGGATAGGTTGTTGCGAACCGCGAACGTAAGTGACCGGCCAGGTTTTGGAAGCCAAATTATAATGCTGTGGCAGACGTGATGTTTGGCACTACCCTGACTCTGTCGGGTGCCCACTTACGCTCGCGGTTCGCAACAACCTATCCGGCATCTGCTACCTGTTATCCGCTAACAAACTTTTCCACGCTTTCGCAGAAGTGTTGCGGCTGTTCGAGGTGGGGAAACAGCATTGCTTCTTCGATGACGGATAGGCGAGTATCGGGGCGCAGAGCCAACCATTCGGGCGACGAATCGAAGCCCTGCTTCATGGCGTTGCGGCCCCACATCAGCAGCGCGGGCGCCGCGATGTTCTCCCAGACTTCGCGCCATTCGTGGGCGAAGGCGTCTTGCAAGCGCGCCTTTTGCACGCGCTGCGCGCCTTTCTGATGCGCCGTCAGGTGCCACAGGCGGGCTTCGCGGTCGGCCTCTTCTTTATTGTAGAAGCCGTTTTCGCGCGCGCGCTTTTGCAGTTGAGCCAGGCTGCGCCACCAGTTCAGCGCCGCCGTGCCGATGATGGGCGCGTTCAAAACGCTGGTCGCGACCGAGCCCAGCGCCAGAGCTTCGGCACGCGAATCGGGCGAAGGCGCGTCGGGCGCCGTCGGGCAAATCAGGGCGATCCTCTCGACGAGCGGGCAATCGCGCGCCGCCAGAATCGCGGGCACCGCGCTTTCTCCGGCGCAAATCACCGTCGCCTTTGCGCCGATGACATCGCTGATAAAATTCGAGATTTGCTCGGCGAAATCGTGGGCGTTGTAGCCTTCAGGCGTGGTGTCGGACATTCCGTAGCCCTGAAAATCGAACGCGTAAACCGTGTGCCGTTCGCAGAGCGGCTCGAAAACCGCGCGCCACTCGGCCATCGAGCGACCGGCATCCAATCCGTGCAACAACAAGAGCGGCGAACCGCTACCGCCCACGACGTAAGCCAGGTCGCCGTAGCGCGCCGGGTAACGGTCGAACTGTCCGCCCAATCGCGGCCCCAGTTGCGGCACGCGCGCGGCGATAATCGCGTTGACGGCGGCGACCGCGCCCAGGCTGGCAGCGACAACGGCGACGGCAACGCGCAGATAAGGGAATTTCGCGGAAGGTTGAGCGGCAGGGACGGAAGGAGTGGAGTGGCGCATGGGAAAAGGAAGGACACTTCTAATTTACCAGTTGGCCGCGATGGGAGATAGGTTTGGGGGATGGTAGCGCCTCAGGCTCCGCGCTCAGGTTATGGTGGTGGGGTGCCGCCGCGACCATAACCTGAGCGGGTAAGGTGAGCCGGGAGCGTAATTGTTTTCTACGTTCAATGAGGTTCGTCATCCCGTCGTAGTCGCGGGGGGGGTT
>JAABUN010001215.1_pt1 | contig 59456 bp, 68 predicted proteins | sample 5559311 | NCBI WGS metagenome assembly JAABUN01 (sample SAMN10711877, study PRJNA513370) | rock metagenome | isolation source: Antarctica rocks | place: Antarctica: Victoria Land, Siegfried Peak sud
TTGGTATGATTCCATTGACTATCGGTTAGATCAGAAGGATAAAGTTTTTTCACAAAATAATTTACCCAAAATGACCGCCTGATAGTCAAATCATCCTTTATTTCGAGTTTTCAAACAGCTTCTTAGACGCTAATTTTTATTTGCCTGTTTCTTTTACGCTTTATATTCAGGCGGATAATAAATCAATTCGACGACGTTTCCGCCGATGCCTTTCGTGTAAAAAGAAACGGTTTTGTCGCGGTGTTCTTTGAGCGGACGATTTTCGCTGGCGGCGGCGGTTTGCAGTTCTTCCAGAGTTTCGACGCGCATACCGATATGCGTCGGATGTTTGGAATTCGGCGGCAAAAGCGCGATGCCGAAACCGCGCCCGTCGCGCATCATCGCCCAATCTTCATACAAAGTTTCGAGCGTAAATCCGAGACGTTTATATTCCTCGACATCTTTCGCCAAATCGTCGCACTTGACCGCCAGATGGTCAACCGTTCCCGAAAATCTCAAATCGTTTTCATTGTTCATAAAGTTTTTGACTCCTAGAAATTGATTCTAACAAGTAATATTCAAACAAAAAAGATTGCCGAAAACATTTATCGATTGCCGTATCGAAAAAATATATCCGTAGTAGAGAACCGGAAAATCCTAGCGTTCCTTTGCGATACAAAGATTTAGTATCACAAAGTTACGCAAAGGTTATAACGCAAAGTAACGCCAAGAAATGCTCGGATTTTCAAGCGTTTATTTCTACTTTTGATTCACATTCAAAGTTTATTTTATTGACTTTTCCCTGTATCGGGCGTAGATTGAACCAAACAAGATTGTGAAACATTTCCCGAAATTTGAAAGGTAAATAAAATGGCAAACGATAAAAAGAAAGTTGTTATTATCGGCGGCGGCTTCGGCGGGCTTTTTACGGCGATTGATTTGGGCGGCGACGCCGAAGTTACGCTCGTCAGCGACACCGATTATTTTTGTTTTCGACCGCTGTTATACGAGTATTTGAGCGGCGAAGTCGAAGCCTGGCACATCGCGCCGGATTACAAGGAACTGCTCGACGAAAAAATAAATTTCGTGCGCGGCGCGGTCGAGGCGATTGATTTTGCCGGAAAAAAAGTCAATGTATCGACGCGCAAGGAAGCAATCGATTACGACGCGCTGGTTTTAGCCGTCGGCGGCACGACGAATTTCTGGAACGTCGCGGGCGCTGAAGAACTCGCCGTTCCTTTTCGCGGAATTGACGACGCCGACACGCTTCGCAACCGAATGGTTAAAGCGTTAGACTTGGTTTCGCCGACACTTGCGCCGCAGGACGCGCGCGAAAAACTGACTTTTGCCGTTGTCGGCGGCGGCGCGAGCGGCGTTGAGCTGGCGACGAAAATGTCGGATTTGCTGGTTGACGCGTTTTCCCGGCGCGGTTTACGAGGCGAGCCGCACGTTATGCTAATCGAGATGAGCGACCGCGTTGTTCCCGGAATGGGCGAAGACGTTCGCCGTTACGTCGAAAAAACGCTGCTCGAAAAACACATCGACGTTCACCTGCAAACAAAAGTTCTGGAAGTCAAACCGAACTCAATCGTCTCCGAATACAACGGCAGACAAACCGAAACCGAAACCGTCGCAGCCGTTTGGACGGCGGGCGTTAAGGTCAATCCGCTGATTGAAAAACTCGATTTGGCGAAAGGTAAGAATAATCTGGTTTTAACGAGACCGACAATGCAGGCAAAGGATTTCGACAATGTTTTCGTACTCGGCGATATTGCCGAAGTTGATGATGTCGAACCGAAACTGGCGGGAACGGCGCAGCTCGCCTTTCAGGAATCTGCGCTGGCGGCAGGCAACATACGAGCGTTTGTAAACGGCGGAGATTTGAAGACCAAGCATTTTGAAGAACTCGGCGAAGCGTTAAGTTTAGGAACGCATAACGCGGCGGTTCTCGTTGCCGGAAACGTAGTCGGCGGCGCACTGGCGCGAGACGCGCGTTTCGCGCTCTACACGTCGAGACTTCCGACGTGGCATCACCGCTTAAAAGTCGGCGCGAGCTGGTTTTTTGAAGGCACGACGCCGAAACCGCTTCAGCCGTTGGGAATTAGTTAAAAAAGGATAAAGGATAAAGGATAAAATAATAGACATTATCGGAAATAAGAAATACTTGCCTACGAAACACACAAAACAAACGAAAATAAGAAAATCATTGTTGGTTTTGCTTTTTTTTAGTGTTTTTAGTGTGTTTCGTGGGCAAGTATTCTTTAATTTTTTATTTCCGATAATGTCTAATGAACTCTTTTATTTATCCTTTATCCTTTCAAATGAGCGCCGGATTTTTCACAATGGCGATAAACGGCAGATTTCTGTATCTTTCGGCGGCGTCCAAACCGTAACCGACGACGAATTTATTCGGAACTTGAAAACCGCTGTAGTCGATTTTCAATTCCCTGACGATGCGCGGTTCGGGTTTGTCCAATAATGAAACGAGCTTAACCGAGTTTGCGCCGCGTGATTGGAGATTTGCCAGAAGATACGAAAGCGTCAAGCCGGTATCGACAATATCTTCGACGACGATTAAATCTCTGCCTTCGACCGCCACGTCCAAATCCTTGATAATACGCACTTCGCCCGAAGATTTCTGGGCTTTGCCGTAAGAGGAAACTGCCATAAATTCGAGCGAGACATTCAAATCAATCTCGCGCATCAAGTCGGACAAAAATATACACGCGCCTTTTAAGATGCCGATTAAAATCGGAGTTTTCCCCGCGTAATCATTGGTTATTTCCGCGCCCATTTCTCTAACACGCGCCTTTATTTGTTCGGCTGAAAGCAGAGTTTCAAAATTCGGATTGTTAAATTCGGTTGTCATACGTTTGATTGAAATACTTTTTGGCAATACTATTTGAGCGGAACAAAAAGGTCAAATTCGATAAAATGAAATAAACGGCAAATGATAAATATAAAAGCAATTTCTTTATTTACCGCTTATTATTCGACAATTGCCGTTCTTAAAATTTATGGCTGAAGACAAAGGAAAACGCGACCGTGTGCGCGAATTGGTCAGACAGGTTTTGGCGACCGTTCCAGCCGAGGAAACGGCGAAAACCGCCACGACGATTGTAAAACCCGAAGCGAATTTTCCGCAGCGCGTCGTCGTCAATTCGCTGAAAGAGGAAATGGGCAAGGAATTCGACCGCGACGAATCGGCGAAAAATCTGATAACCGAAGACGATTTGCGCGGACTCGAAGCGGGCGCGCGTCTTCGCGTCGCCGATAACGTTAAATTTACGTCGCTTGCCGAAGATTTTATCCGCGAAAAAAACATCGTTTTAATAAAAAAATCTTCGCGTAACGCTTCGACAAACATTAAAACCGTCGCCGTCGGCTGCGACCACGGCGGCTTTGAATATAAAGAAAACTTAAAGGAACATCTCGCCGGAATGAACGTGCAAATCCGCGATTTCGGCACGAACTCGAAAGACGCGGTTGATTATCCCGATTTCGCGCACGCCGTAGCAAAAGCGGTTTCGGAAAAATCGGCTGATGTCGGAATCGTCATCGACGGCGCGGGAATCGGCTCGGCGATGACGGCGAATAAAGTTCCCGGCGTTCGTGCCGCCGCCTGTTACACGGTCGCGCTGGCGAAAAATTCACGCGAGCATAACGGCGCGAATGTTCTGACTTTGGGCAGCGGGCAAAACACTTTCGACGAAATAAAAGCGATTGTCGAAGCGTTTTTAACAAGCGATTTAACCGAAGAACGACACAAAAAACGCGCGGCGAAAATCGAAGCCGTCGAAAAACAGTATTCGAGATGACAACCGGCGGCATTAGACATAAAATTTATTTCCTATGAATGCTTTCTCAAACGGCAATTACCAGCAGTTAGTCGAACAAATAACAGATTTGGTTTTGTCCAAACTCGACGGCAATGATAATTCGTGTCCGAGTTTCTGCGATATGGACGTGCAGCGAATTGTTGACGCGGGCGCGGCGCGCATCGGCGTCGTGCTGGGCGAATCGGCGACGGCAGGCGATTGGGCGAGTCTTATCGACCACACGCTTTTGAAGCCGGAAGCATCTGAATCGGACATTAAAAAACTGTGCGACGAAGCGGCGCAATACTGTTTCGCGTCCGTCTGCGTTAATCCTTCGTGGGTGAAAAAGGCAAGCGAATTCCTGCGCGGAACGAGCGTTCCGGTCTGCACGGTCATCGGGTTTCCGTTGGGCGCGACGATTTCCGACGTGAAGGCTTACGAAACACGGCGCGCGATTTTCAACGGCGCGCGCGAAGTCGATATGGTTATCAACGTCGGCGCGCTCAAATCCGGCGACGACTGCACGGTCGAAGACGACATTCGCGCCGTTGTCGAAGCGGCGCACGAAAACGGCGTTCTCTGCAAAGTAATTATCGAAACCGCGCTTCTTACGGACGAAGAAAAAGTCCGCGCCTGTTTAGCGTCGAAAAACGCGGGCGCGGATTTCGTCAAAACTTCAACCGGATTTGCCAAAGGCGGCGCGACGGTTGCCGACATCGCGCTGATGCGGCGCGTCGTCGGCAGCGATTTGGGCGTTAAAGCGTCGGGCGGCGTCAAAGGAATTGCAGACGCCAAAGCGATGGTCGAAGCCGGAGCAACGAGAATCGGCGCGTCGGTCGGCGTCAAAATCGCGCAGGAAGCGAGCGGCATTAAATCGAACGTCGTCGCGGGAAGTTATTAAACTTACATTCTTAAATTTGAAGAAACTCGCCTGAAGCCTGAATATTATAGGACTTTCTCATTTTTGCAGAAGCCCGCACGTGCGTAAGGGCGCGATGGCAACCAATACATACTTACTTACGTGCGTGTTTCCGCATTTTGAGAAAATCCAATATTAAAAGGGTTTTACTGTTGATTTCGTATTTCAATCCGGCGGGTTCGGTCTTTTAAGCGGCGAACCTGTGGCTTCAACCTGTTTAATTCTTCGCGCCTGCCGGTTAATTGCCAATGATTATGCCGCTTTCTTCCATTTCGGCAAAAGCGGAGCCGCGAGTGCCTTCAAAACCGATTTTATCGCTCAGGATGCTTTGGGCAAGAAGCATTTTTAATAAAACGCGCGCGTCGTCGCGTCGGAATTGGTCGATAAGTCCTTTGGTTCTGCCGTAATCGGTTTGCGCCAGCATTTTCAGTTCTTTGCCGTAACGAGCGAAATTAGCGCCGCCGAAACCGGACGACGCCATCAGCATCTCGCCCTGTCTGAACGCCTGTTCGCGTTTGTTGTATTTCGCCAGGAGAGCGTTCGCGCCGATAACGTCGTTTGCCTGTTCGATGAGCGGGCTTAAAAGCGGAAAAGCGCGGTCGGGTTCGATTGCCGCGTAACCGGCGGCGAGCTTTATAACGCCCGCCACTTCGTCCTTGTTTTCGGCAAATTCGTTGACCAGGCGGCGCGCGTCTTCCATAATTTTCAGCGCCGCGTCGTGTCCTTCCTTTGTGTTTTTCTGGTGAAATTTGACGGCGAGATTAACCAACTGTTCGACTTTCTCTTTATCCGAGCCGATTTGACCGACGATTTTCTGCGCTTCGTCGAGATTTCCTTTCTCCATCGCGTTTCCTGCCAGTTTTGAATCGAGATAGGCGAGCGCCGAATCGCGCTCCTTTCCGTCCGGCGTCGATTGCAGAAGCGAACGCGCTTTTTCGGCGTCGCCCGACGCAATCATTTTATCGATTGCCTGATTATAAGTTCGCCCGCGCGCGAACGCCGGCATTTTCGCGGCGTCGGAAATCATTTTTTCCGGCGGCGTGTCTTTTTTGTCCATCGCGCCGAAACTGTCCTGCATCGCCAGCATTTCCGGCGGCATCTGCTTTCTGACTTCGGATTGTTTCTGTTTAAGCTGAACGATTCTTTCGGGCGCGAGCTTTTCCATCGTCGGCATCATCTGCGAATAAAAGAAAAACGCTTCGTAACCGTTCGCCTGAAGCATATAATCGGCGAGCTTATTTGCCGTATCTTTCGGGAGTTTGGCGTCAACTTTGAGCGGCGCGGCTTTAGGTTCGTCTTTTAAAGCCGCCGCGTTCGCCGTCGTCGCGTTTGCGGGCGGCGACTGATTTTTCGGCGGATTGCCGTATGTCATCAGAAAGTTCAAAGCGACGCTGCGCGCCGAGTCGTCTTTGCTGAAATCCATTTCGAGCAGCTTGGCAACGACTTCGCCGGTCAGTTTTTGAGCAAGCTCGGCATCTTTTTTGTTTATCTTTTCGAGCAGACCGAAAACTTCAAAACTAACGCCTTTTGCAAGACTGTCGCGTAGAAGCTGAGCAGCTTTTTTCGGGTCCTGCTCCGCCGCTCTGGTCGCAAAACTCTGTTCGAGCGCGATTTCCTGCTGAACCTGCGCCTGCTGCAAGCGACCGGAGAAAATATCGCTTGCGGTTTTCGTTTGATTCGGCTGAGATTTCAAAAGGCTTTGGGCGTTTATCGCTTCCTGAACTTTCGCCGGGCGCGTTTCGAGCAGAAACTGTAAAGCCAAATCCGCGTCGCGCTTTGCAATGGTCTGCAAAATGGTTTTGCGCGGCGACGTATCGCCGAAAAATCCGAAAAACATCGATTCGTCCATTTTCGATTTATCGGCGGGCTGATTATTCGCCTGCATCAATTCGTTCGCCGAATTACGAAACAGCTCGCGGGCGCGTTTTTTATCTTTGTCCCACAGCAAATCTCCGGCAAGCGCCGCAATCAAGGCACGATTTTCCCAATTTTTGAGCGAACCGGCGTCGCCCGCAACCTGGTCAACTAAATCGAAACCGTTTTTCTCAAGCTCTCTGGCGGCTTTTTCCTTTTCCGAAACCGAAGCGGTCGGTGAAGTTTGAGCAAAAGTCAAAACACCGGCAAGCAAAACGAATACGAAAATCGAAACGAAACGTCGAACGCGCATAAAATATCTCCCTTTTTTGAAATGATAAAACGTCTCGGCGGCAAAAACTGGCAGAAACTTCATCGTCTCAGTTACCTGATTGCAATCGGCGGCGTCATTCATTTCTATATGATTGTCAAATCGGACTTAACTTACCCGCTGCTTTTCGGATTGGTTTTAGCCGCGCTGCTCGGCTACAGAATCAACGCCGCGTATCAAAACCCGCCGAAGAAATTAGCTGCAAACGCCAAAACTTGAAAAAGTGAAAAGGTTTAAAAGTGAAAGAGTGGAAAAGTTAAGCTGAATACCGGCAACCTAACTTTTTCACTCTTTCACTTTGGTAGTGAACTGAAAATAAGGCTTTTACCGCAGAGGCGCGGAGAGGTTACGCGGAGAAAACTCGACGAATCTCCGCGTAACCTCTCCGTCTCGGCGGTGATATTTTCTTTCGGCATTACTTTTAGTTCACTACCTTCACTTTTTCACTCTTTCACTTTTTCACTTTTTTTATCTTTTCTTAATCGGCGTAACCTGGTCGAATGTGCGGCGGAAATCTTCGCCCGTTAAGGAAACGGTGCGGCACATCTCGAACAGGCGCGAGCGCAGGCGCACGCCGATTCGGTCTTCGAGAGTTTCTTCGCGTTCGGCGCGGCGGTCGTCCAGATAATTGGTAGTAAAAATCGTCAGTTTTTTGTCGTTGTAGCGCGTGTTGATAATATGCGCCATCGTGTCGCGCACCCAATCGGTCGGTTTCGACGCGCCGATTTCGTCGAGAACCAGAACTTCGGCGTCGAATACGGGAGCGAGAACTTTCAATTCGGAAGTTTGCGCGACCGTGTTGTAAGAGCTTTGAATTTCTTTGAGAAGCGCGCCGAATTCGTAGAACAGACACGAAAAGCCGCGCTCGGTTAAGCCTTTCAAAATCGAAACGGCGAGATGCGTCTTGCCGACGCCGACCGTTCCCATAAAAAGCAGTCCGCGCTCGATTGCCGGATAGTCCATCGTCAGCCGCGAAGCGAATTTAAACGCTCGTTCCTGCGACGGATTCGATGCCTTGTAAGTGTGAAAATGACAATCGGTATAGCGCTTCGGAATCTGTGTTTTGACTATTAAATTGGAATGAGAATTCTGCTTGCGGCATTTGCACTGGCGCGCGCCCTTGCCCTTTACTACTTCCATTCCCGAACCGTAACAGAGCGGGCAGACTTCCGGTTCGTCGCCGATTTCGGGCGATTCGTAATAATCCGGTTCAGACGCGTCTTGTGCCGCATTCGGAACGGCAAAAAGCGGATAAATTTTTGCTTTTTCCTGGGACATCGAAGCAATTTCAAGCTAAATTTTTAATCTTTGATAAACCTTAATTCGGTTCGGTGCGAGCCTTTTGTAAATAATTCTGAAGGCGAATTGGATTATAACATCGAAAAAAAGGATTTCAAGTTTTAATTCGTGTTTTAAAAGTCAATAAAAATAAGGCTTTCGGCATACGTCGAAAATCTGAAAAGGCGAAGTTTCTGTAAACACACGACTTATAATTTACAAAAATTTTACCTGAAGTTTTAACAAATTCGACCGCAGGATTTTTCGCCGCTTTTGCCTGTGATATATTAGAGAGAATTCAATAGTTTTTTTCTAAGTTTTTATGAGTATGTTACGCAGTTTGTTGATAAAACTAGGTTTAGCCGATTTGAAAGCCGAGCGCAGCCCGATTACCGTTTTTCTGCTCGACGACGACAAAAGACGGCATCGCTGGTTTACAAAACGTTTTGAAGGCGACGAACTCGACATCGCCGAAACGGTCGAAGAAGCCAAAGAAATGCTCGGTCAATATGCCTACGACGCGATTTTTCTCGACCACGATTTGCTGCCGCATCATTACGAATCGAACGACCACGACGATTTCGCATCGACCGGTTACGCGATTGCCGAATGGCTCAACGAAAACAAAGACATCCAGCGCGCCGCGACCGTTATCGTCCACACGCGCAACGCCGACGGCGCGGTCCGAATGGTCGAAAAGCTGCGCGAATCCGGCAGAACAGTCGAATACGTTCCGTTTCCGATGCTCGATATAAAGATAAAAAATTACTGGAAACGATAATTTGCGCGGCGAATTTCTACGGAAACTAATCAGGATGAACGCGGGTTACGAAGAAATAGTCGAAGCCGCGAAAAAGGCTTATCTGCACGAACAAATCGCGCAGCTTTCCGACCGCTATCAGACCGACGCGCAGCAGCTCTCCGGCGGTCAGCAGCGCATCGCCATCGCGCGCCTGTTCCTGAAAAATCCGCCGATTATTTTTCTCGACGAACTGACGGCGAGTCTCGACGCCATCGCCACCGAGCAAATCAAAAACAGTCTCGACGCCATCAAGACAAACCGCACGACCGTCATTATTTCGCACAGTATTTCGCAGATAATCGATTCGGACATTATCTTCGTCTTAAAAGAAGGTCGCATCGTCGAAAGCGGAACGCACGAAAAACTTTACGGACAAAACGGAGCTTACCGCGAAATTTTCAACGCTTCAGCCCGCAGCTTAAATTTAGAAAGAATTTCAAAAACTTTAGAACCTGAAAATGTTCCGACATTAACTTAAATTCAACACAAATAAAAAAGAAGCACTAAAAAAGACAGGTAAAAATGTCCCAAATAGAAAAGCCTGTTCAATTAGAACAGGCTAAACCATTGATAAATATGGTGGCTTGGGACGGGGTCGAACCGCCGACACGCGGATTTTCAGTCCGCTGCTCTACCAACTGAGCTACCAAGCCGTTTCGGGTTTCGTTGGAAAACAGCCGAACAAGTGAGTTAGTGTAAATAAGCATTTTGCCGATGTCAAATCTTCAAGCGAAAAAGGTTTCTTCCGCTTGCGATTTTTTTGATAAAAGAATTTATTGACAATAAAGTCAAAGCGCATATAATCACATTTTCAGATGGCGGTTGATACTTTGCCCGTGCCGGTTCGAGAGCCGCCGTTGCCCTGTTAGGGACGCGGCATTCAAACCGATGCAGCCACCTTTAAATATTGAGTCGAGGTTTTATTTATGTTGGGAAAAAACTTGTTTGTGTTAATTCTCTGCGCGGCTGCGTTAAATTTCGGTTGTCAGTCGAGCGAATCAACGAATAAAAATGTTTCTCTTTCGGCAAATTCCAACGCTTCGGCTAATGTGTCGCCGGATTTTTCCGGCACGCCTTCCATTATGACAAATTCAGCGCCCGGCATTTCTTCAAACCCGCAATCAGGCAATTTGAATATGTCAAATCTATCGACGCCGATTCCCGGAATAACCGACACGAAAAACGACGGCAGACCGCTGCCGAAAAATACGCCGCCGATTCCCGGCATTCCGAGCGAAGCCGAATTGAAAAGACAAATGAATACACCGATAAGCAATTCAAAAATAACGGAAAGAAAACCGCCCGTCGCTGAGCCGAATCCTCCGGTCGGTCCGATGTACAAACCGCGTCGAAACAATAAGCCTTAATTCGGTTTTATCGAGTGCAAATAAAAAATGGAACAGATACGGCATCTGTTCCATTTTTATGTTTGATAATAATAAATACTTACTCGGCGGCGACAGCTTCCGCGGTTTCACCTTTGATTAAACCGAGCGCGACCTTAACGTCGTGTTCGATGCGGTTGCGGAGTTCGATATTTTCCTTGAGCATATTTTTGACGTTTTCGCGTCCCTGTCCGAGTCGCTCGCCTTTATAAGAAAACCACGAACCGCTCTTTTCGACAATATCTCTCGTCGATGCCAAATCAATCAAATCGCCTTCTTTCGAGATGCCTTCGCCATACATAATGTCGAATTCGCATTCGCGGAACGGCGGCGCGACTTTGTTTTTGACGAATTTTACCTTCGTGCGATTGCCGACGACTTTATCGCCTTCTTTGATTGCGCCGATGCGCCTGATGTCCATTCTGACCGACGCGTAAAACTTAAGCGCCTTGCCGCCCGTCGTCGTCTCCGGCGAGCCGAACATCACGCCGATTTTTTCGCGCAATTGATTGATGAAAATAAAACAGGTGTTCGTGCTGGAAATCGCGCTCGTCAATTTTCGCAACGCCTGCGACATCAGGCGCGCCTGAAGTCCCATATGAGAGTCGCCCATATCGCCGTCGATTTCCGCGCGCGGAACGAGCGCCGCCACCGAATCGATAACGATAACGTCGATGCTTGCCGAACGAACCAGAGTTTCGGCGATGTCGAGCGCCTGCTCGCCCGAATCCGGCTGTGAAATCAGCAAATCGTCGATATTGACGCCGAGCTTTTCGGCATAATCCGGGTCCATCGCGTGTTCGGCGTCGATATAGGCGGCGATTCCGCCGACTTTCTGCGCCTGCGCGACCACTTGCAGCGCGAGCGTCGTTTTACCCGAACTTTCGGGACCGTAAATTTCGATAATCCTGCCGCGCGGAAATCCGCCGACGCCGATTGCCGCGTCGAGACTTAAACAATTTGTCGAAATCGAGCCGATTTCTTCGACGGGACGCTCGCCCAATCTCATTATCGAACCTTTGCCGAATTTCTTTTCAATATTTGCCAGCGCCGCTTCGACCGCTTTGCCTTTTGTATCTGTACTCATTTTTACCGCTTCTCCAGCCATTTTTTCTTGTCTCCTTTGTTTGTCTAAACCAGATTCAATCTTGATACAGTCTAACACAAAAAAAGGTATTTGTGAAATCTTGTTTCACGTGTGAAACAAGATTATTTTCATTTTCGTTTAATCTTTATTATCTGAGGTTTCTAAATTTAGTTGAAAAACAAAGTTAATGCAAGATTTACGAATCAATATTTTCTTTCCGATAGACGATTTGAAAAACGAGAAAAAACTTGATTTTCAGACGTTCTTTTTTATGACTGTTTCAAACAATTCAGTCGCTGAAATCAAATCGAACCGATTTCGATTGATACGAAGAAACCAAAGTTTTGCGTCGAAAGCCGTAAAACACGGGGCGAAGCGTTGCGAAACGCGGAAGAATTCTTTGCTTCCAGCCCGACAGCTAACTTCGTAAGCGTTACAAAGAAGGACACGGCAACTTTTTTAAAAGGCGTGAAGCGTGTGCTTTGCGCCTTTTTTTGCGTTAAAAAGAGGAAACGTTTTTATGAAAAAATTTACAATTATCGGCGGCGGCGCGAGCGGAACTCTGCTTGCGGTTAATCTTATAAAGAACGCCGCCGGTCAGCCTTTTGAAATAAATTTAATCGAGGCGCGGGAAAGATTCGGGCGCGGCGTCGCTTATTCGGCGACAGCGGATTTTCATCAACCGCCAGACGCTAAATACTTTTTTGTTATTTGGCGTCTCCCATTTTTTCTTTTAGAGAATCGAGCCTTTTCTGCGCTTCGGCTGCTTCGGCGGACTTCGGAAATTTGGAAACGATTTCGCGCCAGCTCGCGCCGTCGTAATGAAGCAGTTTGGCGGTTGGATTGAAAAGAAAATCGACGCCGATTTTACGAAAGCGGTCGAGGCTCGTGTAATTTAAATAAAAACTGTGCAGCGGCGCGCCCGAAGCCGCCATTTCGCGGCGGTCGAGTTTTTTGGTCGCGTCGTTCGACATCTTCAAAGCCGCGTCTTCGAGCAAATCGCCTAAAAGCAGAAGAATCGCCGGACGCAGGGCGGAATTAGGATAAGTTTCGAGAAAAATCTCGGCGCGTTCGATTTGTTCAAAACCTTCGGAAGCCTGCACGAGCTTTGCGAGGCGTTCGTCGTCGCCGCTCCGAAATTTACCGGCGACGGCTTCCGCCTGCACCCAGCCGGAATTATTGGGCAGCGCGACAACTCGATAAAAAGTTACGCCGTCGGCTTCCCTTGTGCCGGAAATGGCGACGGTTCTGCCGCGCCGCATTCTTTGAATCGGGCGGGCGAAAAGACTCGGCGCGGCGCGCAGAACGGCAAGCCGTTCATCAATAACAACCGCCGTATTTGAATTTTCGCGCGGCAGCGACGACACAGGAACAGTTTTTTTTACGGGTTTCGGCGGAAAACGCCGTCTTTGCGCTTCGGCGCTGGAACAAAATGCAAGAAAAATAAGAACGAAAACCGAAAACAGTGAGCGCTTCATAACTTTCTCCTGTAGGAATCTGAAGTTAATTTTATGGCTGAAGACCGTCGAATCTTTACGAGAATCTAATTTTTCAATTTGGCAATTCTAATTTTGTCCTGAACGCCCGCGTGATGAAAATGACAAATAGCGATTGCCAGTGCGTCCGCGGCGTCGTGCGGCTGCGGCACAGTTTTTAATTTCAGAAGCAGCTTCACCATTTCCTGAACCTGATGTTTTTCGGCGTTGCCGTAGCCGACAACCGTTTGTTTAATCAATCGGGGCGAAAATTCGGAAATCTCCAGACCGGCTTTTTCGCCGAGCAGAAGAACGACGCCGCGCACCTGTCCGAGTTTGAGGGCGACTTTGACATTAGTCGCGTAAAACGCTTCTTCGACCGAGATAACATCGGGCTGAAATTTGACGATAACAGCTTCGACGCCATCGTATATTTTCAAAAGACGCTTTGAGAAAGCATCTTTCGGACTCGATTTGACAGTGCCGTATTCGATTAGAGAATATTTCAGTCCGCTGCCTTCGATGACGCCCCAACCGAGCGTTTCGCTTCCCGGATCGATGCCTAAAACACGCATTCGTAATTCTTTTTAAAACCTGTTTTTATAAATTCAGGCAACAAGATAACTTAGATTTGCGCGTGAAAGCAAGGAAAATAAGGAAAACACGGCAAATCGGTTTGACAGGAAATCCAAACTCGCTTTCACTATTGTTTATGCAGCCGAAAAATAATTTAAAGATAGTTTCGCTTCTGCCGTCGGCGACGGAAATCGTGTGCGCTCTCGGTTTGGAAAATAATCTCGTCGGCATCACGCACGAATGCGATTTTCCCGCTTCGATTGTAAATAAACCGGCGCTGACCGCCAGCCGCATTTCGCACGAAACGATGTCGAGCAAAGAGATTGACCACGCCGTCCGCTCGCAGCTGGACGGACACGGCTCGATTTACGATTTGGACGAAAAACTTCTTCGTCAGATGAATCCCGATTTGATAATCACGCAGGAACTTTGCGACGTGTGCGCCGTTTCATATAAAACCGTTCAAAAAGCGGCGAAAATTTACGCCGCGGGCGCGCAGGTCGTTTCTTTAGAACCGAATACGATTGGAGATATTTTCGAGAACGTCAGAACAATCGGCGAATTAACCGGAACAAAAGAGAAAGCCGAAACGGTTATCGCAAGTTTGCAAAATCGTCTCGACAAAATAGAAAAGCAAACCGAAAATGTCGAAAAACGTCCGCGAGTTTTTATGCTCGAATGGCTTGAGCCGCCGTTCGCGCCCGGACATTGGACGCCCGAACAGGTGGAAATCGCGGGCGGCGATTGTCTTTTGGGACGCGCGGGCGAAAAATCGGTTACGACAACTTTTGAAGAAATTGCCGAATCAAAGCCGGAGATTTTAGTTTTAATTCCGTGCGGCTATTATAAGGAAGACATTTTGCGGCAGTTGCCGAACACGATTTTTCCCGAATCGTTTAAAGAAATTCCGGCTTTTCAAACCGGCGAAATTTGGGCTTTGGACGCGAGTTCATATTTTTCGCGTCCCGCGCCGCGTGTCGTCGACGGCGTTGAAATTTTAGCGAAAATTTTTCACCCGGCGATTTTCGGCGCGCCGACCGGCGCGGAAGCCGTTCGAGTTTCAAAAGATTTGTTTAGATTTGAATAACCGAACGCCGCAAAAATTATCCGACGAAACTTTACTTATGAAACTTATTGCAGCATTTTCTTTTTTATTATTTTTCAGTTTCGGTTCATTTGCTCAAGCGTCCGACCGGATTTTGGCGACGGCGAACAATCAAAATTTTACGGCGAAAGACCTCGCGCCCGAACTGCGGCAGGCATTTGAAAATCTTCCGGCGACGATTGCCGACACTCGGAAACAACTGCTCGAACAGCAGATTGTCGAAACTTTGCTGGAAATGGAAGCCGCCGCGCAGAAGACGACCGCCGAAAATTTAATCGAAATACAGGTCAATAATAAAGTTTCAAAACCGACCGATAAAGAAATTCAAGCGGTCTATGAAGCCAATCGCCAGGCAATCGGCGATAAAACTCCGGCAGAAGTTCGCCCGCAAATCGTCAATTTTTTGCAGCGCGACGCTAAACGGAAAAATTTTGCCGATTTTGTTTCAAATTTGAAAATCAAATATAAAGCGGCGCTCGGCAAAGACGTAAATGCGGCGAATCTGAAACCGTTTGAAGTTTTGGCAACCGTCGGCGGCAAACAAATATCGGCGGCAAGTTTCGACGCGAAAAATAAATCGACGCTCAACGATTTTGAAGCCGACGTTTACGACAACGCGCGGCAATCGCTCGAACAAATCGTTTATGCAAACCTGCTCGCCGCCGAAGCCAAAGCGCGAAACATCGAAGCGAGTGATTTAATCGCCCGTGAAATCACCGACAAATTAAAAGAATTTTCCGACGACGAGCGCGAAAAACTCGAATCGGCTTTGCAGAAAAGGCTTTTCCAAAAATACAATGCGAAATTTCTGATTAAGGAAATCGCGCCGGTCGCGCAAAATATTTCGGTTGACGACGACCCGTCGCAAGGCACTGTAAACGCGTCGGTTACGGTTGTGATGTTTTCCGATTTTCAATGTCCGGCGTGTTCGGCGGCGCATCCGGTTTTGAAACGAGTTATTTCGGAATACGCCGGTAAAATCCGTTTCGTCGAGCGCGATTTTCCTTTAACGCAGATTCACGAAAACGCTTTCCGCGCCGCGCTCGCCGCAAATGCCGCGAACGCGCAGGGCAAGTTTTTTGAATACATCGAATTGCTATACAATAATCAAAACGCGCTCGATAACGCTTCTTTGAAAGAATTTGCCGCGAAAATCGGTTTAGACCGCAAGCGTTTCGACGCCGATTTAGACGGCGAAAAATTTGCCGCCGAAGTTCGCAAAGACATCGAAGACGGCAAACGATACGGCATCTCCGGCACGCCGACAATCTTCGTCAACGGCGTCAAAGTCCGCCAGCTTTCGGCGAAAAGTTTTAGAGACGCGATTGAAAAAGCCTTGAAAAAATAGTTGTGAGTCATAAGTAGTGAGTGATAGAAAATTCCCTGACTCACAACTCGCAGCTCACAACTCACAACTAATTTTATGCGCCTTTATTTTTTAATTTTATTCGTTTTTTTGTCGGCGGCTTGCTTGAAAGAAACGGCGCGTTCAAACGTCAATATGAACGTCAATAAACCGAACGTCAACCAGACGAAAACACCGGCGCAAACGACAGCCGGAAATGTTCCGGTCTACACTTACGAAATCGTTAATACTTACAAGCACGACCCGAACGCTTTTACCGAAGGCTTGTTTTTTCACAACGGATTTTTGTATGAAAGCACCGGACAGGAAGAAAAATCGAATCTCCGCAAAGTCGAGCTTGAAACCGGCAAAGTCGTCGCGCAGCAGAATTTAGATAAAGATTCGTTCGGCGAAGGCGCAACCATTTTGAACGGCAGGATTTATCAGTTGACGTGGCAGGAAGAAACGGCGTTCGTCTATGACGCGGAAACCTTAAAACCGATAAAACAGTTTCGCTATCAAGGCGACGGCTGGGGTTTGACCAACGACGGAACGAATCTGTATATGACTGACAGCACGCACGTTATCCGCGTTCTCGACCCGGAAACTTTCAAGCCCGTGCGGATGATTTCCGTTTTCCGCGAAGACGGCAAACCGCTGATGCAGATAAACGAACTCGAATTTATTAAAGGCGAACTCTGGGCAAACGTCTGGCATTCGGAAGACCCGCGAATATTGGGAAAATCGAACGTCATCGCCAGAATCGACCCGCAAACCGGTAAACTTCTCGGCTGGATTGATTTAGACGGCATTTCGCCCGAAGACGTTAAGCGCGATTCGGAAAACACTTTGAACGGAATAGCTTACGACGACGCAAACGACAGAATTTTCGTTACGGGAAAGAATTGGCGGAAACTTTTCGAGATAAAAATTAAGCCGAAAGAGTAACACGATTGCGCTCGAAATCAGGAAAAATTTTATGTTGACAAAAATTCAATACTATACGGACGAGGAAGGCAATAAAACTTCGGTTATAATTTCATACGAAGATTGGAAAAAACTCAATTCTCGTCTGGAAAATCTGCGAAATAAACTCCGCGTTCTAAAGAGCGTTCAAAATGGAATAAACGAAGTTAAGGAAGCGAAAAAAAGCGATAGAAAACTCGAATCTCTGACGAGCTTTATCAATGAAAGTAGAAGTTAGGATTACCAGAAACTTTAAGAAAGAAGCAAAGCGTTTGGCAAAAAAGTATGCTTCCTTTCTCGCTGACCTTGAAAAATTAGAAGCCGAATTAAAACGACTTATAGAAACTTTGAAAATCTAAAATCGATTTTCAAATTTAATCTTTCGACACGAATTTCATCAAATCTTTCAAATCCAAATCATAAACCGGCACGTCAAATCGCGCTTTCAAGTCGTCAAACTGCATTCCGTCGATTAAAACGGGTTCGTCCGATTTTATCGTGTGTTTCGGAATAATGACGAAATCGCCTTTGATTTTATCTTTGACGCGGAGAAAATCCTGACCTGAAAGAAGTCCGGCGACGGCGACATCGCCGCCGAAATATGTGTTCGGAACGGCGAGAACGTGAAGCCGCGAACCGATTAAATGGTTTAATTTTTCAATCTGTTCGCTTAGAATCGGCGCGAACATCTCGCCCGTTAAAATCGTGCCGTTTAATGAACTTTGAACTTTGAACTTTGAACTTTGAACTTCCGTCTTCGGAACGACTGCAATCGGATGAGTTCGCACGTTGGCGGCGACGAAAACATTTTCATCCACAAACGCTTTCGATAAATTTCGTTTCTCTAATTTCTTCAAAAGACTTTCAAACGAATTAGTGAACGAACGAATCATTCCAACGCCGTCTTCGATTTGCGGGTAATTGCCGTAATGTCTGCGGTTTGGAATCGGCAAACCGGCTTTGATGTAAATTTCGTCGCCGAGAAACGCGAAGGTTACGCCCAGATTTTTGCGAAATTCCTTTTGCAGCTTTTCGACTTCGGCGATTGTTCGACGGCAAAATTCGGGCGTTACGCGCGTTAATCGCTCGTCGGTGTTGTAGCGTGTCAGAGCGACGGGAACGACCGCCGTCGAAACGACTTTCGGATAATGCGCCGCCAAATCGCGCAGGGTTTTTTCTAAAATCGCGCCGTCGTTGATTGTCGGGCAGAGAACGACTTGCGCGTGAAGCTCGATGTCGTTGTCGAGCAGTCTTTGAAGTTTGCCGGAAATATCGGCGCGGCTTTCGTCAACTCCGAGCAAATAAGCGCGGGTTTTTAAATCGGTGGCGTGAATCGAAACGTATTGCGGCGAAAGTCTCTGCTCGATGATGCGGTTCATTTCGTCCGGCGTTATCGAGCTTAAAGTCGTGTAATTTCCGTAGAGAAACGACAGCCGAATATCTTCGTCGCGGACGAACAGCGACGGGCGCGCGTCCGCCGGATTTCCCTTGCAGAAGCAGAAAAGACATTCGTTAGCGCATTGACGCGGCACGATTTGTTCAAATTCAAAGCCGAAACCTTCGCCTTCCTCGCGTTCGATTTCCAATTCCCAGGTTTCGCCGTTCGGTTTTTTAACCTGCAAAACAAGCTCGGTTTCGCCCGCCGTCTGAAAACGAAAATCCAGATAATCGCGGACGGTTCGCCCGTTGACACGCACGACTCTATCGCCCGCCGCGAGTTCCAATTCTTCCGCCAAACTTTCCGGCGCAACTTCCGTGATTAAAACTCCGGGTCGGCGCAACTGCGTAATCGCGGGCGTTACTGCAAATTCATACATACAAGTTAAAATCGCCGTTCATAAATTTTGCGAACAACATTAAAACATAACACATAGCGGTATCAAACGAAAGAAACGTAAGTTACTTGGTAGTGTCCTAATCTTGTAGTACTGAATAATTTTTGACTTCTTATTGTAGTTATTGTAATTTGGTAGATGAAAGGCTCGTTATTTATTCCCCCGGATTTGCTGTCCGGTAAGGTTTAGATAATGAGCCTTTCATTTAATTTTAATAGGTCTTTAATTTCCCGAATTCCGTTTGAAATTCCCGCCGTCATTGCCAGAATTATCTGTGCAAATTTACTTTTCCTGTTGTTTGCTATCAATTTCAGGCGAATGTTAAGATTACCTTTCGCATTTATACAACTGAAAATTAATTATTTATGGAATTAGCCGTCGAAGAATATAAAGTTGAAAACGAGCCGTATTATTTGCCCGTCGCGCACGAAGTCGAATTGTTTGAAACCGCTTACGAAACGCGTTTGCCCGTGATGCTCAAAGGTCCGACAGGCTGCGGGAAAACCCGATTTGTCGAATATATGGCTTATCGGTTGAATCGCCCGCTGATAACGGTCGCGTGCCACGAAGATTTGTCTTCGACCGATTTAGTCGGGCGTTTTCTGCTCGAAGGCGACGAAACCGTCTGGCACGACGGACCGCTGACGAGCGCGGTTAAAAACGGCGCGATTTGCTACCTGGACGAAGTTGTCGAAGCGCGTAAAGACACGGTTGTTATTATTCATCCGCTCACCGACCATCGCCGCCGTTTGCCGATTGAAAAGCTCGGAACTCTCGTTGAAGCGCCGCCCGAATTTATGCTCGTCGTTTCTTATAATCCGGGTTATCAATCAATTTTGAAGGACTTGAAACAATCAACGCGCCAGCGTTTCGTCGCAATGGAATTCGATTATCCAAACGCCGAATCGGAAACCGAAATCGTTGCCAAAGAAGGCGGAATTGATGAAGCGATGGCAAAAGATTTGGTAACAATCGGGCAAAAAGTTCGCAATCTGCGCGGACACGGACTCGAAGAAGGCGTTTCGACGCGTCTGCTGATTTACGCCGCGCAGATGATTGCCAAAGGAATTTCGCCGATAGACGCGGCGGAAGTCGCGCTGATTTCGCCGATAACCGACGACCGCGAATTGCAGCGAAGCATCCGCGAGATTGTTACGACGATTATTTAATCAGGCAAAAATTTAGTCATCTAACCGAAATAATCTGTTTTAAAGGAGAATTTAACCGCAGATGAACGCGGATACACGCAGATAAGAAACGGATTTAATTTTAATACTGTTTTCTTGATTTTGCCTTTATCCGCGTTCATCTGCGGTTAAATATCTCCTTTAAGTTTTCAACTACTCAATTTCTATCAACCAAAATCTTCATTCGCCTCGCTTTGTTCCGTCGCAACTTCGTCGTTCGGCTTTTGCTCGACAATCGCGGCGGGCGAATAAAGCGAGATATTAGCTTTCGATAAAGCGTTTTTTATTCCCGTCGCAACCGCGTCGAACACTTCGAGCGGCTTGTTTTCGCTGGTTTTTATCCAGAAAAGAATCGACAAATTGACGCCCTCGGCTACTAAATCCGTAACGTAAACGGTTGTTTTCGGCTCTTTGACGACGCCCGCAGTCAATTCTACAACGCTTAAAATAATTGATTTAACATTTCCAATATCTTCGTCGTAGCCGACGCTGATTTTCAGCTTCATCCGCCGTTCGGCGCTCGCGGCGCGCAGGACGAGCGGATTTGAATACATATCGCCGTTCGGCATCAGAATTATTTCGCCTTCGTCCATTCGCAGCTGCGTCGTGCGAATGCCGATATATTCGACCGTTCCCTGCTTGTCTTTGACGAAAACATAATCGCCGATTTCAAACGGCTGTTTCCACAAAATCAAAAAGCCCGACAGCAGATTATTCAAAATATCTTTCGTTGCAAAACCGACGATAAACGACGTAAAACCTAAACCCGCAATAAGACTGCCGAAGCTGAACGTCGGAATAATAATCGTCAGCGCCGTAAAAATTCCCAGAATAAAAATGGCGATGACAATCAGACGGCTGATTAAAATTCTCAGCCGCATATCCAGATTGGTTTTCCGCGACGCCGACAGAAAAACGCTTCTGAAAATTCGGGCAATCAGCCACGACAGCAGCAAAACGAGCAAACCGGCAACAAAATACGGCAGGCGCGCGAACAGATTCGTCAGCAAGCCGTCCATCGAATCGAAGATAACTTTCGGAATCTGCGACGCGTTTTCAATTACTTTGGTCGCCGTGTTCGAGTTTTGCATAAACGTCAGCATTTCTTTATTATAAAGTATAACAACGATTTAGCTGAAGTTCGGTCAAATTATACGACCGCCGAATCATATAAAATTGCTTTAATTACAAGCGAAACAGGAAAAATTATGCACAGAACAAAAAACGATATTTCAAACGAAACACGAGAAAAAGTCATCGAAAACTTAAACGCGCGGCTGGCGGACGTTATCGACTTGAAAACGCAGGCTAAACAAGCGCACTGGAACGTCAAAGGTCATCATTTCATCGGTCTGCACGAACTTTTCGACAAAGTGGCAATCGCCGCCGAAGCGCACACCGATTTAATCGCCGAACGCATCACGGCGCTCGGCGGCACGGCGCTGGGAACGGCGCGCGTCGTCGCTCAGAAATCAACTTTGTCCGAATATCCGCTGGAAATTTTTGAAGGCGAAGCGCACGTTGACGCGCTCTCGTCGGCGATGTCGGAATTCGGCAAAAAGGTGCGCGAAGGAATCGACGAAACCGACGAACTCGGCGACGCCGACACCGCCGATTTATACACGGAAATCTCGCGCGAACTGGACAAACTGTTGTGGTTCGTCGAAGCGCATATTCAGGCGTAAATATTACAAACATAGCGAATTAAAGCCGCGTTTTCGAGCGAATCGAAAACGCGGCTTTTTATTTTCCGGCGTTCAAAACGTTTCTCAAAAAATCATAAAGAGTTATACTTTTATAAAAATTTCAGGGAGATTATATAAATATGAAGGAAATCAAACAGACCAGAGAACAATTAGAAAAGCGCCGCGACCAAATCAACGACCAGCTAAGTCGCGTCAACCGGCGAGAAGAAATCAATCTCGACCGCGACACCGAGGAGCAAGCCATTCAAATGGAGCAGCACGAAGTTTCGACGACAATGGAAGCAAATCTGCGGGCGGAATTAAATCAGATTGAAGATAAACTGCTCGATTTTGACGGTTAATTTTCAAAACTTCGCTGACAAAGCACGACCAACAGCTTTTAAATTCAAACTCAAATTATGATTACAACTATTTCAGATTCTCTCATCGGCACGGTCAAAGGTCCGGGCGAGATGCCGCACGAATATCTTTTTATAACAAAGGACAACAAGAAAACGCGCATCGGCGAGTTTGTTTATTACACGGCGCAGGACGGCGAGGCGGAGCGGCAGATTATCGGCACAATCAAAGGGCGCAAGCTCGTTCGCAATCTGCCCGACGCTTTTTTGTCCGACCCGAACACGCCGCCCGCGCTGGTTTCCTCGTTGATTGGATTGGACGGCGACGCCTGCGAGATTTACGAGGTAACGGTCGAGACAATCGGCTTTTTCGATACGACGGTTAAGGATTTTAACAACCCGCGCATCGCGCCGCATCCGGGACAGCCGACTTATCTGGCGTCGTCTGAAACTTTGTCCGGGATGCTCTCGCCGAAGCGCGGCGGCGAAGTCGGCTCGGCGCATATCGGCAGTTTATTGACCAGAAATCAGGGCGAAGTTCCCGTCGTGCTGTCGATAAAAGACGTTGTTTCAACTCACTTGGCGATTCTTGCTTCGACCGGTTCGGGAAAATCCTACACGGCGGGCGTTATCGTCGAAGAATTGATGCAGCCGCACAACGGCGCGGCGGTTTTAATCGTTGACCCGCACGGCGAATATCACACGATGCAGTCGATTCACAATCACGAAAGATTTATCTCGGACGGTTACAAGCCGGAAGTTAAAATCTACACGCCCGACAAAATCAAGGTGCGCTTTTCTACCTTGACCGAAGCCGACGTGCGCTATCTGCTGCCCGAAGGCACAAGCGACAAAATGACGCATTTTCTGTCGCAGGCGTTTCGCAGTTTGAACGAGCGCTTGAAAGCAGAGAACAAACAAGATTACGCCTACGCCTATCACGATTTGCGCGACGAGGTGAACAAACAGAAATACGGCGACGAATCGAAAAAAGACGGCAGCGGCGGCAATGTCTCGTCGATTGATGGCTTGCTGTGGCGAATGGATTCGCGGTTCGATAAATCCGACACGATTTTTCACGCCAAAGACCAAATCGAATTAAACGAACTCTTTAGACCCGGACGCTGCACGATTCTCCAATTATCCGACATCGAACAGCACGAACAGCAGGTTATCGTCGGCACGCTTCTTCGACGCGTCAACAAAGCCCGAGTGATGGCGACGCGCGGCGAGCGACCGAAGGAGAGCGGCGATTTCGTCGATTATCCGGTTTTCACGCTTCTTGAAGAAGCGCACCGTTTCGCGCCCGCCGGCGCGAGCGTCGTCTCGACCAATATTTTAAAGCAAATCCTATCCGAAGGCAGAAAATTCGGCGTCGGCATCGGCTTAATCACGCAGCGTCCGGGCAAACTCGACCAGGACGTTTTATCGCAGTGTATGACGCAAATCATAATGCGCATCGTCAACCCGATTGACCAGCAAACCGTCGCCCAATCGGTCGAAGGCGCCGGACGCGCGATGCTCGCCGAGCTGCCCGCGCTGACCAAAGGACAGGCGATAATCTCCGGCGTCGGCATCAACACGCCCGTGATGTGCCGCATTCGTTCAAGACTGACCGCGCACGGCGGCGAAACCTTCGACGCTCCCGACGAATGGGCGAAATGGCACTCGTCCGATTCAAAGGAAAAACGCGAACAGGACAACGCGCCCTATCTAAAACCGACTTCGGACAAACAGCCGGAAACATTTGGCGGCGTTAGAATTTAATTTTTAATAAAAAAGATTTCATAATCAATGAAATGCAAAAAGGAAAAGTAAAATATGTTTCCGATTTGGCTGCAAGCCGGTTTTTGGGGATTGGTTGCGGGTTCTGCGCTTCTAATCGGCGCGGCGCTCGGGTTTTACGCGCGGATTTCGCGGCGGCTGATTGCGGCGATTATGGCGTTCGGAAGCGGTGTGCTGATTTCGGCTCTGTCGTTTGATTTGATGGACGAGGCTTATAAGCGCGGCGGGTTCGATTCGACGGCAATCGGGTTTGTCGGCGGCGCGGCGGTTTACACGGCGGCGAATTGGATTGTCAATAAACAGGGCGCGAAGCACCGGAAACGGTCGGGCGAACAGCAGTCTTCCGAAGAAGAAACGGGCGGCAGCGGTATGGCAATCGCGGTCGGCGCGCTGCTCGACGGCATTCCCGAATCGATTGTTATCGGCGTCAGTATGATTGGCGGCGGCGCGGTCAGTTGGGTCGCGGTCGTGGCGATATTTTTGTCGAATCTGCCCGAAGGCTTGTCGAGCGCGGCGGGAATGAAAAAGGCGAATCGCCCGGCTAAATACGTGTTCGGCGTTTGGGCTGGAATCGCCGCGATTTCCGGTGTCGCCGCGCTGCTCGGCTATTCGATTTTCAGCCGGTTTTCCGAAGAAGTCATCGCCGGAACGACGGCGGTCGCGGCGGGCGCGATTCTCTCGATGCTCGCCGACACGATGATTCCCGAAGCCTTTGAAGAAGCGCACGATTTCGCCGGACTCATTACGGTTCTCGGATTTCTGGCGGCGTTTGTTCTAACTAAAATAGGCGAATAATTTATATTCGCCCTGAATATTGCGGCGAACAATCGACTACTTTGCCGGACGTAAAGAGCGCGAAAAAAAACGAAAGCATCGGCACAAGTCTCCGACCGCGCGCCGACAAAAAATTCGACTCACTCTAAAATTCTGCTGTTATGCCGAAACAAATACGGACATTTACAGACTTTAAGCAAAACAAAAATGGACATTATCTGGGAAGAATTAACCTCCGGTCTGCCTGATTACCGGCAGTTGATACACGTCATTATCCGGCTGGTCGCGGCGGCGGCTTTAGGCGCGGTTATCGGATTGCAGCGCGAAAAAATCGGCAAGCCCGCCGGTCTGCGGACGCATATTTTAGTGGCGCTCGGCACGTGCGTGTTCGTTCTGGCGTGCAGCGGTTACGGAATGGACGCCGACGGTTTGTCGCGCGTCGTTCAAGGCATCGTTACGGGCATCGGCTTTATCGGCGCGGGTTCGATTCTCAAATTGAGCGAAGAACGCGATATAAAAGGATTGACCACTTCGGCGGGCATCTGGATGACGGCGGCAATCGGCGTCGCCGCCGGTTTGGGCGGTTTGGGTTTAGCCATACTCGCAACGATTTTAACTTTTATCGTTCTCGTACTCGCCGGAAAAATCGAAATTCAAATAAACGAAAAGCGAAATAAAGATTCCGCCGACGCTGATATATAAACGAAAAGCGGATATTCAAACATTGAATATCCGCTTTTCGTTTTTGTGTTCTGTTTATAAGCTACGGCTTCGGCTTATCTTCCGGCGCGGGCGCTTCGTCGTCGTCGAGAATTTTAACTTCCGAGCCGTATTTCTGATATTCCTTAAAGCGAATTACGTTTCGCGTTTCGTAGACTTCCCTTTTTTCGCGGAAAGTTAAACGAACGTCAGAGAGCGCGGGCAGCAGATATTTTTCATTGCTTATCGTTACCCAGTCGTAATCAATCGTTCTGGTCGCGGTGCGAATCGGGAAATCTTCGGGAATCTCGGTCGCCGAACTTTCGACGCGAAGAACGCGGAAGTTTTCGCGGTCAATCCAGATTCTGCCTTTCATTCCGGTAATCGCCGTGTCGTTTGTATAACCCGACGCCGTTACGCGCTGGAGCGCTTTGTCGCGCTCAATCGAATAATTAAAAACGACGGCGCGCCGCCCGCGAATAACGTCCGTATCGGAAATTTCAAATTTCGTTTCGCTCTCCGGTTTGAAAATCTTCGCCAGAACCGTAACGAATTCGCCGGTCGAACTCGTTCCGCCGGTTTCTTCATAGCTTCCCTTTGCCGTCGGATTATTCTCAACTATTCCGTTTCTCGACAGCACTTTATAATCTTCCTGCCCGCTCGCGCGATAATTTACGGCGACGACGAGACGGTCGAGATTGCGGAAATTATTCGTTCCGGCGTAAGCCGCGAGACGCGCAATCTGCTGTTTGACGACAAAATCCGGCATCTCTTCGACCGCCGCCAAAGTCGCTTCGCGCGCTTTGGTTAAAATCTCGCTCGATTCTTTTTCGGTCGGCGGTTTGGCGGTCGTCGGATTCAGGCGGCGGCGTTCGGCTTCTTCGAGAGAGCGTTTCAGCTCGGCGTCGTTGCGGCTTTTGGAAGTCGTCAAACCGCGCAAACCGTCCGTCAGTTGAAAACCGATGCCGCGCGTGCGAATCGCTTCGACAATCTCATCTTTTTTAGCGGGTGATTTCTGCAAATCATACAGCATTTTGACGTATTCGGCTTGTGTCAGAGGTTTTTGCGGCGCGTTTTGAGCGAATACAAAACCTGCCGTAAATAAAATTAAAATCAGGGAAAATATCTTTTTCATCGGTTCAATACAGATGCCGGCAAAGTTTCGGGCGTTGGCTGTCGGCGGGAAAATTGCAGCCTAAAGCGAAAGCGGAGACGAACCTTAAATGCTCGTCTCCGCCCGTTAGTTAAAAAAATTACAAAAAATTACAAAAAATTACAAAACCATTAGAAAAACGAAATTAATTAACCCATTCTTCATCGTAGTTCAGCTGCCAATGTCTGGTTACCCAATCTTCGGCGGCAGGCAGCGCGCTTTCCCGCCATTTTTCCAAATCGTCGGTTATCGAAAGAGACGCCAGCATTTTGCTCGGGTCTCTCTGAACCCGTATAACGTGCGTCGGAACTTCGACGATGGTTTTTTCCTCGTCGAAAATCCGCAGATTGACTTCGCTTCCGACCGGCGGCAGAACATCCAGATTAACCAGCGCGCTGTTTTCACCAAGATTTTCCGTCATACCGTTGACAAAAGCCGTTTCTCCGCTTTCCGTATCGACCCAGCTTGCCTGAACGGTCAAACTTGCCGTAATCCGCTGATGCAGATGTCCCCTGTTTGTAATCGATGAATTTGCTAATTGCGACATAAAAACCCTCCCTTATTCGTCCAAATTGTTGTATTTACCGTAAACCGCTCGTGTTTATTGCCCGACTAATCTAAAATACTATTACCGGAAAGTCAAGCACACCCAAACCGCTCAAACCGCTCATTTTGAAATTTACTTCAAAAGTTCCTTTCAAATCAATTTTGCGCCGACGGCAGCGCTTCATTTAATTAAAACCGGAAATTATCGTCGTCGTCAGCAAACTCGAATTCTCAAATCAGCTTTCCGAAAATCACCGAAACCGGCGTATAACTTCCCGGTTTTCAAAACCGATTCGGCAGTCTTGTATTGACGTTTGAAACTGCCGAATAGTTGCAGCATTTGTTCGGCATCGGGAATCGGAAATTAACATTTATTACGTCCGGCTTTCAATTCATATATTGCAGAAACGTTTTATTCGTAAATTATCGAAAAAAGACGGGATTTTTAACATAAAGTTAATTTCCGCAAGTAATACTTCTTAATAACAAAATAACAAAGACGCGTAAATCTTTACGGCTGAAAAGGAACTTAATTTGCATTGGTTTCCGCGTAAGATTTTGTTATCCGTAAAAATGCGGCAATTTTACATCAGATTTTTAATCTGTGGAACACTCAAAGATTGAACAATTAAATACTTAAACTATTTTGAAAAGTAAAATCAATTTTATTTCCGGCATTTACAATCGGGCAAAACGTGCGATAAAAAATCCAAAAAGTAAGATAAAAATTCAAAATTCAAAATATTCTTTTTTTTATAACTAACAGCAATTTTTCAAAAGACTTCTATCACTATTAAAGAGGTTACCAAATTAAATGATTACAAAAAATTCGATTAAATTATTAGCGGCGGCGATGTTTTGTCTGGTCTTGGGCATCGGACAGACGTTTGCTCAATCGACCGTAACCGGCGGCATTCGCGGTAAAATTACCGACCAGCAAAACGCCACCTTGCCGAACGCGAGCGTAACGGTAACGAATACGGGAACCAATCAAACGCAAACCGTAACGACGGACGACGACGGCGGCTATCGTTTCAGCAATCTTCAGCCCGGCACATATACCATTGGTGTGACGGCGACGGGTTTTGCCAACTTTTCGCAGGAAAGCGTCGTCGTCGAAGTCGGACAGGTTACGTCAATCGACATCCCGCTCGGCGTCGCCGGACAAAGCGCCCAGGTCGAAGTTACATCCGAAGCTCCGGTTATCAACACCAACGACAATTCAAATTCGACCAATATCAACCAAACTTCAATCAACGAATTGCCGATTAACGGAAGACGCGCGTCGAACTTCGTTATTCTGACGCCCGCGACCGTCCCGGACGGAACTTTCGGCTTAATTAGTTTTCGCGGCATCTCCGGTCTGTTAAACAACAGCACCGTCGACGGCGGCGACAACAACCAGGCGTTTTTCTCCGAAGAACGCGGACGCACACGCATTAACTACTCAATCAGCCAATCGGCGGTTCGAGAATTTCAAGTCAACGGCTCAAACTATTCGGCTGAATACGGACGCGCCGCCGGCGGCGTTATCAATACCGTTACAAAATCGGGAACTAACGAATTTCACGGCGACCTTTTTTATTACAACCGCAACAACCGAAACGGCGCGCGTAATCCGCTGGCTTTCCGTCAGTCGTTTATAAACGGTGTTCCGACAACGGTTGCCGCTAAACCGATAGATTTACGCGAACAGTTCGGCGGAACTATCGGCGGTCCGGTTATTAAAAACAGATTATTTTTCTTTTTTAGTTATGACCAGCAAAAACGTAATTTTCCCGGACTTGCCGCTATTAGAGACCCGGGTTATTTAGGTTCCGCAAACACAAACACTTTAACCGCTAGAGGCGTTACGGCGGCACAAATCAGCAATACCATTCAGTTTCTGAATTCTTTAACGGGAGAAACTCCGCGTAGAGGCGACCAGAGACTTTTTCTGCCGAAAATTGACTTTCAGATAAACAACAATAATTTATTTTCAGCGACTTACAATCGTTTGCGTTTCAAATCTCCTGCCGGCATTCAAACTCAAGCGGTTAATTTTTTAGGACGCAACAGTTTCGGTAATGATTTCGTAAATGTCGACACAACAAATTTACGTCTTCAATCGACTATTTCCGCAACTACGCTCAACGAAGCGCGTTTTCAGTATTCACGCGACCTTGAATTTCAAAACAGTCAAGCTCCGTCAACGGGCGAACCGATGACGGCTTTAACTTCGCAGGGTCAACGTTCTCCTAATGTCAGTCTTACTTTCAACGGAAACACGACTTTCGCATTCGGAACGCCGACATTCCTCGAACGCGGAAAATTTCCGGACGAACGCCGCATCCAATTCGCCGACACGGTTACAATGTCGAGAGGTCGGCATACTTTCAAATTCGGCGGCGATATAAATCGTGTTACCGACGATTTGGAAAATCTGCGCTTCCAAGCCGGTTCATTTTCTTATGCGAACATTAACGATTTTATTATCGATAATTTATTTGCTCAAGGCGCTGTTCCGGCGACTACGCTGTGCGCTTCAACAATCAATAACGCGGGACGACTGATTCCTACCGGGTTTTCGGCAAACAGAACCGCAGGACGCTGTTACTCCGGCAATTTTTCGCAGGGTTTCGGAAATCCAGGAATCAAATTTAACACTTACGATTACAATTTCTTCGCCCAGGATGATTTTCGCATAACCCCGCGTCTGACCGTTAATCTCGGTTTGCGTTATGAATACGAAAAATTGCCGAAAGCCGTATTTGCAAATACAGGTACAGGTTACAGCAACACGCTCGTCCCGAATATCGGAAGGACTTTTGCCGAAGCGACTTCGACTCTGCCGAAAGACAAAGACAATTTCGGACCGCGCGTCGGTTTTGCTTATGATTTGACCGGCGACGGCAAAACTTCGGTTCGCGGCGGCTACGGCATTTATTATGGTCGTATCATCAATTCAACTATTGCCAACGCACTCTTGAACACGGGAAGCGCGGGCGGACAATTTCAAATCAATTCGGCTTCGGTTTTAACTTTCCCGGCAGTAAACCCAACTGCGCCGAATCAAACCGTTCAAGTGCAAAATCCCTGCGCCCCGACTTTTCCGAATGTTCAAGTTAATCCTGTTTTAACCCCAACTGCAAGTAATCCTGCTTGCGCAAGTGGCTCGTTAAGCGTTCTTGCCGGCAGCGCGGCAACCACTCCGCTCGGAAATATTCAGTATTTTCAGCAGAATTTCCAAGCGCCTCTTATTAACCAGTATGATTTAATCGTCGAGCGTCAGATAAGCAAAAACACCGTTGCTTCGATTTCATATCTCGGCAGTTTAGGTCGTAGTTTACCAACGTTTATTGACCAGAATTTTAATTCGACACCCAGCAGCTTTACTAATTTCACTGTCAGCGGCGGCGCTTTCGACGGGCAACCCTTTACGTTGCCACGTTACAGTCGCGTCATCGGAAGTCAGGCAATTACCGAAATTCAAAGTTCGGTCAAATCCGAATATAACGCTTTGGTTTTGCAGGTAAATCGACGCTTTACCGATGGATTGCAATTCCAGGCAAGTTATACTTTAGCCAAATCAACGGACACCAACCAAAATTCGGCAACATTTACCCAGAATAATAGTCCGGTAAATGTCTTCGACCGGAGTTTCGACGCCGGACCGAGCAACAATGATGTTCGACATAAGTTTATTGTCAGCGCGGTTTATGCGCCTACTTTATATAAAGGAAGTCAAAAGTCGGTCTACAATTATTTGCTGAACGGTTGGTCAATCGCTCCGGTTTACGCTTTTTATTCCGGTCGTCCGTTTGACGGAAACGTGCTTTCGACAACCGGCGGCAGCACGAGTTTGAACGGCACGAGCGGTGACGCGCGTTTCCCGCTTCTTTCGCGTAACGCATTCCGTTTGCCGATTTTGTCTAACTTAGACACGAGACTTTCCAAGCGTTTCAGATTTAACGAAAGGTATAGTCTCGAATTTCTCGGCGAGGTTTTCAATGTATTTAACAGAACACAGGTTTTCGCTCAAAATAGCGGGTTGTATCAACAAAGCCCGGCTTTTAATACTCCCGGTTCGTGTTTTACTTCAGCTACACAAACTAATTTTCTGTGTTCCAGTCCAAATTTCGGTTTAGTTACGTCGACCGACAGCACTTTATATCGCGAGCGCCAGATTCAATTCTCGACGCGATTTCAGTTTTAGTTTTTCATTAGTTTGAAAAACCTTTGCGGCGCGTTTTCTTCGGGAAGCGCGCCATTTTTATTTTTAAAGGTTTACCGTTTACCATTGACGGATGCGAATTCTGCAAATAAGCTCGGCAAAAAATTTCGGCGGCGGCGAAAGGCATTTTGTCGATTTGTGCGAAGGTTTGTCGGCGGGCGGACACGACGTTTTCGCTTGCCTTCGCGTCCGAAACGAGTGGCGCGAAAAACTTTCTTTTTTGCCGGAGAGAAATTTTATAAATCTGCGGCTGAAGAATTCATTCGATATTTTCAGCGCCCGAAAGCTGGCTGAATTTATACGCTCGAATAATATTGAAATCGTTCACGCGCATCTTGCCAGAGATTATCCGGCGGCGAGTTTGGCGGTTAGATTCGCTCCCGCTGCAAAATTGGTTTTGACGCGGCACGTTCTTTTTCCGGTGAATTTTCTGCAAAAGTTTGTTTTAAGCAATGTGTCGAAAGTCATAGCAGTTTCGGGCGCGGTTGAAATTAATCTGCGAAAAACTTTTCCACGCGAAAAGATTGCCGTAATTTATAACGGCATCAACACGGAAAAATGGACAAAAACGAATCAAAAAAAAATTCGTGAATCGTTTCGGCTGGCTCACGATATTCCTTTCGACTCATTGCTAATCGGAATCGTCGGCGAACTGAAACCGCTTAAAGGTCAGCAAGATTTTGTTTTGGCGGCACAGATTGTCGCCGGAAAATTTCCCGCCGCGCGTTTTGTCGTTGTCGGCAAAGACAATTCGCGCAGTCGGAACTTTCGGCGAAAACTCAAACGGCTTGTAAAGGTTTTCGACTTGGAATCGCGTTTTTTGTGGCTCGATTGGGTCGAAGAAACTGCCGAATTGCTCGCCGCGCTCGATTGTTTCGTCTCGGCGTCGCATTCGGAAAGTTTCGGCTTGGCAATCGTCGAAGCGATGGCAAGTTCCCGCGCGGTCGTCGCAGCCGAAACCGACGGCGCGAAGGAAATAATCGAAGATAATAAAACGGGAAAACTCGTTTCGATTGGAAATCCGGTCGAATTAGCCGAAGCCGTCGAAATACTGTTAAGCGACGAAAATCTGCGGCGCGCTTTGGGCGAAAACGCAAGAAAAGCGGCGCTTGAGCGATTCGGCGTCGAAAGAATGATTGCCGAAACCGAAAAAGTTTATCGTGATATTAGAAATTAAACGGAAATCGTCTTTGTCGAAGCGCGGGCATCCTGCCCGCAAAGATTGCGCGAGCAATCTAAAAACGCATCGTAAAACTTAGTATTGAGTTTAATCCAAGCGCTTTTTGAACGCTTCGGCGTTCAAGAGCGGGCAGGATGCCTGCGCTCCCGGTAACAGTCTCTAAAAAATATGACGGCGGTTTTCTACAGGTTCGCCCGAATCCATTCAAAAGTTTTCGGCGCGGCTAATCGTGAAACCGCATTTTGCGCGAAATCCTGCCGCAGTTTTTCCAAATCCGACGGCTCGTCAACGTCAAACCATTCCGGCATTTCTTTTAACTTCAAGCCGCAGCCGAGAACATTTTCTTTCGTCTGTCGAAAAGTTTTCGGTGAACTCCATTCGACGTTTTCAAAAATTTCCGTTTTCAAACGGTTCAACCCTATTAAATAAAATCCGCCGTCCGAAGTTTTCCCCAAAATCGCGTCGAATTTCTCTAAATCTTCAAACGCGTCTTCGATAAATTTACAGGGAAAAGTCGGGCTGTCCGTTCCAATCATCACGGCTGAATCTATATTACGGCTGAAGGCGAACTCGAAGGCATTAAACATTTTTTCGCCTAAATCGCTTCCCTTTTGTTCGACAAAAAACGTTTTGGAAAGCGCGAACCTGTCGAAATATTCACGTTCATTGCCGGGCGAATATGCAATTATCAGTTGATTTCGGAGAGATTCTACTTTGGCAATCGTATCGGAAAGCAGACAAGCCGCGAAATCAGCCGACCGCTCAGGCGTAAGATACGGCTGAAGCCGCGTTTTGACGTTTCCCGCAATCGGAACTTTTGCCATAATGATAACTGCACGTTTCATTTCAACATTATACAAAGAAAATTATGCATTATTACAACGAAGAAGATTTGGCGCGTTTCGGCGAAATCGGCAAATACAAACCCGAATTGTTCGAGAAATTTATGGCTTGGTATCAGGCTTGTCAGGAAGAAGGCGCGCTTTCAAAACGCGAAAAAGCCCTGATTGGTCTGGCGGTTTCGGTAACGGTTCAATGCCCTTACTGCATCGACGCCTATACGAATTCGTGTCTCGAAAACGGCTCGAATATGGAACAGATGACCGAAGCGATGCATCTGGCTTCGGCGATTCGTGGCGGCGCGAGCCTCATTCACGGCATCCAATCGCACAACGCGCGCGACAAAGTTTCGATGTGATTTCAGCCGCAGAGAACACAGAGAAATACAGAGAGATATTTTATAAAAGAGATTTAAATAGATTTATTAAAGTGTAGAATTTGTCTGATTTTAGCTTTCTCTCTTTTATTCTCCGTGTCCTCTGTGGCTAATTTTTTTTCAAATGCAAATTGAACCTATTCAAATCACGCGCAGAGACGGCAAATCCGCGCTGCCGAAATCGTCCGTCGCGTTCGACGCGAAATTAAATTCGCACGGCTTGGATTTGCGCGCTTCAAACGTCGAGATTTTGCAGGTCAACGTCGGGAAATTATGCAATCAAGCGTGTAAGCATTGCCACGTTGACGCTTCGCCGACGCGCACGGAAATTATGTCGCGTCAGACCGTCGAAGCGTGTCTGAATGTTTTGCGCGAATTTAAGGTTTCGACGCTCGACATTACGGGCGGCGCGCCGGAGATGATTCCCGATTTCCGGTATTTTGTTCGGGAAGCGCGCAAAATCGGCGCGAAAATTATCGTCCGGCATAATTTGACGGTAATGTTTGAAGCCAATCAAACGGATTTGCCGGAATTTTTCGCCGCAAATCAAGTCGAAGTCGTATCGAGCTTGCCGTATTTTCTTCAGCAGCAAACCGACGCGCAGCGCGGCGCGGGCGTTTTCGATAAATCAATCGAAGCAATTAAAAAACTAAACGCCGAAGGTTACGGCGTCGAAAACACGAATTTAATTTTGAATCTCGTCTATAATCCGACGGGCGCGTTTCTGCCGCCGGAACAATCCGCCATTGAAGCCGATTTTCGCCGTGAGTTAAAAGCGCGTTACGATTTATATTTTAATAATCTTTTTACGATTACGAATATGCCGGTCGCGCGTTACCTCGATTACCTGCGGCATTCCGGCAACGAAGAAAAATATATGCAGAAGCTGTTGGGAGCGTTTAATCCGGCGGCGGTCGAAGGTTTGATGTGCCGCAATTTAATCAGCGTCGATTGGCGCGGGCGGCTGTTCGACTGCGATTTTAACCAGATGCTGGAAATGCCTGTTTCGCTCGAACTGCCGCAAACGATTTTCGATTTTACGCCCGGAAATTTCGCCAATCGTAAAATAAAAACAGCCGCGCACTGTTTCGGCTGCACCGCCGGTTCGGGTTCGAGCTGCGGCGGCGCGGTCGCTTAAAATTTATAGATTCAAAAAATCCGACATTTTTTGTTCATTCCTTTGAGCAATGGCAGTTTAGTTTGCAATTTTCTCTACAGCGTTTCGGTGAAAGATTGAAAGAATTTTTGAAGATTGATTGTCGCGCCGGCAGAAGCGGAAAAGTGCTGTTCATTCAAGACCTTAACCGGCAAAATGCCGATTCCGGCGGAAGTTAAAAAGATTTCGTCGGCGTCGATTAGCTGGCGCAAACCGGCTTTTGTTTGGCTGACGGCGAAGTTTTCCAATATAAACGCCCGCGTCGTTCCGGCAAGACAGGCGGTTTCCAAAGCGGGCGTAAATATCTCGCCGTTTTTCACCCAGAAAATGTTTGCCGTCGCCGCGGAAACTATTTCTTTCCGTTCATTTAATCGAACGGCTTCGTCAAAACCTTTGGCTTTGGCGTCTTCCAAAGCCAGAATATTTTCTAAATAATTGGAGGTTTTAATCGCGGCAATCGGCGATTTTGAGTTGACCGGAAAAGGCGAAACAGTGAGACGCGCATTTTGCGAAACAGCGCGAAAATCAGCCGTTTGAATTAAAAAACTCGTTTTGGCGTTTGTTTGGGATTGCCAGACGCGACCCGGCGATTCGTCAAAAATCGTCAAACGCGCTCGTCCGTCGCCCAGCCGATTAACTTCGACGACTTCAAAAAGCGCGGCTTTCAATTTTCCTCCGGTTAAATCCGACAAATCAATTCGTAATCTATCAGCCGCCGCGTTTAACCTGTGCCGGTGTTTTTCCCACAAAAAAGGTTTTGAATTATAAAAAGCGACGGTCGTAAAAACGCCTTTGCCGTAAATGGCGGCGACGGAAACGGCGGAAAGAAAAGAATTGTCGGCGGGAATTATGCGGCGGTTAAAACTGACAAATCTGTGCATATTTTAACCGTTCAAATATTCGATTAAAAGCCGAGCGAGCTGCACATCGAGCAATAATCACAAGGCTTTCCCGCCGGTTCATACGGGCAGATTTTTTCGGTTTCAAACCGCGGCGCGTTTGTTTCGTCGGCGGCTTCTGGAATCGTAAATATTTGACGGCTCGGATGATTTGAAGATTGAACGCCGAAAGTTAAAGGCTGAAAAGCGCTTTGATTCCGAGCGTCCAGTTGTGTTTCGAGAGCGTTGAGTCTGTCGTTTATTTTTTCGAGACTCACACGCAAAGACGTAAAATCGTTTGTTTCCTTCTCATTTTCCTGAAGAAGAAGCGCGATTTGTTCCGCCAGATTTTTTGCCCTGTTATCTTCCATTTCAAATTTCGGAATTTAGTTTTTTATTTTCCGGCTTTGAGTATCGTCCGGCAGCAAATCGACATAATCGACCACGCCGACAATCGCTGAATCAATCGCCGCGCCCTGTTTTCCCGTCGCCGCCGTCGAAGCGCCCCAGCCTTCCTGCAAAATTAAAACGATGTCGCCGCTCCCCGCCGAAACCGAATCGAGCGCGAGCAAAGTATTTTCCATATCCGCGCCTTCGGGAGTAATCTGTCGGCAAAGCATCACGCGCGCGCCTTCGTAACGCTGGTTTTTCTGCGTGGCGACGACGTTTCCGATAACTTTTGCAAGAAGCATTTTTTAATTAGTCGCTAAAAAGCACAAAAAACGCATAAAAATTCTTTGTGTCTTTTGTGTTTTTTTGCGGCTATTCCTTTCTATAAATGTGCGCTTCCGAATCGACGATGCCGACAATCGTGCAGTCGGTCGGCGTCGAATCGCGTTTAAATGGAAAGCTAGCTTCTTTGCCGCGACACCAGAAAACCAGTTCGCCGACGCCCGCGCCTATCGCATCGAGCGCAATCTGCGGCTTTCCTTTCGCTGTCAAATCGGCATTCAAAGTTTGTACAATCAAAAACTTTCGCCCTTCGAGCGATTCGTTTTTGACGGATGAAACTACTGTTCCGATGACGCGTGCGAGCTGCATAAAAGTAATTGCGGGAAGTTTCAGATAGTTGCGGGTTGTTGCAGAGTTAAATGCGCATAACTTTCCGTAACCATCCGCAACTACTGCTAACTCTGTGAACTTGTAAAATCAATCGTGTCGATGACGCCGACAATTGCCGCATCGACCGGACAATCCTTATTGCCTTCGGCAAGCCGCGCGCTTGAGCCGGCGACGACGAGAACTCGTTCGTGAAAGCCCGCGCCGACCGTATCGACCGCGACGACGTAACCGCTCTGGTCTGTGCCGTCAAGGTTTATCGGCTTGACGATAAGCAGTTTTTTGCCGTGCAGACGCTCGTCTTTTTGGGTCGAGACGACCGTTCCTAAAATTCGCGCAATTATCATTTTCAGTTATCAGTTATCAGTTATCAGCCGGAAATTATGTTGACTGATAACTGTTCACTGTTTGAGTCCGAGCGGTAAAATCTCATCGACGCTGCCGTGCGGACGCGCGATAACGTGAACCGAAACGAGTTCGCCGACGCGACGAGCCGCTGCCGCACCCGCGTCCGTCGCCGCTTTGACTGCCGCAACGTCGCCGCGCACAATCGCCGTAACAAAGCCCGCGCCGATTTTTTCATAACCGACGAGCTGGACGTTTGCCGCTTTGACCATCGCGTCCGCCGCTTCAATCATCGCCACAAGTCCTTTACATTCAACCATTCCAAGCGCTTCCTGCATTTTCGAGTTTCTCCTAAAAAGTTGTGTTTCGGAAATTACTGAGAAAAGATTTTACCTCGAATTCGCAGCTTGTGCGAGAAGTTCAATCAATTCTTCGCGGGTTAAAGAAATTTTCGCACCCGTAGAGTTTGGCTTATTTGTTGAATTTCCGTCAAGTTCGCAGGTAATTTTCGCCTCGTGCAGATAACCGCAAGATTGACAGCGCGCCGATTCGGTTAGATAACCGGCTTTTTCGCGGATATTTATAAGTTTTTCAATCGCGTCGTTCGGCAAATTATTCGCGCCGCCCAAAGCGCGGGCGAGAATGGCGATTTTCGCAGTGTGTTCAAGTGTTTCAAGGCGGTCGAACGCCTCCCACAAATTTCCGCCGTATGCGACCGCGCCGTGATTCGCCATTAAAAGCGCGTTGTGATGTTCGACGAACGGCTTCATCGAATCGGTCAATTCGTTTGTCGAAGGCGTTCCGTAATCGGTCAGCGGAACGCAGCCTAAAGTTAAGATGACTTCCGATAAAATCGGCGCTTCAATCGCTAAACCCGCAACCGAAAAAGCCGTTCCGTGCGGCGGATGCGCGTGGCAGACGGCGTTGATGTCGGGACGCATTTTATAAATTAAAAGGTGCATCGCAAGTTCCGACGACGCTTTTTTGTCGTTCAGCGGTTTGCCGTCCAAATCCGTAATCGCCAAACCGTCTTCGGTCATACGACCTTTGGAAACCTGCGTCGGTGTCGCCAAAATACGATTCTCGTCGAGACGACAGCTGATATTTCCGTCCGACGAAACGACGTAGCTTCGTTCATACAACAGTTTTCCGATTTCGATGATTAATTTTCGGGCTTGCGATTCGTCCATAAAAAAGAAACCACAGATTAACACAATTCCGAACACTTTGGAAAAAATCAAGCGGCGTTCGTTTCGGTTAATCCGTGGTTTTTATATTTTTTTGCCCGTCGATTCAGCGGCGAAAAACTCTTACCGGCGCAGGCGGCGGCAGCGGCGGCGGCGGAACTAAATTGTTGAGCGAATCGGCGTCAAATGAAACTTCCGCATTTCCGACCTGTTTGAATTGTCCGCTTTCGTCCATTTCAAAAGTCCCCGAAAATTTATCGACTTTGGTTTGCGATTGGGCTTTGAGACGCGCGTTTTCTTCTCTCAAGCGCTGGTTTTCAAATTCCATCGCCCGATGATATTCGCGATGCCGTCTCAAACCGTTATTAAATCGGAAGCTCGGCGCGGCAACCGACACAAAAAAACTGGCTATGAAAAGCCCGACTGCAAATGTTAGGAAAAACGGAACAACTCTTTTGAAAAAACTTTTGCTGCACATATAAAATCACCCCTTTAATATTTTAATACCAAAAACTACCGTCGAAAAATCAAACTTTTTCCCGCTGCTTGACCTGTAATTTCTCCGAGCCGGATTTCACGCTTTTTCCATTGACATTATTCGGCTGTGCCAGAAAATATGAAAGACTTTCGAGCGAAATCGTCAAATCCACTGTTTTCAATTTAACGCCGTTTTCAACCCGCAGAGGCGTCGGCGCAAAATTCATCACGGCTTTTATTCCCGCCTTTGCTATCATTTCCAGAACGCTCTGCGCGAACGGCGCGGGAACGGCGATAACCGCAACATCTATCTTATCTTTTTTAACCGCATCGGCAAAGTTTTTTATATCGAAAATTTCGACCTCGCCGACTTTCTGCCCGATTTTTTCGCGGTCGGCGTCAAAAAGTCCGGCAACCGTAAAATTCGATTGTGTAAAACCGTAATAATCGGCGAGCGCCGTTCCAAGGCGTCCGGCGCCGATTATCGCCACGCGATGTTCTTTTTCGAGTCCTAAAATCTTCGTCAACTGGTCGCGCAGCTCATCGATGTAATAACCGACGCCGCGCACGCCGAATTCGCCGAAATACGCCAAATCCTTGCGAATCTGCGCCGAATTCAAGTGAAATCGTTTCGCCAGAGAGTCGCTCGACACGGTTTTCACGTTTTCGGCGGCAAGCTCGTTCAGGCAGCGCAGATAAACGCTGAGGCGGTTTGTCGTCAGTTCTGATATTTTTTCGGACTTCATTCGGGATTTACTATAAACCTAATCTTCGCATTTGTGAAAAACTTCCCTAAGCCTTAAAGATGTCCGAATCGTTTTTCATCGTTGCCCTTAAAATAAATATCTACTACAATTTATGTTTCAACTGTGAAACAATATGATTGCATATCTGTCAGGGAAACTCTTAGAAAAAGAAGCTAACTTAGTGATTATAGATGTCGGCGGCGTCGGCTATGAAGTAACGATTCCGCTTTCGACTTTTTATGATTTGGGCGAAATCGGCGAAGACGTGTCCTTGCGAATTTTTACTTACGTGCGCGAAGACGCGCTCCAGCTTTTCGGCTTTAAAACCGTCCGCGAGCGCGAATTGTTTTTACTGCTTATTTCCGTATCGGGAATCGGTCCGAAATCGGCGATTACGGCGCTTTCGGGAATGAGCGCCGACGAAATAATCGGTGCGATTCGCCAAAACAATCTGGCGCGGCTCAATTCGATTCCGGGTGTCGGCAAAAAGACAGCCGAAAGATTGGTCATCGAACTGCGCGACAAAATCGCCAAACTTTCCGCCGTGTCGAGCGAGGAAATGAAAGCCGAAGGTATTCCGCAAACTTCCGGCGATGACGTTTATGACGACGCCATTTCCGCGCTCGTCAATCTCGGTTATCAAAGCAGCGCCGCCGAAAAAGCATTGAAACAAGCGATGCAGGAAGGCACGGAAATGAGCGTCCAGAAATTACTGCGAAAAAGTTTGCAGCTTCTGGCAAAAGGGTAAAAAACAGTTCGGTGTCCACAGTCCAAAGTCCGGTGTCGAAATCAAAAATTAACTCTGGACTTTGGACTGTGGACTTTGAAAAAATGAGCGAAGATTTTGAAAACAACGACAACCGCGACCCGAACGCTTTTGAAGAGGAAAAGCAGATTGAACTTTCCCTGCGTCCGACAAAGCTCGCCGAATATATCGGGCAGAAAAAGGTCAAGGACAATTTAAGAATTTATATGAAAGCCGCGCTCAAGCGGCGCGAAGCGCTCGACCACGTTTTATTGTTCGGTCCGCCGGGCGTCGGCAAAACTACGCTTTCCAACATCGTCGCCAATGAAATGGGCGCGGAACTGAAGACGACGGCGGGACCGATTATCGACAAAGCCGGAGATTTAGCCGCGATTCTGACCAATTTGAGCGAAGGCGACATTTTGTTTATCGACGAAATTCATCGCTTAAATCCGGCAATCGAAGAAGTTCTCTATCCGGCGATGGAAGATTACAATCTCGATTTGATGATTGGACAAGGCACGGCGGCGCGTTCGATAAAACTGGAGCTGCCGAAATTTACGCTTGTCGGCGCGACGACCCGTCCGGGAATGATTACCGCGCCGCTTCGAGGACGTTTCGGCATCGTCTTTCATCTCGATTTTTACAATATTGAAGATTTACGCACGATTATTTCGCGTTCGGCTGATATTTTGAGCGTCGAAATCGAAGAAAACGGCGCGACCGAAATTGCCCGCCGCTCGCGCGGAACTCCGCGCATCGCCAATCGTCTGCTTCGCCGTGTGCGCGACTACGCCGAAGTCGATTACGACGGACGCATCACCGAAGCCGTCGCTTCGGACGCGCTTAACCGTATGGAAGTCGATACTTACGGACTCGACGAAGTTGACCGAAAACTGCTGTTGACGATTATCGAAAAATTCGACGGCGGACCGGTCGGTTTGGGAACGATTTCCGCTTCGATTCACGAAGAAAAAGATTCAATCGAAGAAATAATCGAGCCGTATTTAATTCAAACCGGATTTCTAAATCGCACGCCGCGCGGCAGAATGGCGACGCGTCTGGCGTATGAGCATTTCGGGCTGGAAAATTTATTGAAAAGACCGGACGCGCCCGGACTATTCGGTTAAATAATCGGTTAAATAAATTTGACGCGAAACGGAAAATGAAAGAAGGAAGCAATAATTAATTATTGCTTCCTTCTTTCATTTTCCAACCTTTCCCGAAATAAATTTTACGAATCTATTTCGCCGATTTCGTCAACCTCTTCGGTAACTTCGAGTAAAGACGCGCTCGTTACCATATCGCCGTCGTTCATCCGAATCAGCGTTACGCCCTGCGCGCTTCTGCCGGTTTGACGGATGTGTTCGGTGTCGAGCCGGATAAGTTTCGCCTGTTGGGTGATGATTATCACTTCCGAATCGTCATCGACGGGGAAAACGGCGACGACTTTGCCGGTTTTTTTCGTCGCCTTCATATTGATAACGCCTTTTCCGGCGCGCGATTGCAGGCGATACGTTCCGACTTTGGTTTGTTTGCCGAAGCCTAATTCGGAAATCGACAGCATTTTTTCCGATTCATCTTTTGAAACGGCACAAGCGGACACGACGAAATCGCCTTTTCTCAAAGCGATGCCGCGCACGCCGCGAGCGACTCTGCCCAACGGTCGGGCGTCGGATTCGTCAAAGCGAATCGCCATTCCGTCGTTGGTAGCGATGAAAATCTGCTTTTCGCCGTCGGTTACGAAAACATTTAAAAGCTCGTCGCCGTCGTCAATATTTATCGCGTTGATGCCGTTGGCGCGAATGTTTTGATAAAGCGACAGCGAAGTTTTCTTGACAATGCCTTTTTTCGTAACCATTACGACGTAAACATCGTCGGTAAAATCTCTGACAGGCAAAACTTCGACCAGTTTGCGCTCGGTTGAAATGTTAATTAAATTGACCAGCGCTTTGCCGCGCGCGGCGGTGTCGGCTTCCGGGATTTCGTGAACCTTGATTTTGAAAACCTGACCGTCGTCGGTAAAAATCATCAAAAAAGCGTGCGTCGAAGCCGTGAACAGATGTTCAATAAAATCTTCGTTTTTCGCCTTCGCGCCGAATCTGCCTTTGCCGCCGCGCCCTTGCGTCGAATAAGCCGAAACGGGCGTTCGTTTGATATAACCGGCGTTCGTAACCGTTATGGCAACTTCCTCGTCGGCGATTAAATCTTCGATTTTCAACTCGATTCCGGCATCGACAATCACGGTGCGCCGCTCGTCGCCGAAGTTTTTTCTAACCTCTTTCAATTCGTCGATAATTACCTGACGAAGCAGCGGTTCATTAGTCAAAATCGCTTCGAGTTCAGAAATTTGTTTGAGAATCGCCTCTAACTCGTCGATAATTTTCTGGCGTTCGAGCGCCGACAGACGGCGAAGCTGCAAATCGAGAATCGCCTGCGCCTGAATGTCGGAAAACTGCAAAGCGCCGACGATTTTTGCGAGGTCTTTGGCGAAAACGTCAGCCGAAACTTCCGCCGGAGCGCCGCGCCACGTTTTTATTTCCGAAACGCTCGCGAAATTTCCGGTCAGCCACGCTTTGGCTTCGTCAATCGAGCGCGAGTTGCGAATCAGCGGAATAATATAATCGAGCGCGTCGATTGCCTTGTTCAAACCTTCCAAAATGTGCGCTCTGGCTCTGGCTTTTTTCAGCTCGTAAATCGTGCGGCGGCGAATGACTTCGCGGCGGAAAGCGACGAACGCTTCGAGCATCTGCTTTAAGTTCAAAACGCGCGGCTGACCATCGACAATCGCCAGATTGATAATGCCGAACGACATTTGCAGCGGCGTCAATTTATAGAGTTTATTGAGAACGACCTGCGGCACGGCGTCGCGCTTGAGTTCGATGACGACGCGGATGCCTTCGCGGTTCGATTCGTCGCGGATTTCCGAAATGCCGTCGAGCCGTTTTTCGTTGACGAGTTCGGCAATTTTTTCAATCAGCTTCGATTTATTGAGCTGATACGGAATTTCGGTAACGACAACGGCGTCGCGTTCCGAGTTGCCGCGCCCGACTCTATCGATAGCGGCTTTGGCGCGCATCTGCAAAATGCCGCGCCCCGTTCGGTATGCTTCGTGAATCGCCTCGCGTCCGTAAATAAACGCGCCGGTCGGAAAATCCGGTCCCGGAATAATTTCGATAAGCTGATTTATCGTAATGTCGGGATTTTTTATAAGTTCAATCGTCGCGTTAATAACTTCGGTCAGATTGTGCGGCGGAATTTTCGTCGCCATACCGACGGCGATGCCTTCCGAACCGTTGACGAGCAGATTCGGAATGCGCGTCGGCAGCACAATCGGCTCACTTAAGGATTCGTCGTAATTCGGCTGAAAATCGACGGTTTCCTTTTCGATGTCGGCTAAAACGTCGTTCGTCAATCGCTGCATACGAACTTCGGTATAACGCATCGCGGCGGCGTTGTCGCCGTCAATCGAGCCGAAATTTCCCTGACCTTCGACGAGCGGATAACGCAAAGAAAATTCCTGCGCAAGGCGAACAACCGTGTCGTAAACGGCAGTATCGCCGTGCGGATGATATTTGCCGATGCAGTCGCCGACAACACGCGCCGATTTTTTATACGGCTTATTGTGCGTGTTGCCGAGTTCGGACATCGCCCACAAAACGCGGCGATGAACGGGCTTCAAACCGTCGCGCACGTCCGGCAGCGCGCGTCCGATGATGACCGACATCGCGTAATCGAGATACGAACGCCGCATCTCGTCTTCAATATTTACCTGATTCTGATTTCTTTCTAAAATTGTGTCCATTAAATTTTCCTGTGCGCGCAATTATTTTTCTGCAATTTTTGCGTTATAAAAGAGACTGTTTGAAAGGGCTGATACAAATAAAATTTGAAATTTCGCCCGCTTTAAATGTATAATTATTATACAGGTTTCGAGCTTAATCGGCAACTTGTAAAACCTTTGCAAAACACTCAAAAATAAACAACTTCCCGCTTTATTTTAATCTTAAAACTCAATTATAAATTTCCGTAAAATCCCGGAGGAAATCAATGTCTTCGTCTCCTGTCAATGTCGAAAAAGACACGCGCCGCATCAGCCGCGTTTCGCTCACTCTGCCCGTGCGAATCGAAGCGCGAGTCAATCAAACCGTTTCGTGGAATGAAATCACGCGTCTGACGGACGTTTCGGCATTCGGCGCGGGGTTTAATCTCAACCGTCCTGTAAAGCGCGGGCGGCTCGTTCAAATGACGATTCCGCTGCCGCGCAAACTGCGCTGTTACGATTTTACCGAGCCGCAGTATAAGATTTGGGGTTTGGTCAGAAGCTGTGTTTCCAGAAACGACCCGCGGGCGGCTTCGGAAATTCACGCGGTCGGCGTTGCTTTTATCGGCAGAAATCCGCCGAAAAGTTATCTTGACGACCCGGCGAAATTGTATGAAATTTCGCACCGTGAGGACGGGCAGCTCTGGCACGTCGTCGATGCGCTGAATAATACTCCCGACGAAAGCCATCTGCCGAATCATCTGCGGCGGCACACGCGTTTTCCGCTGCCGACTAATATTTTAATTGAAACGCTGGACGAAGAAGGCAACGCGACGGCGAGCGAATCGACCGTAACGGAAAATATAAGTTTGAGCGGCGCGGCGGTTTTCTCGATGCTGAACGTGGAAAAAGGCTCGTTTCTAAGGGTTAAAAGCGAGCAGTATAACGTCTCGATTATTTCGGTTGTGCGCGGCAAACATCTCGGCACAGACCATATACCGCGCCTGCATCTGGAATTTATCGACAGATTTTTTCCGCTCGAAGGAATTGAGTAGTAGATGATAGGTGAAAACAGAATTCTTTACTTTTCACTTTTCACTTTTTTTACTTTCGCCTTCTGCCTTGTAGCCGATTTATCACGGGCGCGAACTAAGATTTTCAGCTCGTTCATAAATTCGGACACGTCTTCAAATTCTAAATAAACCGACGCGAAACGGACGTAGGCGACTTTATCGAGCGCTTTGAGACGCATCATAATAAGTTTGCCGAGTTCGCTGGTCGGCACTTCTCTATCCGACGATTCCTGAACGTGTTTCTCGATTGAATCGACCTGCGCTTCGAGCTGCACGGCGGAAATCGGACGCTTTTCACAGGCGCGGAGCAAGCCGGACATAATCTTGCTGCGGTCGAAATTCTCGCGCCTGCCGTCCTTTTTAATGACCATATACGGAATTTCGTCGATGCGTTCATACGACGTAAAACGCCTGCCGCATTCGAGACACTCGCGCCTGCGCCGAATCGAATCGCCGTCTTTTGCTTCGCGCGAATCGACGACTTTATCTTCCAAATGTGTGCAGAACGGACAACGCATATTGATTTTGGATTTTAGATTTTAGATTGTTCAAAACGTAAATCTGCCGCAGTATATTCAAACAATCGACTGTTGACCGCTTTCCCTTTCGTGTTCGATTTCTTCCGCCGCGTGTTCGCCGGAGAGTAAGCCTTTTAAGCGCGCGAAACTTACGTCGCCGCGCAGAAAGTAATAAAACCCGAAAAACACGGCGGGCGCAAAATAAACCAGATGCATTGCGATTGAAACCGCCGCCGCCTGGTCTTTATCGATGTTTAGAAATATCAAACCGCCCGCCGTCGCCGCGTGAAACGCTCCCGCCGCGCCGCCCGGCGTCGGGACAACCGAACCGATTGCCGCAAAACCCATTACAAACAGCGAATCGCTGAAGCTGACCGGCAAATCGAAAGCCAAAATGACGAGCCACGTCGGAACGGCAATCGACAGCCACAGCATAACCGTCCAGAACAAAATCGAAACAACTTCGCGCCAGTCTTTCAATACTTGCAAGGACGCCGCTAACTGTTTCAAAACGCTCAGGATAATGCTTCTGACGCGGCGCGGAATAAATCTCTTATCGATTGCATTTTCCGTCCAATCGATTATCGCGCCTGAATATTTCTGATAAAAATATAATGCGGCAAATCCGAAAACAGTGCCGGCGAGCATCAGATTTCCGACTAACTTTATATACGCGACCTGCGATTCGCGCCCGGCTGGAACATTGAACCACAGCAGATTTATCGAGAAAAAACATATCAGCGATGCCAAATCAAAAATTCTTTCGACACCCAGAGTTACCAGCGCCGCGCTCGGTCGAACGCGCCGGTCGCGCAGGGAGAGCCACATCGGACGCGCCAGTTCTCCGATTCTGCCGACAATCATAATCACCGCGAAACCGACGGTCGTCGCCGCGAAAAGCTCGCGCAGCGAAGTTTTCGTCAGCGGTTCGAGCAGAACGCGCCAGCGCACGGCGCGCAGAAAATAGCCCAGACAAGTTATCGAAGTTGCTAGAATCAGGTAAGTCGCGTTGGCTTTTCGCAGGCTTTCGCTGACTTCCTGCCAATTCAAATTACGCCCGAAAAACCAGATAATAAAAACAGCGAATAAAAATAGAATTATGAACTTTAAAGACTTTCGCAAATTATTTAACGACCTTGCCGGTTAAAAATATAAAATTGTGTTATACCGGAATTAAAAACACAAGATACAGTATTTCAGTCGAAGTTGCCAGTTGCAGAAGCCTTGCTTGTATGCTGAAAGTGTCGATGATAACTGAGTTATAACACTTGCAAAAAATATTCGATACATTTTTTCATACGCTTTTCTTTTTTCCGCCGCTCAACTAGACTAAAGTTTTCGATTTTCAGGACATTTTTATTCTTTTTCTATTACTTTCTTATTACTTATGGGCAGAAAATATCGTGTCGGAATTTTAGGCGCAACCGGAACGGTCGGGCAGAGATTCGTCCAATTGCTGGAAAATCATCCGCAGTTTGAAATTACGGCGCTCGCCGCTTCCGACCGCTCGGCGGGCAAGCGATACGCGGAAGCGTGCGCGTGGAAGCTGCCGGGCGCGATGCCTGAATATGTTAAAAATATAGTCGTCGAGCCGATTGCGCCGCCGCTCGACTGCGATTTGGTTTTTTCCAGTCTGCCGACAAACGTCGCCCGCGAAACAGAAGAAGCCTTTGCGCGCGCCGGTTTTCCGGTTATCAGCAATTCGTCCGCCTATCGAATGGACGCCGACGTGCCGCTTCTAATACCGGAAATCAACTTTGACCATCTCGGTCTAATCGAAGTGCAGAAACGCAAACGCGGCTTCGGGCGCGGTTTTATTATCACCAATCCGAATTGCTCTATTATGAGTTTCGCGCCGCCGCTCGCCGCTCTGGACAGAAGATTCGGCGTCGAATCGGTTTTCGTTACGACTTTGCAGGCGATTTCCGGCGCGGGTTATCCGGGCGTTTCCGCCTTCGATATTACCGAAAATGTTTTGCCGTATATCGCGGGCGAAGAGCCGAAAGTCGAAACCGAAGCGCAGAAGATTTTAGGTATTTTCAACGGCGAAACAATCGAAAAAGCGGATTTCACGGTTTCGGCTCAATGTTTCCGCGTCAACGTCATCGACGGACACACCGCTTCCGTAAGAGTCAAACTCAAACAAACATCGACACTCGAAGAAGTAATCGAAGCAATGCAATCGTTTCCGTCGCTCAAACTCCACTCGTCGCCCGAAAAATTCATCGACATTTGCGACGAACCTTCGCGCCCGCAACCGCGCCTCGACCGCGACGCAGGGAAAGGAATGACAATCACCGTCGGCAGACTTTTTCCCGACAACATTTTCGATTACCGCTTCGTCGGACTCTCGCACAACACCGTGCGCGGCGCGGCTGGCTCGGCGATTCTGAACGCGGAACTGCTTATTGATAAACGGATTTTGTAAACTTGGAGAGAAAATTACAATCAGGTAAGAATTAGTTGGAAAATTTTGCTTAACAACATAGTTTATTTTTCGGGATTCACCGCGATATAAACCATATTGGCTATCCCGTTGTATTGCTTTACCCCTAAGCAGGTAAATTCTATCTTTTCGACAATTCGTTGTGAGGCAGTATGCTTCGGGTCAGTTAAAGCAATTACCTTCGCAAATCTCAACTGCTCAAATCCATATTTCAAACAACCAGCCGCTGCTTCCGTAGCGTATCCGTTGCCCCACGATTGCCGAGCGAAAAGATAACCTAATTCTATTTCTCCACTTTCTTCAAGACGCGCAAAACCACAACTACCGATAATCTTTTGACTTGCTTTTTCTACAACTGCCCAACGACAAAATCCATTTTCTTTTTGGTAATCTACAGCCCAACTTAGAAACCGGTGCGCTTCATCAATACTCCGGTATGCTTCGCCTTCGCCAATATGCAACATAACTTCAGGATTGCTGCATATTTCAAATAAATCTTCAGCGTCATCAGCCGTCCAAGTTTTCAGGATAAGTCTATTCGTTTGGAGTATCACTTTATTTAATGAGTTAAATAAACGCTTCTTTCATTCGCCTGACGCCTTCCGCCATTCGTTCTTCCGAGTTGCAGAACGACAGTCGCAGAAAGCCTTTCGCCTCCGTGCCGAACGCGATGCCGGGAACTGTAATAACGCGATTGTTTAGAAACTTTTCGGCGATTTCCAAATCGTCGCCCATCGAACGCACGTCGAGCATCGTGTAGAACGCGCCTTCGGGCGAAATGCCGCGTAAATTTAATTCACTTTGCAGAATGTCGATAAGAAATTCGCCGCGCCGTTTGTAAATCGCGCGCGCGTCCGCTTTGGCGGCTTCGGCTTCCGGCGTCCAGCCCAAAAGCGATGCTTTCTGCGAAATCGTCGAAGTGCAGACGGTTAAAAATCCGTGCAAAGTCATCGCTGCTTTGACCGCATCGGTTTGCGAGCTGGCAACCCAGCCGACGCGCCAGCCGGTCATACTCAAAGACTTCGACAAACCCGAAACGATTACGGTTTTATCGTAAAACTCCGAAGCCGAGCGCGGTTTTTCATCGGTAAAATATAAATCACTGTAAATCTCGTCGGAAATTAAATAAATTCCCGTGTCTTTCAAACAATCGGCAATTGCCTGCAAATCTTCTTTCGTAAAAATTTTGCCCGTCGGATTCGACGGCGAAATAACGACGACGGCTTTTGTGCGCGGCGTGATTTTCGATTTAAATTCTTCGATGTCGAATGCAAAATCTTTTTCGGCGGGCAGACGATAAAAAACCGGAACGCCTTCGCAAATCCTGACGCAGTTCTCGTAAGCCGGAAACGCCGGATTCGGTATCATAACTTCGTCGCCCGCGTCCACGATGCCGAGAAACGCGGCGGTCATCGCTTCCTGCGAACCGACCGTTACGCAAACCTGATTGGCGTTTAAATTCAAATGCGGATAACTCGCCGCAATCTTTTCGCGCAGCTCGAGAATTCCGGCGTGATTGGTGTAACCGTTTTGTTCGCTTAAGGTTACACGCGCCGCTTCTTCGCGGATAAAGCGCGGCGTCGGCAAATCCGGCTCGCCCAGACCGAAATTTATGCTCTCCGGCAAAGCGCGTTCAAATATCTGTCTGATTAAAGTCGGCTGGACGCCCTGCAGACGGCGCGGCAGTCGAAATTCTTTTTTTTCTGTTTCTGCTTTCATTTTTATTTCTTCTTTGCTTTTTTCAATTGCCGGTCTCGTTCGCTTAAATTAAACGCGATTTGCATTTTTTCACTAAAGGACAATTTTCGCTGTTCAGACCGAAATTTGTCTTTTGCTCGATTTATATTTTCGCGCCGCATTTGCTCGCTCACAAATTCAGCCGACGTTTGTTTTCCTTCCATTTTTCGCTCAAACCGTGTTTATTCAAAATTTCTTCCAGCCTTTCCATAATTACCAAATCGTTTTCCAAAAACAAGTTTATCCGCAAAAAATCTTTTGTCCTGCCCGTGTCAAGCATAACGGCGACAAGATATTCGGGACGCATCACGCGAACCGTCGCGTCTTCTATTTCAAATTCGGCGGCATTTTTCACCGCTTCGGCGGTCAGTTTATTAAACGTCGGCAGAAACTGAACGGGGAAATCCACAATTATTATGTGTTCGGCTTTAATTAAAAATTTACGGCTTTCGGCGTATGCCTAGATGGGCGCGAGAATCATTAAATCGTCATTGTCTTTAACGGAAATAAAAATATCAACGTGCTGCGTAGCAATCGGTTCAGTATAAAAGATAATCGCCGTCGCGCCGCCTAAAGCATAATCTTCAAACACTTTCGCCGCCTGCATTTGATTGACGATTTTAATTGTCTCGACGATATTCATTTGTCAGAAACTTGATTTTAGTCTTCTTTTCGCATCCAGCCTTTTTCGGTTTGTGAAAACTGCTGCGATTCCGCTAATACGAAACCCGTTTCAGCCGATAAACACTCGAATCTTTTAACAGTTAATCGCGGATGCTCGAACTCGATTAAATTAAAGGAATTTGCTTCGCCGCGCCCGCGTGTCGAAGTCGCCGTTCCCGCCTGAACGACGAGCGCCGATTTGCCCGCGCCGAGCTTGTAGCGCGTCGCCGTGCTGCCGATGTGCGAGACGTGAATGTGTCCGGCAAGAAAAACGTCCGCGCCGCAGTCGGTAATTTCGCGCATCGCCATTTCCGCGCGCCCGACAACTTCATCGTTAAAGCCTGCGGGCAAATCGAACGGATGATGCGTAACGAGAATTTTCAAAGTTTCGTCCGGCAGACCGCACAATCTTTCGCGGATAACGGCGACCTGTTTTTCGTTGACGCGCCCGTCTTTAATAGTCAGCGAACGCGCCGTGTTGATGCCGAGAACGGCGATTTCCTCGTCGGCGTAAAACGGCTGTAAATCGTCGGTAATATATTTTTTATACTTTTCGAGCGGCGTCGCAAATCGCGCCAGAACATTGTGCAGAGGAATGTCGTGATTGCCCGGAACGACGATTTGCGGTTTCGGCAATTTATCTAAAAAAGCGCGCGCTTCGATAAACTGCGCCGAACGCGCGCGCTGCGTCAAATCGCCGGAGACGACAACCAAATCCGGCGCGATTTCATTGATTTTAACAATTAAACTTTCGGCAATCGCGTAATCGACGCGCCCGAAATGAATGTCGGAAATATGAACAATCGTTCGCATAAAGGTTCAAGGTTCAAGGTTCAAGGTTCAAAGTAATGTTGAACCTTGAACCTTGAACTTATTCCGGCACGATGACGCGCAAAGCCTTCGGGTGAATTTTATAACAGAGCGGCGTTTCCATTTCCCGAACTTCGCCGTCGAAAGCGACGAGAATTTTATCTCTGCCCGTTTCAATCGTGATTTCTTCGGTGTTTATTTCCTCAAAATCCCGCGCCTGCCGCAAGAGTCCGAACGCCGTCCGCGCAATCAGCGCGAGCAGTCCGCGCCGTCCGCTTTTGTGCAGCAGATAGACGCTCAATTGTCCGTCGTCGAGCCGTTCGCGTGTGCCGATGTTGAGAAAATCCATTTTATATTGGTTGTTGCCGATAAAGACGAACGGCGTGCGGCGCTTAAGTTCTCTGCCCGCGACGTTCAATTTGATATGCAGAAAAGCGTGTCGGCGCAGAATTTTCATCGCCGCCCAAAAAGCCGCGTGCCACTTGGAGCGTCCGAGCTTTTCCTGCTGTCGTTCACGACTTTTAACCATTTGCGGATACAAGCCGATGCTCGAATTATTGATAAAAATCTGTCCGTTGACTTCCGCCGCGTCGAGTTCTCTTGTGCGGCGAGCGGCGATAATTTTCACCGCTTCGCTCAATTCCGGCGGAATTCCGATGTCTTTCGAGAAATGATTGAGCGTTCCGAGAGGCAGAACGCCGAGCGTTTTATCCGTGCCGATAAGCGCCGCCGCGACCGCGCTGATTGTCCCGTCGCCGCCGCCCGCGACGACGATTTCCGCATCGCTTCGCGCCGCGCGTTCGGCAATCTTCAGCAAATCTTCGCCGCTCGCCGCAACCGAAATATTCGCATCCAGATTGTGAGATTTAAACGCTTCTTCGACTTCGATTTTAATATCGTCCGCGCCGCCTGCCGTGCCTGAGCCTTCATTGATGATAACTTCGATTGATGCCAGCATAAATTAGGAATTTACCACAGAGAACACAGAGAGATAAAAAAAAATGACAATAGAAAATAAATAATGGCGGATTAAAAATCACTTTACGCAGCTGAACGCCGACTGCATAATTCATATTTCGTATTTTACATTATATTTCTCTGTGTTCTCTGTGGCTAAAATTTCACCGCAAATAATCTTCAAGTCGTGTCGAAGCGTCGGTTTTCTCGTCGCGGTATTTAACGATAATCGGCGCATAAACAGATAAACCGTTTTCTTTTCCGAAACCGCTCGTAATCTGCCGCGCGCCCTGCACGACGACCGCGCCCGACGGAATTTCGAGAGATTTTTCGCCGTCCGCTTTGATAATCGTCTCGTTGACTAAATCGAAAACCGGCGTCGAGCGCGTCAGAATCACGCCCGACGCCAAAACCGCTTTTTCGCGCACAATCGTGCCTTCATAAACGCCCGTGTTGCCGCCGATTAAACAATCGTCTTCGATAATTACCGGAACTGCGCCGACAGGTTCGAGAACGCCGCCGATTTGCGCCGCCGCCGACAGATGAACGCGCTTGCCGATTTGCGCGCACGAACCGACGAGCGCGTGCGAATCAATCATCGTGCCTTCGCCGACATACGCGCCGACATTGACGTAACACGGCGGCATCAAAACGACGTTTTCGCCGACAAACGAGCCGTCGCGTATAGTCGAACCGCCGGGAACGATGCGAATCTTATCGTCAAGATTCATCGGGCGCAGAGGAAAAGTATTTTTATCGAAAAACTGAAAACTCTCGCCGCTGAACGACATCGTAACCATTTCGCCCATCTTAAAGCCGAGCAGAATTCCGCGTTTGACCCAACTGTTGGCGTGCCAATCGCCGTTTTCGTCCCGTTCAGCCGAACGAATCGCGCCGGTTCGCAAAGCGGTTTTAAAGTCGTCGAAAGTTGCGCGGTCAGAGGCGTCGAATTCGGATTTCGTAAATAATTGTTCGATTTTTTCCTGTAAATTCATTTCAATAATTTTATCACTTTCGGCGATTACCTTAAACTTTTCAAAATCTCTCGCAGTTTCTTCCGCGTCGGTTCAGTTACGGGAACGAGCGGCAACCGTAAATTTTCTTCCAGCAGACCCATTTCTTTCATCACGAATTTGCACGGCGCGGGCGAGGCTTCGATAAAATTCGCTTCCATTAAAGGCAAAATTTTGTAATGAATTTCTCGCGCCGCCAACCAATCACCGCTCAACGCGCTTTCGACCATTTGCGCGGTTTCCATCGGCAGCTCGTTCGAGACGACCGAAACGAGTCCGTCCGCGCCGACGGCGATTAAAGGCAAAGTCGTCGCGTCGTCGCCGGAAAAGACGCGGAAATTTTTCGGACGTTTTTGAATAATTTCCATAATCTGCGAGAAATTGCCCGACGCTTCTTTGATGGCGGCGATGTTTTCAAATTCGTTTGCCAGTTTTAAAGCGGTTTCGGCGGAAATGTCGGAACAGGTTCTGCCCGGCACATTGTAAAGCATAATTGGGAAATCTTTAACTGCTTCGGCGATTGCGGCGAAATGCGCGGATAAACCTTCCTGCGTCGGTTTGTTGTAATAGGGCGCGACAATCAAAGCGGCGTCCGCGCCGAGTTCGCGCGCTTTTCTCGTAAAATCAATGGCTGCGGCAGTGTTGTTGCTGCCCGTTCCGGCGACGACTTTCGCGTTTAATTTTCGAGCGACTTCAATCGTCATCTCGATAACGCGGATTTTTTCCGCGTCCGACATCGTAGCCGCTTCGCCCGTCGTGCCGCACGGAATTAAAATCTTCACGCCGTTTTTTATCTGGCGTTCGACGAGTTTTCTAAAACATTCGTCGTCAACCGAGCCGTCTTTTTTAAACGGCGTTACCAGTGCCGTTCCGCAGCCGCGCAACCAATCAATTTTCATCGTCATAATTTTTAACCCTTAATTCCCAAAAAGTTTCTCGGCGTTTGACGACAGTTTTTACAGATTCTTCGTCCGCCTCTTTCATTTATAAAATATGCTCTGTAACACAAACCGCAAAACCAGGTGTTTAAAAGAAACATTAAATTCTAAAAATCTGCAAACAAAATAAATTGCGGCAAAAGACAAAGCTGTTTGCAATGCCAAAACAATTCGTCTCAATAATGGGCTGATTCTCAAATACAGCAATAAAAACCAAAAGCCAAGCAATATCAATGCTAATGAAGCGAAAATTACGAAAACGGTTGTGCGATTCATATCAGCTTAGTAGTTCGTCCATCACGTCCGTAAATTCATAAAAACCTTTTTTGCCTTGAATCCATTCCGCCGCCAGAAGCGCGCCAGAAGCGAAACCTTCGCGTGAGCGGGCGACGTGTTCGAGCAGAATCTGGTCTGCCGCGCCGTCGAAACCGACGCGATGCGTTCCCGGAATGCGTCCGGCGCGCGTCGAAGCAATCGAAAATTCTTTTGCTGTATTTTTAGAAATAATTTCCTTTAATTTCAAAGCCGTTCCCGAAGGCGCGTCTCGTTTAAGCGAATGATGCTGTTCTTCGATAAACGCTTCGTAGTCTTCAAATTCGGCAAAAAGCGCGGCGGCGTAATCGGCGATTTTATAAAACAAATTTACGCCGATTGAAAAATTCGCGCCGAAAACAAACGCGCCTTGTTTTTCTTCGACAAGTTTTTCGATAATTTCCAAATCATTGTTCCAGCCGGTCGTGCCTTCCACAAGCGGAATATTCGCAGCCAGACACGCTTCGACATTTCGCATTACGGCTTCCGCGACGGAAAAATCAATCGCCGCATCCGCAGCTTTTAATTTTTCCGCCAATTGTTCGGCAGAAAAATTTGCATCGCTTTCGTCAATAATCGCCTTGATTTCGTGATTTTTATTTTTCGCTAAAGTTTCGATGAGTTTCCCCATCGCGCCGTAACCGATTAAAGCTATTTTCATATTTTTTTGCCGCATAGCGCGCAGCGAAATACAGAGAAATAATTTTGCTTTTACTTACTCCGTGTTCTCTGTGCGCTCTGTGGCTAATAATTTCTTCACCAAATTAACGTAAAGCCCGACCGCTTCGGTCAACTCTTTTTTCGGCACGAATTCGCCCGATGTATGCGCGACGAGAATCGAGCCGCCGCCGAGAAGAAGCGGCGTTCCCCAGTTTGAAAGATGCGGAATGTCGGTTGTAAAGCGAACGACTTTTTGATTAAAGCCTTCGACTTTCAGCATTTTTACCGGCAGAGCGACGCTTGAAATTTCAATTTCGCCGCGCCCGGCAATCGTTTTTTCTAAAATTTCCAGAATCGGTTTATCGTCCGTCGTCAGGCGAATGTGCAGACCGGCAAAGGCTTCGGGCGGAATGACGTTTGTTTTCAAACCGCCGCCGATTAAACCGATATTGCAGGTTGTTTCGCCGAAAAATTCATCGTTTGGAAATTCGATTTCGCGCACGTCGGCTAAAATATCCAGTAATTTTTCAATCGCCGATTCGCCCATTTCCGGGTAAGCCGAATGCGCGGCTTTGCCCGTCGTTTTGACGAAAAGACGCAAAGAACCTTTTGAGCCGACTGCCAAATCGCTGTCGGTCGGCTCGCCGTTAATCATAAACTCGCATCTTGCCGCAATCGGGTGTTCGTTCGCCGCTCGCGCGCCTGCGCTTCCCTGTTCTTCGTCAACCGTGTAAAGAAGCCCGATGTCTTCGATTCCCTGTTTTCGCAGCGTTTCCGCCGCAAATATTTGCGAGGCGATAATGCCTTTAGCGTCGCACGCGCCGCGCCCGTAGATTTTTTCGTCCGTCTCGCTCGCTTCGATAAACGGCGGCACGGTGTCCAGATGCGTCGATAAAAAGACGCGCGGCGTTTCGTTGAGATAAGCGATGACGTTGTTTTGATTTGCCGAAACCATTTGCAGTTCAACCGTCCAGCCTAAAGATTCGAGATAATCGCGCAGGAAAAATCCGACGGCTTGCTCGTCGTCGGAAATCGACGGAATATCTATTAAAGTTTTGGTCAGTTCAAATAAATTCATTTTTATTTTTCTTATTTTGGAAAAAAGTTTCGTGCAGTCGCTTTATAACTTCCTTTACCTGTTCTTCTTTGACGACGAACGTCATATTCACACTCGACGCGCCTTGCGATATGAGCGAGATGTTAATGTCGGAAATAGTCGAAAAAATCAGCGCGGCGACGCCGGAAGTGTCGCGCAAACCTTCGCCGACGATGCAGACGACCGCTTGATTCGATTCGATTTCGACCGCGCCGAGACGTTTTAATTCGCGGGCAATCGGTTCGAGCGACGTTGTATCGTCGAGCGTTAGAGAAACGGCGACTTCGGAAGTCGAAATTACGTCGATAACCGTTCGGTAGCGCTCGAAAATCTGAAAGAGCGCCGACATAAAACCGTAAGCGCCGAGCATTCGCGCCGACGAGATTCTCAAAATCGTGATGCCGGTTTTGTGCGCGATTGATTTGATTCTGCCCGCGCCGGTTTCCGCTCTCGGCATAATCATCGTGCCGCGCTTTTCCGGTTCGTGCGAATTGCAGACGCGCACGGGAATCGAAAAATCGACCGCCGGCTGAATCGTTTTCGGGTGCAGAACTTTCGCGCCGAAATAGGCAAGCTCCGCCGCTTCTTCGTACGACAGAGTTTCCAAAGTTCTGGCTTCGGGAACAATGCGCGGGTCGCACGTCAAAACGCCGGTTACGTCCGTCCAGATTTGAATTTCACGCGCCCGCAGAGCCGCGCCGATAATCGCCGCCGAATAATCCGAGCCGCCGCGCCCCAGAGTCGTCGTTTCGCCGCCGTTGCTTGCCGCGATAAATCCGCCTAAAACGGGAATCTCGCCCGCGTCGATAAAAGGCTGCAATTCGATTCGGACGAGCGTTTCGGTTTCGTCCCAAACCGGCGTCGCCGCGCCGTATTCGTCGTCCGTTACAATCAAACGGCGCGCATCGACGTGTCTCGCGTCCAAACCTTTCGCTTTTAAAACTTCCGTCAGAAGGCGCGATGAAAGCTGCTCGCCGTATGAAATAATCGCGTCTTTGAGCATCGAAAGCGGCAGCGAACGCCGCGAAACTCTTTCGAGTAAATCGCCGAGTTCCTTTTTTGAAAGCTCCAGTTCAAGCTCGAAATTTTTTTGCTGTTCAGCTTCGGTTAATCGGCGGGAAACTTCAAAATAACGCCCGAAATGCGGTTCGAGCAAATCAAGCGCCGCTTGAAAATCGTCCTTTTTCGCCGTCTCGAACGCCGCCAGAAGCGCGTCGGTTACTTTCGCCATCGCCGAAGTTACGACAACCGGCGAATTATTCCGCTCGCCCGCCACGATTTCGGCGGCGCGCCGGAACGTCGCCGCGTCCCGCACGCTCGTGCCGCCGAATTTCATAACGGTTGGATTTTTTCGCTCGCTCACAATAGTTTGAAAAATCGGCTTTTCAAGCGAAATTGTCAAGTTGCCGCCCGAAAAAGTTTTCATCTTCTTTAGTCGAGCTATTTTGAGAATTGATAATTGTTAATTGTTGATAGATAATGGCAGCTTGCGTGCGACTTTTGAAATTAATTATTTGGTAATCAATCGAAACTAACGAATGCGAATTTTAATCACCGGCGGCGCGGGCTTTATCGGTTCTCACCTATGCGAGCGGCTTCTAGCTGACAATCACGAAGTTATCTGTCTCGACAATTTTTTTACCGGACGCAAACAAAACGTCGCGCATCTGCTCGACGACCATCGTTTCGAGTTGGTTCGCCACGACGTAACCGAGCCGATTTTACTTGAGGTTGACCAGATTTATAATATGGCGTGTCCCGCATCTCCGGTTCATTACCAGTTTAATCCGGTCAAAACCGTGAAAACCAACGTGATGGGCGCGATAAATATGCTCGGAATGGCAAAGCGCGTCGGGGCGCGGATTCTTCAGGCTTCGACTTCGGAAGTCTACGGCGACCCGCACGTTCACCCGCAGACTGAGGATTATTTCGGCAACGTCAACACAATCGGCTTACGCTCCTGTTACGACGAAGGCAAACGCGTCGCCGAGACTTTGTTTATGGATTATCACCGGCAGAACCGCGTCGATACCAGAATCGTCAGAATTTTCAACACTTACGGACCGCGAATGCTGGAAAACGACGGGCGCGTCGTCTCGAATTTTATCGTCCAGGCGCTTCGCGGCGACGATTTAACCATTTACGGAACGGGCGCGCAGACGCGTTCGTTCTGCTACGTCGATGATTTGGTCGAAGGCATTATTCGCCTGATGAACACCGAAGCCGAAGATATTCATCTGCCCGTCAATCTCGGAAATCCGGGCGAATTTACGATGAACCAACTGGCACAGGAAGTCGCCAAAGCCGTCGGAAAAGATATAAAAATCAGAAATATGCCGCTGCCGCAGGACGACCCGAAACAGCGCCAGCCGAATATTTCGCGGGCGACATCATTGCTCGGCTGGACGCCGACTATTGCGCTTGCCGAAGGTTTGCAGAAAACAGTCGCCTATTTTGCCGCGAGAGTCGGCAAACAGGAAAATATTTTTTAACGATTCAGGAGAATTTATTATGAACGTTGAAGAAAGAGTCGGGTTAGTCGAGGAAGCGATTTTGATATTGAGAGATTTAAATATCAATCACGGCGAACGGCTCGACGATTATTTTAGAGCGTTAAGAGAATCGCGTGAAGATTTTGAATTTAAGTTAAACGCTTTAATCGACGCGCAGATGCGAAATGAATCTGAAATAAAAGAACTCAAAGATTCGACCAACGCATTGAAAGAGGCGTCGAAATCTCAGCTTGGACGCATCGAAAATTTAGAAAACAAATAATATATGAAAATATTAATAACAGGCGGCGCGGGCTTTGTCGGCTCGCATCTGGCGGATAAACTTATCGGCGAAGGACACCAAATCACGGTTATCGACGATTTATCGACGGGACGTTATCAAAACGTCGAACATCTGGAAGGCAAAGCGAATTTTCGCCTGATAATCGATACCGTGCTGAATGAAAAGCTGATGGAAGAACTCATCCGCGATACAGACCGCGTTTATCATATGGCGAGCGCCGTCGGCGTCAAGCTGATAATGGAGCATCCGGTTAAGACCATCGAAACGATTTTTCGCGGCACGGACGTTGTTTTGGCTTTCTGCTCGCGTTATCGAAAGCGCGTGCTGATTCCATCGACTTCGGAAGTCTACGGCAAAGGCGCGTCCATTCCGTTCAGGGAAGACGACGATTTGCTTACAGGCTCGACCGACAAACATCGGTGGGCTTACGCGTGCGCCAAAACCTTAGACGAATTCCTCGCTCTGGCGCACTGGAAGGAAACGCGTCTGCCGGTTGTCGTGGTTAGATTATTCAACACGGTCGGACCGC
>JAABUN010001216.1_pt1 | contig 59446 bp, 48 predicted proteins | sample 5559311 | NCBI WGS metagenome assembly JAABUN01 (sample SAMN10711877, study PRJNA513370) | rock metagenome | isolation source: Antarctica rocks | place: Antarctica: Victoria Land, Siegfried Peak sud
GTTGCCGAACGGGTATCGTAAATTTGACAGACAAACAAATAAAGTTGAATTAGTTGATTTTCCATAAGTAAGAAAATTCTACCAATCAACAGATTTGTCTGTCTTTTCAACTACTGATTCGCATATTTATATGATTTATCGGTTCTTATCCGCGTTTATCCGCGTTCATCTGCGGTTAATTTTCCCGCTTCCAATCATTTACTGTTAATTTCCAAACAGGCTCGGGCGTGGTCCGAATATGCCGAACGCCACGATGTCGGGCGCGGGAACGACCATTGACGAAATGATAAAGCTGACGGGCGGCGGATTGACGATTGACTAAATTCATTTTGATTCAAGCAAGAAACATTACCGTCGAAATTCATTCCAAAAAACTGCTCGCGGGCGTTTCTCTGGAAATGCGCGGCGGCGAAATTCTCGCCGTCATCGGGCAGAACGGCGCGGGCAAATCGACTTTGCGAAAAGTTTTGTGCGGCGATTTACTGCCGACGAGCGGCGTGGTTTCGATGGACGGAAAACCGCTCACCGATTGGACTTTGAGCGAGCGGGCAAAGGCGCGCGCCGTTCTTCCGTAGGATTCTTCGCTGAGTTTTCCGTTCACCGTCTCGGAAGTCGTTTTGATGGGACGCGCGCCGCACGTCTCCGGCGCGGAAAGCGAAAAGGATTACAAAATTGCCCGCGCCGCGCTCGCCGAAGTTGACGCGCTCGATTTGGAAGACAGAATTTATCCGACGCTTTCCGGCGGCGAACGCCAGCGCGTTCATCTGGCGAGAGTTTTAGCGCAAATCTGGGAATCGTCCGAAGACGGGAAAAGATATTTACTGCTCGACGAGCCGACCTCGAATCTGGATTTGACGCACCAGCACGGCACTTTGAAAATCGCCCGAAAATTCGCCCGCGCGGGCGCAGCGGTTTTGATTATTCTGCACGATTTAAATTTGGCGGCGCAATACGCCGATAAAGTTCTGATACTGAAAAACGGAACGGTTCGCGCTTTCGACACGCCGGAAAAGGTTTTCACGCCGGAGACGATTCGTCAAACCTTCGAGGTTTCGGTCAGCGTCGTCAAACACCCGTTTTCGATTGTCCGTTGATTATATGGGGCGACGATGCGGCGTAGGTTCTGCTGTTTGAGAAAATAATCCAAATCGCGCTTCCTTATAAAATAATCTCTCGATAAAATGGCAAACAACCGGATAAACGACTTGGCGGAAGATTTAAATTCCGCTTTTTTAATCCTTCTTTTTACCGACATCGAAGAAACGGGCGCGGACGCGGTTTTGACTGTTGTTGAAAGAAGCGGTTTCTTTTTGCCGTCGCCGTATCTGTTTTTGTTCTTCGGCAGGCAGAATTTTTATTCGGCGGCACTGTTCGCCGCAGCAGCCGTCGAAGCGCGTTCGGCACGTTTCGCACTGGATAAAAAGCAGATGACAGGCGTTATTGGCGCAGTTGGCGTGCCGGTCGCTCAACTCGCCGCACTGGTGGCAGCGGCTGATGATTTCCTCTGAAATCTGCTCGCCGAGCCGATTGTCGAAGACGAAATTTTTTCCCCGAAATTTATTTTCCAGTTCCTTTTCTCCGACCTGACGGGCGTATTCGATAATGCCGCCTTCGAGATGAAAGACGTTTGTAAAACCGTTGTGGAGAAGATACGCGCTCGCCTTTTCGCAGCGAATTCCGCCGGTGCAATACATTATAATATTCCGCTCTTTTTTGTCTTCGAGTAGCTCGACCGCCATCGGCAGCTGCTCGCGGAACGTATCGCTTGAGACTTCGAGCGCGCCGCCGAAATGCCCGACTTCGTATTCGTAATAATTGCGCATATCGACGAGAATTGTTTCGGGATTTTCCGTCAGACGATTAAATTCTTCAGCATCGACATATCTGCCTCTGCGCTCCATCGAAAAGGTTTGGTCTTCGATGCCGTCGGCGACGATTTTCGGGCGCACCTTTACGCTTAAAACCCAGAACGATTTTCCGTCGTCGTCAACGGCAATGTTAAGCCGCGCGCCGTCGAGAAAATCTATCGAATATAAATAATCTTTAAACGCCCAAAAGTTTTTTTCCGGCACGCTCATCTGCGCGTTGACGCCTTCGCTCGCCACGTAAATCCGTCCGAAAACATTGAGCTTTTCGAGATTCTCATAAAGCTCGTCGCGGAATTTCCGCGGATGTTCAATCGCGTGATATTTATAAAACGACAGAGTTGTGCGCGGTTCGGTTTCCTCTGCGAGCCGCCGTTTTAATTCCGCCTGCGAGATTGTATTTCGTAATTCTTTTTTCGCCATAATCATTTACAAAGAAAAGCCGCGAAAGCGATTTCGCGGCTTTTTATTTTAACCGATTTCTAATTTATCCAAACCGATTCGGTCATCGCGTTCAAATCGGGCTTTCAATGCCAGCCCGGTTTATTTCATTTTCAGAAAATCGTCCGCCTCGATGTCTGCTTGTTTTAGAATTGCGCGAAGCGTGCCTTCGGGCATATCGCCCGGATGATTCGGCACGGTTGTAAATTTTCCGCTTACGGCGTTAAACCAAATTTCGTGGCTTCCGGCTGCCTGTCGATAAAATTCAAAACCAAACTTTTTCAAGATTCTGATAATATCTCGATACCGAAAACCGGAAAGTCTGCCCATATCAAACTCCGACAACGAGCGGATAATCGAAACTATCGGACATCGTGGAAAGATTTTGTATATTTTCCTCCTGAGCCTCGATAAGTTTTTTTGCCACGTCGCGGGCGATTTCAAGCGTTTCGGAAACGGTTCTACCTTGAGCGACTAATCCTTGAACCTTTTCCGACGTGGCGAGATAAAAGCCTTCGGGAAGTTTTTCAATATGCAAATCAATTATTTTTTCCATAAAATTACCTAATCTGATTTGGTCATCGCGTCCATATCGGGTTTCCAGCGCAAAACGGGTTTGCGCGCCGCCGTCGCTTCGTCGAGTCTGCCGATTCGGGTCGAATGCGGCGCGCCGATGACGAGTTCGGGATTCTCAATCGCTTCCCGCGCGATTGATTTCATCGCGTCGATAAAGGCGTCTAAATCTTGTCTGCCGACTGATTCGGTCGGCTCGATAAGCATCGCGCCTTCGACAATCAGCGGGAAATAAATCGTCATCGGGTGAAAGCCGTAATCGATAAGGCGTTTGGCGATGTCTAATGTGTGGACGCCTTTTCTGGTTTGTTTTTTGTGGGAAAAGATGACTTCGTGCATCGAATCGCTTTCAAACGGTTTATCAAACTCTCCGGTTAAATTGTGTCCGACGTAGCGAGCATTCAAAACTGCCGATTCGGTCGCTTCCTTTAAGCCGCCCGCGCCGTGCGTTTGAATGTAGGCGAGAGCGCGAATCATCATTCCGAAGTTGCCGAAAAACGCTTTGACGCGCCCGATTGATTCGGGGCGATTAAAATCCAAACGGTAGTTTTCGCCGTCTTTGGCAACGCGCGGCGTCGGCAGAAACGGTTCAAGTTCAGCCGTGCAGCAGCAAGGTCCGCAGCCCGGACCGCCGCCGCCGTGCGGAGTCGAAAATGTTTTGTGCAAATTTAAATGAATGACATCGACGCCGAAATCTCCGGGGCGCGCCACGCCGACGAGCGCGTTCATATTCGCGCCGTCCATATAAACCAAGCCGCCCGCGTCGTGAATTTCAGCACAGATTTCCTTGATATTCGTCTCGAAAATGCCGACCGTGTTCGGATTCGTCAGCATCAATCCGGCAACGCCGCCTTCGGCGCAGAGCGATTTGAGATGCTCCATATCGGTCAAACCTTCGCCGGTCGATTTCACCGTTTTAACCGTAAAGCCCGCCATATGCGCCGACGCCGGGTTTGTCCCGTGCGCCGAATCGGGAATCAGCATCACGCGCCGCTCACGCGATTTTTCGCCGTCGCGTCTGTCAAGAAATGCGCGAATCAGCATCACGCCCGTCATCTCGCCGTGCGCGCCCGCCGCCGGTTGAAGCGACACGCCGGGAAGTCCGGTAATTTCCGCCAAATCTTCCTGCAAATTGTAAATCAACTCTAACGCGCCCTGCGCTTCCGATTCCGGCGCGAGCGGATGCAGATTGGCAAATCCATTGATGCGCGCAACTTTTTCGTTCAGCCGCGAATTATATTTCATCGTGCAGCTTCCCAAAGGATACATTCCCAAATCAATCGAGAAATTCCACGTCGACATTCGGGTAAAATGCCGAATCACATCGACTTCGGAAACTTCCGGCACACCGCTTAAATCGTCGTCGCGCCGTAATTCTTGCGGCAGAATCTCGTCGATATTCGTTTCTTCAACGTCGAGTTTCGGCAGACGATAACCGACTCTGCCGGTCTGCGAGCGGTCGAAAATCAATTCTTCATTCTGCGTCGGGTGCTGTGTAACTTTTTTAATGCTCATAAATTTTAAATCGGTTGTCGGAAAACTAAAAAATCGCCGTTAAAATGATGCTTTATCTTAAAAATTCCGGGAACTGTTCGAGGCGCTTGCACAAAAGCAAGTTCTCATCAAAAGCAAAATCGTCGAGTTTTACGATTGATTCGAGCGCCGCTTTGCTGTCAATCAGAGTTTTGAAAAAATGATAAATCGAAGAACTCATAGATTGGACAAAGCTGCCGCTTGTTTAATTTTCTGAACTTCAGAAATCGTTTTTCCCCAAATGGTTTTCAAATCTTCCGTGCAGTTATAATCATTGTAAAACTTTTCAATCTTATCGACTTCACGAATTTTCAAAAGACGATTTTCAATACTCTCCGCATTTGTTCCGTCGATTTCGATGCTGACGGAACTTCTGTTTAACTGTTCGGCGACGATTGCGGATGTTCCCGTTCCCGCAAACGGGTCGAGAACAGTATCGCCGATTTTGCTTGACGTTAAGATGATTCGTAAAAGCAGGGCAATCGGCGATTGCTGCTTATGAAAACGCTCGCCCGTTTCTTTTTTAATCGCTTCGTCGCCCGCGAAATAACCGCTCGTCAGTTCTCGAATATCGTCCCACACGTCCGTTACGAACATTCCGTTTTCGCGCTCGTATTTATGATGTTTAAGAAGCGGCGGATTTATTCGCAAACGATTAAACACGCGCGGGCGTTTTCCTTTTGTCGCAAAAGCGATAACCTGAAACGCCTTGCCGTAGCGCGTTTGTCCGGGAACGGCGGAAGTCATTTTTTTCCAGATTATCAAGTTTTGAAACTGCCAGTCCGTTTCGCGCAAAACTCTTAAAACGTCTTCCGAATTTTTCTCGCGCTGCATAAAGTAAATCGCGCCGCCGTCCGATGTCATTCGGAAAATTTGCGAACAAACTTCGCGCAGCATCTCCCAATAATCATTTACCGGTAAATTATCGTCGCCGAAAGCGTAATCTTTTTGCTGATTAAACGGCGGGTCGAGAAAAGTCAAATCGACTTTCGTCGGCAGCGAAGATAAAACCTGCCGACAATCTCCGTTGATAACTTGATTATTTTTTCCGTTTAGCGCAATCATTTTTCCAAATCTGTCGGGCGCGGCAAGCGGCGTTCAAACTTCAGCATTTCGTTTTCAAGTCTTAACGCTATCATTTCGCGTTCGTGTTGTTCTCGTTCGCTGACGCGCAGGATTTCAAAAGCGAGTTTTTCGACTATGCCGGTAAGTTTTACGAACTCTTGGCGGATGTCTTTGACATCCTGCTGCAAAGTTTCAATGCTGCGTTCGCACTTCTTTAAGTCGTCCTTATTTTGCTGCGTATCGCGCTGAAGAAAGAAAACGGCTTTTGTGAATTCAATCAAATCTTTCCACATATCAAGCCGCCTTCATCCACTTATCTTCCAATCTTTTTAATATTTCGTCGCTCTGAGCTTTGTATTCTGCGGTTTCGATTCGGAGTTGTTCGATTTCCTTGTCCAATCGCTCAATCTCGATTTGGTCTTCCTGCATTATCCCGCGCGATTTCCGCATTTCCTCAACCGCCATTTTGAGAAAAACGGTAAACTCCTCGTATTCCTTTTCGGGAATTTCAAATGTTAAAACTTTCGCCATAAAATCACCTCGAAAATTATTTTATCACTTCGCGCAAACCATTAACCAAATCATCAATCTGTTCTTTCGTATTTAATTCCGTAACGCAGACGAGAAAATCGTTCGGGTTTTCCTGATAATAACGCGATAACGCCAAGCCGCCGATGATTTCTTTTTCAGTGCGGAGTTTTTCGAGCAGTTCGCCTGCGTCCTGCGGAGCGCGAACGACGAATTCGTTGAACTTCGGCGCGGAGAAGGGAAGCGTAAAGCCTTCGATTTCTGCAATCTTTTTGGCGGCGTAAGCGGTTTTCTGCGCGTTCTGCACGGCGACTTCCTGCAAGCCGCGCTTGCCCATCGTTTCCATATAGACGGTGGCGGCGAGCGCGATTAAGCCTTGATTGGTGCAGATGTTCGAGGTCGCTTTGTCGCGGCGAATGTGTTGTTCGCGCGTGGCTAAAGTAAGCACGAAACCGCGATTGCCGTTTTTGTCGTAGGCGATTCCGGCGAGTCTGCCCGGCATCTGGCGGACGTATTTGTCTTTGCAGGCGAAAAGTCCGACATAAGGTCCGCCGTATGAAAGCGGAACGCCGAACGATTGACCTTCGGCGACGACGATGTCCGCGCCGCACGCGCCCGGCGATTTCAGCAAGCCGAAGGAAATCGCTTCGGTTACAACGACGATAAGCAATGCGCCAACCGCGTGCGCTTTGTCAGCCAGACTTTGCAAATCTTCGACGCAGCCGAAAAAGTTCGGCGACTGGACGACGAGCGCGGCGGTTTTGTCGTCTAACTTGTTTAAATCGTCGGCTAAAACCCGTCCGGTTTCTTTGTCGAAGCGAACGGTTTCAATCGTCAAATCGCCGTGCTGCGTGTAGGTTTTGCCGACTTCCAGATATTCCGGGTGAACGGTTTCGGCGATAACGACTTTATCGCGGCGCGTAACTCTCTGCGCCATCAAAAACGCTTCCGCCATCGCGGTCGAGCCGTCATACATCGACGCGTTCGCTACGTCCATTCCGGTCAACTGGCAAACGAGCGTCTGGAACTCGAAAATATACTGCAAAGTGCCTTGCGTAACTTCCGGCTGATACGGCGTGTAACTTGTAAAAAATTCCGAACGCTGAATCAAATGGTCGACGACCGTCGGCGAATAATGAGCATACGCGCCCGCGCCTAAAAACGAAGTTTTCCGCGCCGCCGTGTTTTTCGCCGCCAGCCGTTCCATTGAATTTATAACTTCGATTTCGGCAAGCGGCTCGGTAACATTTAAGGCGCGGTTAAGCTGAACGTCTCGCGGAATCGAGCGGAAAAGTTCGTCAGCCGAATTTAAGCCGACGATTTTTAACATCTCGCCGCGTTCTTCGGGTGAATTTGGGATATAACGCATAGTTGTTTGATAAAAAATAATAAAAAGTGAAAAGTGAATAGTTAGGAAGCCAAAGCCGTTTATGATTTTATTTCTAAAAAAGATTCCTTAACTTTTCACTTTTCGCTATTCGTTATTAGAAAGGTATTCTTCGTATTCGGCGGAATTTAAAAGCGCGTCGGCTTCGAGCGGATTTGTCATTTTGACTTTTATCATCCACGCGTCTCCGTATGAATCGTTGTTGACGACTTCGGGCGCGTCGTTCAATGAATCGTTGACTTCGAGAACTTCGCCCGCAATCGGCGTAAAAATTTCCGAAACCGCTTTGACCGATTCGACCGAGCCGATTGCTTCGTGCGCCTCGAACGTGTCGCCGACCTTCGGCAGTTCGACATAGACGACATCGCCGAGCGCGTGCTGGGCATAATCGGTAATGCCGATAGTTGCGTTTTCGCCGTCAACTTTGACCCATTCGTGGTCTTTGCTGTAATGCAGATTTTCTTTAATGTTTGCCATATTTTGATTTTGGATTTTAGGTTTTGGATTTTGGATTCGAGCCGAATATCACAGTTACTTTATTTCGCTCGCTTATAAAATGGAATCGGCACGATTTCCGCCGCCAGATGTTTTCCTCTGACATCGATTTTAATTTCCTGACCGATATTTGCAAACTCCGCCGGGACGAAAGCCAAGCCGATATTTTTTTTCAGAAACGGCGCGGGTGAACCCGACGTAACTTTTCCGACTTTTTTATCATTTATATAAACGTCGAAATCGTCGCGGGCGATGCCTTTGTCTGTCATTTCAAAACCGACGAGTTTTCTTTTCAATCCGGCTTCTTTCTGTTTGACGAGCGCGTCTTTGCCGTTGAAATCTTCTTTATTTAATTTGCAAATCCAGCCTAGATTAGCTTCGAGCGGCGTAACGTCGTCGGAGATTTCGTGTCCGTAAAGCGACATCGCCGACTCCAATCTTAAAGTATTGCGCGCCGCCAGACCGCACGGTAAAATACCGTTTTCGTCGCCGAAATTTCCGACTTCAAGAAACTTGTTCCAAAGCTGTTCGGCGTGTTTGGCGTCGGCGTAAACTTCAAAACCGTCTTCGCCCGTGTAACCCGTGCGCGAGATAATCGCGTCCACGCCGTCAACTTTGCCGACCTCGAAATAATAATATTTTATTTCGTCGAGTTTCGTGTCCGTCAACTGCTGTAAAATCCCGATGGCGTCCCGTCCCTGCACTGCAATCTGACAGTAATCGGCGCTGGCGTTGGTTAATGTAATATTCTCGTCCGCTTTGTGCGACGTAATCCAGTCCCAGTCTTTTTCGGTCGTTCCGGCATTGACAACCAAAAGTAATTTGTCCCGGTCAAACCGATAAACTAACAAATCGTCAACAACCGTGCCGTTTTCACGCGTCAAAGCCGAATATTGCGCCTGACCGTCAACCAATTTTGTAACGTCGTTTGTCGTCAGCCGATTGACAAACTTTATCGCGTCCTCGCCTTCGACCCAGATTTCGCCCATATGCGACACGTCGAAAAGTCCCGAATGCGTTCTGGTTCGCAGATGTTCGGCAATCACGCCCGAATACTGAACCGGCATATCCCAGCCGCCGAAATCGACCATTTTTCCGCCCAACTCACGGTGAACTTTATTAAGCGGAGTTTTCTTTAGATTTTCCATAGAAATTTTGCGATAAGTTATAAAGAAAAAACTAACATTCGCAAGTTGCGGGCGTCAAGAAAGAGCGGATAAGAAAAACTTTTCAGCTGCCGACGGCAAACTAATCAAAGTTTTCAGCCGAACGCGGCGCGGTTTTGATTTCTCGCGGTTTTTAATTATCATCGACAAAATCAATTTCACAATCTTTTATCTTCAACCGCCGTCTATATGGATATTTTACAAAAAGCCGCCGCTCAAAATCTGATTTCGTTTGACGATGAACAGAAATACATCACTTACGTTCGCCAAAACAAACGGCGCAACTTTCAAAATCCTGAGGAGAAAGTGCAAGCCGAAGCCTTTTGCCGTCTGGTTCTCGAATACGGATATTCCGCGAGTCGGATTGAAATGTTCTGCACCGTCAAAATGGGCGTTGCCGTTAAAGAGGCGGACATCATTGTTTATCACGACGACGAACGCGCTAAACCTTACATCATCGCTGAATGCAAAAGTCCCGAAGTTTCGGAAATGGAGTTCGAGCAAGCCGTCGAACAAGCGTTTAGCTATGCTCAAGCTATCGCCGGAACGGTTAAATTTGTTTGGGTAACGAAAGGAAACAAACAAGATTTTTACCAATGCGACAAAGAAAGTAATAAAAAAGTTACGATAGCCGATTTGCCGTATGAAGGCGAAACGAAAGCGAACAAATATACTTTTGCCAGAGGCGGATTTTACACGGACAAAAAGAACGGCAAAGACGAAAAAATTCGGGTCAAAGATATTCAGCCGGTCGCCGAAAGTGTCCTGACGCAGATTTTCAAACAGGCGCACGATTCGATTTGGGGCGGCGGAAAATACAGCAAATCGCAAGCCTTTGACGAATTCGACAAGCTGATTTTCTGTAAAGTCTGGGATGAACGCAACACGGACAAAGGCGAAGCGTATCAATTTCAGATTTTCAGCGATTACGACGACAACGCTAAAAATCTCGACGCGCTTGTTAAGCGCATTTCCGCGCGAGCGGCAAGCCCGAAACCGGGTCGGTAAAAGAGCGCTGAAAGCCGACGGCAAAACAAACGAAACCCCGACATACAGCCCGGCGTTTCGTCGTTTGCGAAAACTTAAATTACAAGGCGCTAATTGTCTTTCTTTTTCTTGTCTTTCGGTTCTTCTTTAGGAACTTTGGCGGACGCTTCGATAATTTGTTCGCAGTATTCGATTGAGCTTAGAATCGCGCCTTTTTCCTTTTCATCGGTCGTTTTGGCTAAATCGGATTTGAGCGCGGGCAGGTATTTGTTCGACGCTTCGGCGAGCGCGCGGACGGCTTTGGCGAAAAGTTTTTCGTCGCGTTTTTCGTGCGCCGCAACATCGTCGATATTGTCGATGGCTTCGGCGAGAATTTTTCTGATGTCGGTCAGAAGCTGAAGACGCGTGCCGGCGGGAAGCTCGCCCCATTTGTCTATATCTTTGGCGATTTGTCTGGTTTGCGACGCGTCGTTGTTTAAGGTCAGAAAACGGCGGTCGATAGCTTTGACGAAAATTTCGGTGCGTCTGTCGATTTCCTGAGCATCGCGGACGAGTTCGACTTCCATTTCATTTAAATGGTCGCGTCTTTGAGCGTTCGCCGTTTGCGCGACGGCTGAAAAAATACAAAAGAAAGCGGTTAAAATAAAAAAAGCGGATTTAAGCGTTTTGAACGTCATTTTAATTTCCTTTTTTTTCCGACGGAACGACCGAATCGTCGAAAAGCGGTTCGACGGCTTTGGTGCGGGCGGCGCGAATGTTTTTTATCAAATTTCGCACGTAAGGTTCATAGCGGGCGGGAAGCTCGCGCCGGATTAGCTCGATGCGCGGTATAAACCGCCGCAGATTTATTTCAAGACGCTTGAAATTATTCAAAACTTTTCCGCGCCCGTCGTCGCGCCGGTTGAGAAAATTCAGCGTCTCTTCGACCAGCGCCTGAAAACCGCCGAGTTCGCCGGACATCTCGGCAAACGATTCTCCGGCGTAATAACTTTCGGCTTTTTTTAGGCGATTTTCCATCAGCAGCAAAGATAATTTCGTCCGGTCGGAAACATCCGATTCGGCGTCGAGCGAAGATTTTTCCGACTTTGAGATAATCTTAAGCGGCGGCGGCGCGGTTTCCTGATACGTCTCTTCCTGCGCCGAAGCATCGACGCCGAAACTGAAAACTAAAAATAAAAAAGCAAAAGTGAAAAGCGCGAAGTTTTTTACCGCCGCCGTCCGAGTCGATTGTCCGCGGGAAACAAAAATTTTTATTACTGCGCTTTTCATTTTTTTAACCTTTAGTTTTTCACCGTTCGGTTTTAGTTTTTCGCTTTCTTTCTGCCGTCGCCTTTTTTGATTTGGTTCTGCAAAATCGGAAGCCGCAAATTTACTTTTTCGATTTCAAGCCGGTTTTTCTCCGCGTCAGCCAGTTTCAGAAACTGCTGGTAATTCGCCATAGCGTCGGCGTATTCGTTCAAATTATCGTGCGCAATCGCCAGAAAATAATAAGCAACCGGCAAATCGGGCTGCTTTTCGGTCAGCCATCGATATTCGGTTTTCGCTTCGGCAAAACGTTTTAACTCGAAAAGCGCGGTTGCCAGATTGGCGCGCGTCGTGAAATTATCGGGCGACATCTGCAAAATCCGGCGCAGAATCGTTACGGCGTTTTCAAACTGTCGGGCTTGAACCAGAGCGGCGGCGAAACCGACCGCGTGATTTATATTATTCGGCTCGGCTTCAGAGGCGCGGCGGCAGTAGTCCAATGCTTTCAGCGGGTTTTCGGTTCTGAGCAGCGAGCAGAGCCGACTCAAAATTACCGGATTTCGAGCGTCCTTTTCGAGCTGTTTTTCAAGGTCAGCCGCGTTTACCGAATTATCAGCCGCAATTGTATCACGCAGAAGCGCCGCTTCGGAAGAAGAACTTTTTATCGAATCGAGAATTTTTACGGCGTCTTCGGTTTTGTTTTGGGCAGCGTAAACGCGGGCTTGGAGAAGTTTTGCGGGCAGAGATTCGGGCGACAGTCGAAGAATCGTTTTCGCGTCTTCCGAAGCGCGTTCGTTATCGCTTTCGGACAGGGCGATTTCGGCGCGTTCCGTCAATGCCGCTTTATTATTCGGCTCGATTGCCAGCGCGCGACCGACGCTCGATTTTGCCGCCGTTTTATCGCCGAGAACGCGTTCGAGCGCGGCGCGTGAAGCCCAAATCGAAGCGGTCGGATTGGCTTTGGAAGTCAGAAACTGAAGTTTTAATAATAGTTCCTTTAAGGTCTGCGCGCCGGCTTTTGTTTTCAGACGCAACTCGGTGAGAGCCGTATAAGCGGAAAAGTTCTGCGCGTCCGCCGCGACCGATTTGTTCAGAAGCAGTTCGGCTTCGGTAAATTCGTTTCTCCGCACCAGAAGCGCCGCCAGATTAGTCATCGGCAGCGTCCAGTCCGCGCGCAGTCGAATCGCGCGCCGGAAGGCTTTTTCGGCTTCCGCCGGTTGGTTTAACGAAACCAGAACATTTCCGCGTTGAAATTCCGCTTCGGGAAATTCGGGCGCGGCTTTTAACGCTTCGTCATAAAACTTCAGCGCCGTTTTGTAATCGCCTTTTTCGTGCGCGTCCTGTCCCTGATTAAAAATCTGAACCGCGTCTTTTGTTTCCGCTTCCTGCTGCGCGAAACCGGTCGAAAAAAGTAACAGAACACCGAAAACAGCAGTTAAAATTCGTCGCCGTTCGGTGAAAATGGACTGTAGCGAGACAAGAATCATTTTGATAAATTTAGAAAAATGAAGATATAAAAATTTTAGCAAAAGAGCGTGCGAATCATCTATATTTTTAAGCCGCACCGCTGTTTTTTTTAATTCGAGCCGGTTGCGCTAGAGCGTTCCACTAAGATAAGATTTTACCTTCCGACGTTAGTCGGGAAATACCCGGCTGAAGATTTTCAGCCGATATGAAATAATGGCAAAACCACAACAGAGCGCTAATACCGCACCGACGCTTTCCGCCGACGAAAAAGACCGAAATCTGCGCCGTTTGATGCGCGAAATGGAAACGGTGTTGGTTGCCTATTCCGGCGGCGTCGACAGCGCTTATCTGGCTTTAGCCGCAACCGAAGAACTGGGAAAAAACGCCGTCTGCATAACCGGACTTTCGCCGAGCGTTTCGGAGGTTCAGCGCGAAGAAGCCGCTAAAACCGCCGCCGAGTTTAATTTTAATTTTCAAACCATCAAAACCGAAGAATTGGAAAATCCGCAGTATCAGGCAAACCCTGCAAATCGCTGTTATCATTGTAAAACAGAGCTTTACGGCAAACTTTCAACGCTGGCGAAAGACAAAAAAATTAAATTCGTTTTAGACGGCACAAACGCCGATGACGTGGCGGATTATCGACCGGGCAGAGCGGCGGCGGTGGAAAACGAAGTCAGAAGTCCGTTTGTCGAAGTCGGTCTGAGCAAAAATGAAATCAGGGAATTGAGCAGAAAACACGGGCTTTCGACGTGGGACAAGCCTTCGAGTCCGTGTCTGTCTTCGCGCATCGCCTACGGCGTTCCGGTAACAATCGAAAGATTGTCGAAGGTCGAGCGCGGCGAGCAGATTTTGCGCTCCTTCGGTTTCAGAGAATTTCGCGTGCGCGTTCACGAAGAAATCGTCCGGCTGGAAATCGCGCCCGGCGAAATGGAACGCGCCTTGAATTTAGAAGTTACGGAAAAGCTGGCGGCGAAATTTCGCCGGCTCGGTTTTAAGTATGTAACGCTTGATTTGCACGGCTATCGAAGCGGAGCGATGAACGAAATTTTAACAAAATAAATTATCGAGTGAATTTATAAACAATTTATAAACAGTGGAGATTAAATAGTAATGGCAAATCCGATGGCAGATGAAATGCGGCGCTTCAAGGGAAACGACGAAAAAAATCCGTTTGAAGCAATGAGCGAACGCTTTGACCGCGCCGCGCAGTTACTTGGTTTGGAAGCCGACTTATACGCCGTGATGCGCGTTCCGAGCCGCGAAATAAAAGTCTATATTCCGGTCAGAATGGATTCGGGACATATCGAAGTTTTTGAAGGCTATCGCGTTCAGCACAACTTCGCGCGCGGTCCGGCAAAAGGCGGAATCAGATACGCGCCCGATGTAACGCTCGACGAAGTAAAAGCGCTTTCAGCCTGGATGACGTGGAAATGCGCGGTCGTCAATGTTCCTTTCGGCGGCGCCAAAGGCGGAATCATCTGCAACCCGCACCAGATGTCAATCGGCGAGCTGGAACGACTGACCAGACGTTATACGTCGGAGCTTATAGATTTTATCGGACCGGACAAAGACGTTCCCGCGCCGGATATGAATACGAACGAGCAAACGATGGCGTGGATTATGGATACATATTCAATGCACGCCCGCCACACGGTTACCGCCGTTGTTACGGGAAAGCCGGTTGCTCTGGGCGGCTCATTAGGCAGACGCGAAGCGACGGGACGCGGTGTTTTGTTTTGTGTCAACGAAGCTATTAAAAAGTTTAATTTAACGCCGGAGCAAACTTCGGTCGTCGTTCAGGGTTCGGGAAACGTCGGCGGCATCGGCGCGAGTTTGATGCACGAAAAAGGTTATAAAGTTACGGCAATCTCCGATGTCGGCGGCGGAATCTACAATAAAAACGGGCTGAATATACCGGAAGTTTTAGCTTATTTGCAGCAGACAAAATCGCTCGAAGATTATAAGGAAGCCGATTATCTGAGCAATCAGGAACTTCTGCAAATCGAATGCGACGTTCTGGCGCCGTGCGCGACGGAAAACCAGATTACTTCGGAAAATGCCGACAAAATAAAATGTAAAATTTTAGCCGAAGGCGCAAACGGTCCGACGACGCCGAAAGCTGACCAAATTCTGCACGACAAAGGAATTTTCGTGATTCCCGATATTCTGGCAAACGCCGGCGGCGTAACGGTTTCCTATTTTGAATGGGTGCAGGACAGAATGGGTTATTTCTGGCGCGAAGACGAAGTAAATCAAAGATTGGAAGAAAAAATGGTAGCGAGTTTTATTGAATTAAGTAATTTAGCCGAGCTGCACAACGTCGATACGCGCACCGCCGCTTATATGCTGGCGATTGACCGCGTAGCTTACGACACGCGAATGCGCGGGATTTATGCTTGAAATTGACTTCTAATTGTTTGAAATACTTGCTTTCCCGATAACTTTACGATAAGGTTTTACGAAGTTGTGATTATGTTGTTAAAACTTTTTATTGACTTTTAAGTAAATGTCTCGTATAAAATTACAACTAAGATACTTAAGTTGTATTAGTTAAGCTAAAAAATTTGAAATTATTATTTGAAAGTTTTTTAGTCTATGCAATAATTGAGTAACTTTGATGAGAGATTTTGTATTCAACTTATGATTTATAACGTCTTTATCAAAGTTTCTATTGAACAAATTTTTAATATTATTTTCGGCGGAGGAATGTGATGAAAATCGCTAATAAAGCGTTTGTTGTTGCGCTTACGATGTTGGCATTGATAATTTCAGTGTCGGCGCAAACTTTAAGATCTACGGAAGAACCGAGAAATACGGCGCCGACTGTGGGAACAGGTGGTTCTCCGGGCGGTCCGACAGGTCTTTTTACAATTTATGACGGACAAACCTTGAGAAGAGGCGAGTTCACTTTCAGTGCGGCTTACAGTAACTATGACCGCGATCCCGGCAATGTTGACATAACGGAAATTCCGGTCAGTTTCCAGGTTGGATTAAGCGACCACTTAGAGTTGTTTTTCAACACGGACGCTTATCGCGCTATCAAAGTTAATTCGCCGGGCAATCTTTCCGGCTTTGCCAGCCAAAACTCGACTTTAGTTGTTAACGGCAGACGCCAGTCTGCCGGCGCTATTGTTTTAGCTCCCAGAGGAAGCGGCACAAGCCAGTTTCCAAACTTTGCAGTATTTCGTCCGACGGGAACTGCGCCGTTTATCCAGTTTCCATTTGTCGGCGGCAATGTCGGAAACTTTGGATTTGACCCGCGCACCGGAATTACGGCGGGCAGCGTTTTCGGTTTTGGAAGAGGCAATCAGGCAACCGGCTCGGTGGTTGACAGCGGCGGTAAGGGAGCAGATAACTTTCCCGGTATCGGTTCAGTTTTCGGCAGTATTTTGCCGGGCATAGTTTTACAAACTGCAAATGTCGGCACCACAGCCCAAACTCAAGTTCCGACATCCTTTACACTTGCGCCCAGCTATTTGCCGGATGCGCCTTTTATCAATCGTACTTACGGTGAATCCGCATTCAGTACTTTTACCATCGGCGCAAAAATTCGTTTTACGGGACCGAATAATCCATACGGACTCGGACTTATCCCGTTTTACCGTTTTTATGCCGACCAGGCAAATGATTTCAGCGGATTTAACCAGCTGCAACGCGGTTCAAGTCCGGGCGGCGGCGGAATCAATCCGTTTAAGAATCGCGGCGATGTCGGTTTAGTCGCTTTTGGAGACGCTCGTCTTCGCAAATACATTAATCTTTCAGGCAACATCGGCTATATCTATAACAGCAGTGTTAAAGGTGATTTTCCGGGCGGCGAGTTTACGCTTTTGGACAGACCCGATGAACTTTTGGCGGGCGTCGGCGTCGATTTTCCGGTCAACAGATATTTTCAACCGATTTTAGAGTTTAAATCAATTCGCTATGTTGGCGGACGCACTCCGAATGCATTTGAAAATAATCCGATGGACGCGATTGCCGGAGCCCGTTTCTATCCGACCCGTTATATAAGTTTGGGCGCTGCTTACCGCTATAACGTTAATCAGCAGGATGCGGACAGCTTTGGCGACAATAGTTTCACCAGCAGTTCTACTGTTGCGAACTCAACTCTGAGACGTAATACAACTTTTACCGGAGTTCCTCCGGGATTCCAGACTTCGACGGATCCGCACGGATTTATTTTTCAGCTTACGGCAGGTCGTCGTAACCTACGTCAGGGACCGATTGTTAATCAATTTGCGAACGTAACCGATGTTGTCCTTAGCGAAACAACAGTTACAACGCCGTGTCCCGAAGGGCAGGTTCGTGCCGAAGGCGCAACTTGTAGCGACGATATGACGGTCAGCGTCAGAACGACGGCTGTTGACCCGGAAAACGATGTGCTGACCTATAACTACACAGTTTCAGGCGGTCGCATTGTCGGACAGGGCGCAAACGTCGATTGGGATTTAACCGGCGTCGCTCCGGGAACTTATACGCTAACAGCCGGTGTTGACGATAGCTGCGGAGTTTGCGGTCAGACGCAAACGAGAACAATTACCGTTGCAACTTGTAATTGCGCACCGCCGCCGGTTACTTGTATTTGCCCGACGATTTCCGTAACTGGTCCGTCAGGTAATACCAGTCCGGGCGAAACATTGACCTTTACGGCTAATGTCAGCGGCGGAAGCCAAACGGACACAACTTATACCTGGACAGTTTCGCAGGGTGAAATTGTCAGCGGTCAGGGAAGTCCGGTAATTACTGTGCAAACGGATGCTTCGGCGACCGGAAATGTAGTAGCTACAGTTAGGGTTGGCGGCTTGTGCGCAGAGTGTGATACTGAATCACGCGAAACGGCTGGTTTAATCGGTATACCCGAATTCAGACAATTCTCAGAATTTGGACCGGCTGTGCCAGATGAAATCAAAGCACAATTGGATCCGTTCTTCAGTGAATTGAGTAATGACCCGAACGCAACCGGCGTTATCATTAACTACGGAACGCCGAGAGAAATTACCAGACGCGAAAGAGATATTCGCTCTGCAATCAGATTCCGTAATTTCCCGGCGGAACGTGTAACAATCATAAATGGTGGAAATAGAGGAACAGGCGTCAGAACAGTATTGTTTATTGTTCCTGCCGGTGCTACGCCTCCGACTCCTGAACAATAATTAAACACATACATCTGTTAAGGTGTAATTTTCCTAAGCGAGTGAAGTTTCTAAATAACTTCACTCGCTTTTGCTTTAAAAGAATAAAAAAGATTTGAATTAGTTAAAGTTTTGTGTAAGATAATGATTGTCTTATCTTTGAAATTAGATAAGTTATGAGCATTTACGAAATTTCCGCAAGAGCCAAACGATGTTTTGGAATACAACAAACTTCCGCCATAGTGTCATCTGAACAGTGTTTGTTAATTTGTTTGCCGTAATTCTCCAAATTAGTCCATTAAAAAAGAAATAAAAATATGAAAGGTAAAACCGAACGACCGCGTGGTTTCAAAATGAATGTTTCAGCATTACTGGCAATGATGCTTTTTGTATTGTCCGGCTTTTCCTTTGCGGCTGAAGTAACGGGTGAGCCGCCGCTGAAAATCAGTGATTGGCAGGTCGTCGGTCCGAGCGGCGGCGATGTCCGCGTTGTTGCCGTTGACCCGAAAGACAAAGACCGTTTGTATATCAGCACGCTCGACGGTCAGATTTATACCTCTGCCGACGCCGGTGTTAATTGGAAACTTCTGGTTAACCTCAACCGCCCGCGCCTTGTGCTTGACCAGTTGTTTGTCGATTCGCGCGATTCTAATGTTATCTACGCTTCCGGCAACCGTCATATCGAACCGGGCGGATTTTTCAAAACGACCGACGGCGGCGCGACCTGGAAAGAAGCCAAAGAATTAAGAAAAGAATCGATTCACGCGATGGTGCAATCGACTTTAGACCCGAATGTTATTCTGGTCGGCACGATTAACGGCGCCTGGATTTCAAAAAATTCGGGCGACGATTGGAAAAAAATCGAATCGGGAACGATGCCGATTAATATCGACTCGCTGGCTGTTGACCCGCGCACCATCGATACAATCTACGCCGGAACGTGGTGGAGACCTTACAAAACGACGGACGGCGGGAAGAACTGGCGCTTGATTAAAGAAGGAATGATTGACGATTCGGACGTTTTCGCCGTAACGATAGACCAGAAAAGCCCCGACCACATTGTCGCTTCGGCGTGCAGCGGAATTTACGAATCTTTTAATCAGGGCGAAAAGTGGGCGAAGATTCAGGGCATTCCGTCGCAGTCGCGGCGCACGCGCGACATTTTGCAGCACCCGTCGATTCCGGGAACTTTATACGCGGCGACGACTGAAGGTTTCTGGATGCGACCGGCTGGCGGAAAATGGGCTTTGACGACGCAGAAGGATTTGGAAATTAATTCGATTGCCGTTCACCCGGACGCGCCGAACCGCGTATTTATCGGCACGAACAATTACGGCGTGATGGTTTCCAACGACGGCGGCAAAAATTTCGCTCCGACAAACGACAATTTTACAAGCCGTTTTACTTATTCGGTAACGACCGACATCGAACGTCCGAACCGAATTTACGCGACGACGCATAACACGGCGACCGGCGGCGGATTCGTTTTCGTCAGCAACGACGGCGGAACTAGCTGGCAGACCGGAAAAAATCTGGACGTAACGCGCGTTTCGCCTTTTTCACTTATCCAGGACCGTGTAAATACCAACACGCTTTACCTGGCGACGAATGTCGGAATGTTCACATCGATTGACCGCGGAAATACCTGGAAGCAGATAACCGCGCCGAAACTGCCCGAGCCGAAAAAACTGCCGGTGAAAAGAAAATCCGCAAGAACATCTGCGGGAAAATCAAAAGCGTCGGTTAAAAAACCAATCGCAAAGCCGACGCCCGAAGTCATTCCCGCCGCGGATACGGCTTCGACCGCGCCCGGATTAATTCCGGTTTTAACCGAAAAAATTAAAGTTTTGTCGTATTCCGAAGACGGCAAAAACGGGCTTTACGCCGGAACGGATAAAGGTTTGTATCGCACCTACGACATCACGAAAGGCTGGGAAAAGATTTCCCTGGGCGGCGGAATCGACGAAAATATTTTCGTCGTCTATTCGACGCCGCAGGAGCCGGAAACGGTTTGGGTCGGAACTTCCATTTCCGGCGTCGTCGTCTCGCGCGACAACGGGCAGACGTGGACAAAAGCGGGCGGCGCTCCTGCTGCCGTTCCGGTCAGCTCGATTACGGTTGACTCGAAACGCCCGAATTATGTTTATGTCGGAACGTCGCAGACGTTTTATCTGAGCAGAGACGGCGGCAAAAGCTGGACGCGGCGCGGCGGAAATCTGCCGCTCGGCAATTACACCAGCATTCTCATCGACCCGCGCAACAGCAGCGAAATTTATGTCTCAAGCGCGCTCGAAGCCGACGGCGGCATTTATTTTTCAAAAGACGCCGGTTCAAACTGGAGTCGTGTCGATTCCAAAGAAATGAAGCTGCCGAGCCGCCGCGTCTGGTCGATGGCTTTCGACCCGAGCGATCCGAACCGGATTTTTGCCGGAACGCATTCGGCAGGCGTCTATCGCATCGAGCGAAAAGCGGCGACCGCTTCGACCGAAACCGTAACTCGCCCGCGCATTCTGGAGACGAACAATTAGAATAAAAAATAAACTGCATAAAAAAGGACGGCATATTTAACGCCGTCCTTTTTTATTTTCCGTCTTGAAAGTTGTAGTATTTAATTCTGTAATAGGAAAAGTTAGGAGCAAATTTGTGAAGCAAGAAATCGCCTGTCTCTGTCCAACCGGAAAAATCGTTTTGCAGACGGAAAGCCTGCCGTTTTCAGAAGTGCCTCACCAGTCCAAACTTTTCATCGAATACCAAAACAATCCGCTCGCATTGAAAAAATATTATCCTTCAACGGTCGCTTCGCACGCGCAAATTTCGCGGCGAATACCGGAAGTTCTGCAAAATTATAAAACCGACCGCAGCGCGCTGTGTGATATTTTGGAAGAAGCCAATAAAGCGAACGGGGCAAGCGAGGAAACATTAAAAAACTTAAATCTGCTGCGCGAAGATGACTGCGTGGCAGTCGTAACCGGACAACAGGCGGGACTTTTTACCGGACCGCTTTACACGATTTATAAAGCGCTTTCGGCTGTAAAATTGACCGAATGCCTGCGCGGGCGCGGTTATAAAGCCGTTCCGGTTTTCTGGATTGCGACCGAAGACCACGATTTCGAGGAAGTTTCAAAAGTCGAAGTTATCGGAAAGCGCGGCGATTTGGTCAAATTAAAGAACGAGCCGCAGAGATGCCGCGAAAATCTGCCGGTCGGCTACGTTAAGCTCGACGATTCAATCGACAAAACAATCAAAGAACTTTTCGACGCCTTGCCGCACACCGAATTTACGGGCGAGATAAAAAGTTTAATAGAAAAATCCTGGACGCCGCAGACGGATTACGGCGACGCGTTTGCGCGCCTGCTGGCGAAAATAACCGGCAAATTCGGTTTAATTCTGCTCTGCCCGCTCGACGCGCGGCTGAAAAAACTCGCCGCGCCCGTTTATATCGAAGCGGTGAAAAAATCGGACGAGATTGTTTCGGCTCTGATAAAACGCAGCGATGAGCTGAAAGAAAACGGTTATCACGCGCAGGTTTTAATCACGCCCGATTATTTTCCGCTCTTTTGGCAGTCGAAAAATAAAACTCGCCACGCGATAAAGAAAACCGCCGCCGGAACTTACAAAATAAAAGATTCGGAAAGGGAATTCAGTCTCGCGGAGTTGACCGAAATCGCCGCCGTCGAACCGCAGCGATTCAGTCCGAGCGTCGTTCTTCGTTCCGTCGTGCAGGATTATCTGCTTCCGACCGTCTGCTATTTCGGCGGCGCGGCGGAAATCGCGTATTTCGCGCAATCGGCGGAAGTCTACCGCATTCTGGAACGTCCGGCGACCACGATTTTTCATCGCCAGAGTTTTACAATCGTCGAACCGAAACACGCCAAAACGCTGGAAAAATACGATTTACAATTAAAAGATTTGTTCGCCGGCGTTCAAAATGTTCTGCCGCGTATTGTCGAAAAGCATTTAAACCCGGAAATGGGGCGCGTCTTTGCCGATGTCGAAGAAAAAATCAACATCGAACTTAATCGCCTCGACCGGAGCTTGAGCGTCTTTGAACCGACTTTAGCCGAAAATCTGGCAAACCGCCGCCGCAAAATTATTTATCACGTCGGCAATCTCCGCAACAAATTTCACCACGCGCAGATGCGCAAAGACGCGGCTGTAATGCGGCAAGTCGAAACGGCTTTCAACGCGCTTCTGCCGAATAAACATCTACAGGAACGTTCCTTGAACGTCGCCTCTTTCGTCAATCGGCACGGACTTTATTTAATTGATTGGATTTACGCGGCGATTGACCTCGACGATAAAGAGCATCGAATTATTTATCTGTAAAATTAAAGTTCGATATTTTCGTTTCCTTTAAAACTTAGAAAAAAAATAACGCAATTTCGTTTCTATATATAAAATTTTAGTTATTACAATTCTATAAAAAGTGGTATAGTCCAGTAAAGTTCGTTCCAAAATTTTCAAACCAAAATCTAAGGAGTCAAAGTTAATGTTGAAGACATTGAGTCTGTTGCGGGCGATTTTGTATTGCTCCGTCTTTTCCGCTTTGTTCATATTCGGTTCAGGTAAAACAAATGCCCAATCGCAAGCCTTAAACGGTCAAATCGAAGGCACGGTAACCGATGCGACGGGCGCGGCAGTTCCGAACGCGTCGATAACCGTGAGAAACATCGAAACCGGCACGGAGCGACAAGTAACCAGCGATGAAGGCGGCGTCTATCGCGCTCCGCTTCTGCCGCTCGGAAGTTATCGCGTAACGGTCGAGTCGGCAAACTTTAAACGGCTTGTGCGCGAAGGCATCACTTTAACCGCCGGTCAGTCTGCGACGATAGACTTGAATTTAGAACCCGGCGGCGTCGCCGAAACCGTAACGATTTCCGCCGATTCGCCGATTGCCGACCCGGGGAAAATCGATGTCGGACGCGTTCTGGACACACGCGAAGTTCAAAATCTGCCGCTCGTCTCGCGCAATCCTTATAATTATTCGCTGCTTCAAGCCAATGTTACGGGTCGCCCGAATTCCGAATTCGGCGTCCCGCGCATCAACGCCAACGGTTTTGCGCGCCGCACAAATTACCAGCTCGACGGCAACAACAACACGCAGGCAGACCGCAACGGCATTCGCCTGATGCCGATTTCCGAAATTTTCGTTTCTCAGATTCAGCTTGTAACCAACGGATTTTCGGCGGAATTCGGCAACACGCCGGGTTTGATTATGAACGCCATTACGCCGTCGGGAACAAACGGCATTCACGGCTCGGCAAGTTACCGCTTTCGCCGCACGCCGTTTTACGCGCGCCCGTTCTTTTATAATTCAAACAACGATTTGCCGTCGAACAAAGCCGACGATTTAGCGTTCGCGCTCGGCGGTCCGATTATAAAAGACAGATGGCAATATTACACGGGTTTCGAGTATATAAAACGCGGCTTGGCGGTCGAACCGGGTCGCTTGGTAACCATTACGCCCGGCAACAAAGCCGCTTTAATCGCGGCGGGCGTTTCGGCATCGGCTTTTGTTCCGGCGATACCGACGCAGCAGAACGCGAAATTTTTCATCGTCCGAACCGATGCTCAATTAACGAGCGCGCACCGTTTAACCGGACGATTTAATTTATTTAAAAACCTGACGACATCAAACACCGGCGGCGGTTTGAATACGCTTGAAAGGACGCAGGATTTCGACGACCTTTCATACGCGGGAGCGGCGCAGCTCGTTTCAACCTTCGGCTCGAATCTTCTAAACGAGTTTCGTTTCCAATACGCCAAGCGCAATTCCGTATTTTTGCCCAGCCCGTTTACGCCGACCGGACCGAGCATCGTCATTTCCAGCGTCGCAAACTTCGGTCCGGCGGAAAATAACAACACGATTTCGCCGCTCGAAACCATAACCGAATTCAGAGACAATTTCACCGTAAACAAAGGCAATCACACGGTAAAATTCGGCGGCAGCGTCAGCCGGATTTACGATTACAGAAAATCGGGCATTTTCTCGCGTTACACGTTTGCCGCAACTCCGGCGATTGTCGTAAACAATGTAACAGTAACGCCTGCCAGAACGGGACTTGAAAATTACGTCGCCGCGAAAAACGGAACTGACCCGTTAAGCTATACGAGTTACGTCGGCGCTTTCGGCAATCCCATTTTCGAGTATAAATCGATGTTTTATAACGCGTTCGCGCAGGATGACTGGAAGGTAACTCAAAAACTAAAAGTTAATTACGGTCTGCGCTACGACCTTTACAAAATTCCGCAAGCCAACGCTTCGTCGCCGTTCTTCGCTTCGCAGAGTTTTAAGGTTGATAAAAATAATTTCGCGCCGCGTCTCGGCGTCGTTTACGGTTTGCGCGACGGAAAATACGCGACCATTTTAAGAGCGAGCGCCGGTTTTTATTATGACCCGCCGGCTATCGACATATACGCCAGAGCATTGCAGAATAACGGCAGTCCGCAGTATTTCAATTTTTCGATAACAAATCCGAGAACGACGGCTAACGCGCCGACATTCCCGAATAATTTGGCTTCTCTGCCGCCGGGAGCGACTCTGCCGGTTCAGAGCATCGATACGGTTTCGCCCGATTTTAAGAATTTGTATGCGATGCACACAAATTTTCAAGTCGAGCAGTCTCTCACCGACGACATTTCATTTACCGGCGGATTTATTCATTCGAGCGGCAGACATATTCCGGTTTATCGAAACATCAACCGCGTTGCCGTAGTCAGAAATCTGGCTGACGGTCGCCCGGTATTTAATACGACTGCCAGCGCCGCAAACAGACTCGACCCGCGATTTAACAATATTTTAATTGCCGAATCGGTCGGCAATTCAAATTATAACGCGGCGACGTTTCAGTTAAACAAACGCTTTTCGCAGGGTTACCAGTTCAGCGCCAATTACACGCTGTCAAAAGCGACGGACGACGCGCCCGAACAAAATCTGGTCGCCGCTTCGACGCTCTCCTTGTCCGACCCGACAAATCGCGCCTTCGACCGCGGTCCGTCTTTAGCCGACCAGCGGCATACTTTTGTGATGAGCCTTGTTGCCAGACCGCGATTTACTTTTGAAAACAAAGTGGCGCGGGCGATTTTTAATAACAATCAGTTCGGCGTTATTGCAATCGCCAACAGCGGCGAAAGATTTAACATTATCTCGTCTCAGGATTTAAATGGCGACGGCGTATTTGTTGACCGTCCGGTCGGCGTCGGTCGTAACGCGGGTAAAACTCCGCGTCAGTTCAATGTCGATTTAAGATATTCGCGTTTCTTCAATTTCACCGAAAGATACAAACTTGAGGCTTTTGCCGAAGCGACTAATATCTTTAACATCAGAAGTATTTATCAATACAACAGCACGACTCTGACATCGGCTTTTCCGGTTGATACGAACGGCAATCTGACAAACGGGCTGCCCGATTATCGAAATAACTTTCAGTCGCTCGGCGGCGCGACGGCGCTCGACAGCCGTAATTTTCAGATTGGCTTTAAGTTTATTTTCTAAAAGCGAAACTCTTACGGCTTTGAGGTCATAGTAAAAGTATGACCTCAAAGCCGATTTTAATTAACGTGAAAACAGAAAACATTCAACAGGGAAACGTGAGCGAAGAATTGCCCGACGCGTGGTGGTATCGGGTTTATCTGGCTGTGATGATTACCACGATTCTGGTTATTTCGGCTTTGGGCGCTTTTTCGCATTATTTTTCAAGCTAAACGAAAATGAAATTTCTTGATTGGACTGTCGTCGTCGTGTATCTGGTTTATGTGATTTGGGACGGAATCCGAATGACCAAACACAGCGGCGATGTCGAAGGATATTTTCTCGCCAACCGGAGTTTGCCGTGGTGGGCGGTCGGGCTTTCGGTAATGGCGACGCAGCTTTCGGCAATCACTTTGGTCGGAACGACCGGACAGGCGTATTCGGACGGAATGCGTTTTATACAGTTTTATTACGGGCTGCCGCTGGCGATGATAATTTTGTGCGTAACGGCGGTTCCGTTTTTTTATCGAGCTAATGTTTATACTGCTTACGAATATCTCGAAAAGCGGTTCGACGCCAAAACGCGCAGCTTGACGAGCTTCTTTTTTCTGCTTTCGCGCGGTCTCGGCGTCGGCGTGATTATCGCCGCGCCGTCCGTGATTCTTTCGATTGTTCTCGGCTGGAATGAAATAGTTACAATCTTTGTTATCGGCATAACGACGACCGTTTACACGATGATTGGCGGCGTTCAGGCTGTAACCTGGACTGACGTAAAACAGATGGCGATTATCTTCATCGGGATGAGTGTCGTGCTGTTTATTATTCTTTCAAATTTTCCCGCGGGCGTTTCAGTCTCCGACGGTCTGCATCTGGCTGGAGCGAGCGGAAAGCTGACGACAATCGACACCAGTTTCGACTTGAAGGAAAAATATACGATTTGGTCGGGTTTAATCGGCGGACTTTTTCTGTTTCTTTCATATTTCGGGTGCGACCAGAGTCAGGTGCAGCGATTTTTGACGGCGAAATCGGTCAGCGAAGGCAGAACGTCGATTTTGATGAGCGCGTTTTTGAAGATACCGATGCAGTTTTTGATTCTGCTGATTGGCGTGATGGTTTTCGTGTTTTATCAATTTCAAACGCCGCCGATGATTTTCAATGAAGTTCAGGCTAAAAAAGCGTCGATGACGAATGCAGTCGAATATCAGGCGCTCGAAAACGAATATAAAAAAGTTCACGCGCAGCGCGGGCAGGCGGCGCTGGCGTTTGTCGATGCCGGACATCAAACGGACGAAACGATAACGACGGCGGCGCGTCAGAGCTATCTTCAGGCGGACAAAGATTTTAACGCGACGCGTAAAAAAGCCGCCGAATTTGTCAAAACAACCAATCAGGATAAAAGTTTTAACGACGTAAATTACGTTTTTCCGACTTTCGTCGTTCAGAATATGCCGTCGGGCATAATCGGCTTGATTATCGCGGCGATTTTTGCGGCGTCGATGTCGAGCGTGGCGGCGGAATTAAACGCGCTCGCCACCGCGACGACGATAGATTTCTACCGACGCCATTTCAAAACGGACGGAACGGACAAGCAATACGTCAAATTCGGACGGATTGCGACTGCCTTTTGGGGACTTTTCGCCTGCATCGTGGCGATTTACGCGACTAATCTCGGCTCGTTAATCGAAGTCGTCAATAAATTCGGCTCATTTTTTTACGGTTCGCTGTTGGGCGTGTTCGTTTTAGCTTTCGTCGTCAAACGCGCCAGAGCGAGAGGCGCGTTTTTCGGTATCCTGTTCGGTATCTCGTCGGTCTGGATTGCCAGCATCTATACCGAAATAGAATTTTTGTGGTTTAACGTCATCGGTTGTCTGGTAACGGTGATTGCGGGTTATTTAATAAGTTTAACGGTAAGAGAGGAAAATGATGCGATTGTCGGCTAAAAGATTTACGGCTTCTTTCCTGATGTTTTTGTTGATTGGTTCGAGCTTTTCAATCGGCACGGCACAGGTTCGCCCGATTTACGATATGGGCGCAATCGGTCTCGGTCAAAAGCTCCGGCGACTGCAAACGACGGCGAGCGCGATGCACACGGGCGCGCACCCGGACGACGAAGATTCCGGTTTGCTGGCTTATCTAGCCAGACGTGAGCAGGCGCGGACGGCTTATTTATCGCTTAATCGTGGTGAAGGCGGGCAGAATGTCATCGGGCAGGAGCTTTTCGAGCAGCTCGGCGTTATTCGCACCGAAGAATTATTGCAGGCGCGGCGGCTCGACGGCGGACAGCAGTTTTTTACGCGCGTGATGGACTACGGATTTTCAAAAACGCGTGAGGAAGCCGCCAGAATCTGGGACGAAAAACAGGTTTTGGGCGATATGGTTCGCGCCATTCGCCTTTTTCGCCCGCTGGTTGTAATTTCGCGCTTTACGGGAACGCCCGCCGACGGACACGGGCATCATCAATTAGCCGGATATTTAACGCCGATTGCCTACAAAGCCGCCGCCGACCCGAACCAATTCCCGGAACAAATCGCCGAAGGCTTGCGCCCGTGGCAGGCGAAAAAACTTTACGTTTCCCAGAGTTTCGTGCAGAACGCGCAGAACGTGCCGACTTTAACTTTAAACACGGGCGAATATAATCCGCTGGTCGGACGCTCGTATTTTGAGATTGCGATGGAAGGCAGAAGCCAGCACAAAACTCAGGAAATGGGAACGCTCGAACTGCGCGGCAGACAAAATTCCGGTCTTCGTCTTTTGGAATCGAACGCCGCGCGAATCGAAAATGAAAAAAGCGTTTTCGACGGCATCGACACGTCAATCGCCGGAATTCCGAAGCTAGTCGGCTTAAACGACAGCCCGATTGACGGCGAATTGCGAAACGCTCAAAAAGCGGCGGCGCAGGCGTTGACCGATTTCGACGCGCTCAATCCTGGCAAAGTTATACAGCCGTTAGCCGAAGGCTTGCGCGAACTTCGCAAAGCGCGCCGCGAGATTGCCGAAAAGAAAAGCGGCGGACAATTGCAGGCGTTCACGGACGCCGATTTTCTGCTCGCGCAAAAGGAGCGCGAATTTTCCGAAGCTCTGCAATCGGCGGCTGGAATCGTCGTCGATGCGTTGAGCGATACGGACACGCTTGTCGCCGGAGATTCGGCAAACATCGCCGTCCGCGTTTTCGCTCCCGAAGGCACAACCGCCAGACCAATCAGCGCAATGATTCAAGTTCCGCAAAACTGGACGGCAAACAACGCGCCGACACCGACGCCCGCGCCGAATCAAGGTTTTCGCTCGCGTGATGAAGCGTCGTTAAACTCTTATTTCTTTACAATTTCGACACCGCCGAATGCCGCGCCGACGCAGCCTTACTGGTTAGAATCGCCGCGCAAAAATTATGCGTTCGACTGGTCGCGGTCCGATGCGGAAAAAAATCTGCCGTTTCAATCGCAGATAGCTTCGGCGGAAGTGAAAATTGAAATCGGCGGCGAAGAAGTTACCGTTATAAAGCCTGTTCAGTATCGCTTTGCCGACGACATTCGCGGCGAACTGCGGCGTGATTTAAATGTCGTTCCGATGATTGGCGTCGGTCTCGATTCAAATTTGCTGATCGCGCCGCTCTCGGCAAAAGCGCAGAAACAAAGAATCGTTTTGTCCGTAACCGACAACGCGCCGCGCGAAGCTAAAGGAACGATTAAACTCGATTTGCCGAACGGCTGGACTTCGACGCCGAACGCGGCGGATTTCGATTTGAAGACAAAAGGCGAAAAAACGGCAGTCGTTTTTGACATTGCGATTCCGGCGAATGCCAAAACCGGCTCGTATAAAATCGCGGCGACGGCGACGGTTGACGGGAAAACTTTCAATCAATCGGTGCAGGAAATCACTTATCTGCATATTCAAACGCATCGGCGTTATCTGCCCGCCGAAGTTTCCGCCGAAGTCGTCGATTTGAAAATCGCGCCTGTTCGCGTCGGCTACATAATGGGCAGCGGCGACCAGATTCCGCAGGCGATTCGGCGAATGGGCTTGAATGTTACGATGCTCGAAGAAAAAGATTTATCGACCGGCGATTTATCGAAATTCGACACTATCGTTGTCGGCATCAGAGCGTCGCAGGTTCGCCCCGATTTTACGGCGAACAACAATCGCCTGCTCGATTTTGTCAGAAACGGCGGCACACTGATTGTGCAGTATCAGCAGCCGGATTACGTTAATAAAAATCTCGCGCCGTTTCCGGCGAAAATGGATTCGGTCGTCAACGGCACACAGCGAATTTCAAACGTGCGCGTAACGGACGAAAACGCCGCCGTCAAGATTCTCGCGCCGTCGAATCCGATTTTTAATTTCCCGAACAAAATCGGCGAAAGCGATTTTTCAAATTGGGTGCAGGAGCGAAATCTTTACAATTTTTCGACTTTCGACCCAAGATATACGCCGCTTCTCGAATCGCACGACGCGGGCGAAGCGGAAAGCAACGGCGGTTTAATTTACGCCAAAATCGGGCGCGGAAATTACATCTATAATTCCTACTCGTTTTTTCGCCAGCTTCCGAACGGCGTAACCGGCGCGTATCGTCTGTTTGCGAATATGCTGAGCCTGCCGAAAGCTAAAATAAGATAAAGCCACAGGGAACACGGAGAATACAGAGTAAAGAAAACGAAAATGCAGAATGTAAAATGTAAAATAAAAGCCAGTTTTTATTTTCCGTTTTCCGTTTCGCATTCTCTCCGTATTCTCCGTGTTCTCTGTGGCTTTCCGGTGGATTTATAAATTATGAAAGAGAAATTTCCCGCGCCGTCTTATACGGAAAACGTGCTTGTCGATTGTTTTGAAGACGCGAAAAAATATTTTTTAAACGCGCTCATAGCGGTTGATTACGCGCACGGCGTTATGCTCGCCGAGCAGAAAATTATCACCGGAGAAGAATTGAAAATGCTTCTCAAAGCATTGCGCGCGCTTGATTTAAATAAAATTCGCGCCGCAGAATACGACGGCACATACGAAGATTTATTCTTTTATTTGCAGCGCGAAATTGCAAAAAACTGCGACGCGGACGTTGCCGGGAAACTGCACACGGCGCGCAGCCGAAACGACATCGACGTTACGATTTATCGCATTCGCCTGCGTCAGGAAACGCTGAAACTTCTCGATTCGACAATGAATCTGCGCCGCACGATTCTCGATTTAGCGGCACAGCACCACGAAACTTTAATTCCGGCTTACACGCACACGCAGCCGGCGCAGCCTTCGACGCTCGCGCATTTTCTGCTGGCGATTGCCGAAAATCTCGGACGCGACGTTAAAAGATTGCAGCGCGCTTTTGAAAATATGAATTTTTCGCCGTTGGGCGCGTGCGCCATTACGACGACCGGATTTCCGATAAATCGACAGCGCACTTCGGAACTTTTAGGTTTTGCCGCGCCGACCGTAAACTCTTACGCATCAATAGCATCGATTGATTATTTCACCGAAATGCTCGGCGCGACAATCGCTTTATTAGTCAACGTCGGGAAATTTTCGCAGGAATTTCTGCTGATGGCGATGCAGGAATTCGACGTAATTGTTTTGTCGGATGGTTATGTTCAAACTTCTTCGATTATGCCGCAAAAACGCAATCCCGTTGCGCTCGAACACGTCCGCGCCATTGCCAGCAAAGGTTTGGGGCAGGCGCTCGGCGTGATGACGGCGGTTCACAATACGCCCTTCGGCGACATCAACGATTCTGAAGACGACATCCAGCCGCTGATTTACAGCGCAATCCGCGACGCCAACCGCGCCGTTTCTCTGCTCGGCAATACGCTGAAAACCGCAGCCTTTAATATTGAAACATTGAGAAAACGGGCAAACGAAAATTTTATAACCGTTACGGAACTTGCCGACACAATCGTGCGGCGCGAAAATCTGTCGTTTCGCAGCGCGCATCACATTGTTGCAAAATCGGTGAAAGACGCAATCGAAGCGAAAAGCGAAATCACGCACGAAATTCTGCAAACGGCGGCACGCGAAGTCGTCGGCAAAGAGCTTTCGATGTCCGCCGAAGACGCGCGGCAATCGATGTCGGCGGAAAATTTCGTCAACATCAGAAAAATCTACGGCGGAACAGCGCCCGAAGAAACCAGACGCGCGCTGATTGTCGAAAGAGAAGCTGAATCGACTGATGATAACTGGCTTGCGGAAAAAATGGAGCTTCTGAAACATTCTTCGACAAAATTAGAAAAGATTGTCGATAATTATATCGGCGAATAATCGTTTTTATGAAGTGGTTCGGCGGATTATTAACAATCGGAACTTTTGCCGCGTTTTATATTTTCGAGCGGCGGCATAATTTTTCTCCCTGTTCAATCTTAAAAAATACTGACCGATTTTTTCCGCACGGATTTTTTCATTCGAGCGAAAACGTCGGAAAAATCTCTTTTTTCAACTGCCGGAATAACGTCTTTGGAAATTTCCGCTTTCGGTTCAATAAATACGCTTTCAGCCGTCGATTTTGTCCCGACTTTTTCTGGAAAATCTTCCGACCGGAAATTCATCGCTTCCGTCTGACCATTTTTCATATTTACCGCCTTTCTCAATCTAAAACCATTATGTCGCCGCGGCGATAAATACCGTGATTTTACCGCTGCCCGTTAATATTTTCGATTGCTCAATAATGGCACAAATCAAAGGGAATTAAAAGATTTTTCGGAAGAAACAAACTTAATTTTCGGTTAATTTTATTGACAGCGGTTAAGGCATTTAGTAGCCTCGTTTTATCAAATCAAAACTAAAAAAAGAGGAACATTTTCAAATTTGAGCAACATAAAAAAAATCGAACTTCCGCCGCAGGGTTTGAAAACTTTGTTCGGCGTCCAGGACCAGAACATCAAATATCTCGAAACACTTCTCGACATCACAATCGGCGCGCGCGGCAACGAAATTCTGCTTGACGGCGACGCCAAAGACATCGAAACCGCCGAACAAATATTAAACGACTTTTCGGATTTGTTCGCCTCCGGCAACGCGTTTTCAGACAAGGAACTGCGCGACGCCTTCAAACAAATCGCCGAAGACCGCACTTATTCGCTAAAAGATTATTTCACCAAATCGCGCTTTAACCCGTCGGGCAAAAAACAGGTTACGGCGAAAACGGCGAATCAAAGAAAATATATCGACGCGATAATGAAAAACGATTTAACCTTCGGCATCGGACCGGCAGGCACGGGAAAATCGTTTCTCGCCGTCGCTCTGGCGGTCAACGCGCTGTTTCAAAAACAGGTTTCGCGCATTATTCTAACCAGACCGGCGGTCGAAGCCGGCGAAAAATTAGGCTTTCTGCCCGGCGATTTGCAGGACAAAGTTGACCCTTACTTGCGCCCGCTTTACGACGCGCTTTTCGATTTGGTTGACGGCGAACGCGTCGCAAAAATGCTCGAAAAACGAATTATCGAAGTCGCGCCGCTGGCATTTATGCGCGGTCGGACGTTAGCGGATGCGTTTATCATCCTGGACGAAGCGCAGAACACGACGAGCGAGCAGATGAAAATGTTTTTGACGCGCATCGGTTTCGGCTCGAAAGCCGTCGTTACCGGCGACATCACGCAGATAGATTTGCCGCGCGGACAGCGCAGCGGTTTGAAGGAAGCGCGGGAAATTCTGGCTAATCTCGACGGCATCGGATTTGTAAACTTTACAGACAAAGACGTTGTGCGCCACAAACTCGTGCAGATGATTGTCCGGGCTTACGAAAGTCATACGGAAAATAATCCGAAAGACGAGCGATAAAATTTTGCGGTCTGAAAATTAAAGTCGTGTTTTATAAAGAAACGCGGCTTTTTTATTTTTGAAATAATGACTGAAATCGTCGACAATCAACGCAAAATAAAAATCGAAACTGAAGATTTTCAAGCGTTTGCCGAAAGCGCGGTTGATTCCGTTAAAGAAGCGAAAGGAAAATCGGCGACCATTGCGTTTGTTTCCGATTGGAAAATGCGCGGGCTGAATAAAATTTTTCGCGGTAAAAACGCGACAACCGACGTGCTTTCGTTTCCGTTTGAAGCCGACGCGTTTGAAGCGGGCGAAAATAATTTAGGCGATATTATAATTAGTGTTGAGCAGGCGCAAAAACAGGCGAAAGAAAACGATTTGGATTTTGAGACGGAAATCAAACAGTTGATTCTGCACGGCGTTCTGCATCTGTGCGGTTACGACCACGAAACTGATAACGGCGAGATGAATAAAATCGAGTTGAAACTTCGTGAAAAATTGGGAATTTAGCCACGAACAGACACGAAAGAACACTAAAAGAAAAGTGGAAAAGTTAAAATGTGAAAAGGTGAAAAAGTCAAAGCCGCACAAGTTGCTTTTTCACTTTTAACCTTTTTAACCTTTTCACTTTTCTTTTCGTGTCTGTTCGTGGCTAAATCTTTTTTGTGGCAGAATAAAAAAATGAGTATGCAAAAAACTGTCGAGCCGTGCGTGATGGTCATTTTCGGCGCAACCGGCGATTTAACGAAACGCAAATTGTTTCCGGCGCTGTATAATCTGGCGAAAGACAATTTTCTGCCTGCAAATTTCGCTATCGTCGGCGTCGGACGGCAGGAACTCGAATCAAACGATTTTCGGCGCAAGATTATCGCCGATTTGAAGGAATTTATTCCGAACGGCGTCGATAAAAATCTTCTTAAATGGTTTGAAGACAGGATTTATTACACCGGCGGCGACTTTAACGACGATAAAAAACTTTTTAAAGATATAAAGAAACTGCTCTTTGAGGTCGGCAAAACTCATCAGATTCCGCCGAATTATTTTTATTATATGGCGACGCCGCCGCAGCTTTTCGCCGACGTTACGCAGAAGATTTGCGATAACGGTTTGGGGCAGGAAACAAACGGCAACTGGCGCAGGTTTATCTACGAAAAACCGTTCGGGCGCGATTTGGAATCGGCGAAAACTCTTAACCGCGAGCTTTTGAAAATCATCAGCGAGCGGCAGATTTACCGAATCGACCATTATCTGGGCAAGGAAACGGTGCAGAATATTCTTGTTTTTCGTTTCGGCAACAGCATTTTCGAGCCGATTTGGAACAGAAACTACATCGACAGCGTGCAGATTACCGTTGCCGAACAGCTCGGCGTCGAACAGCGCGGCGGTTATTACGACACGGCGGGCGCGCTGCGCGATATGATTCCGAATCATATTTTTCAATTGATAACGCTGACCGCGATGGAGCCGCCGGTTTCATTTAAAGCCAACGCCGTGCGCGACGAACAGGCGAAGATTTTGCAGGCGATTCAGCCGTTTTCGCCCGAAGACGTTCTGCACAACGCCGTGCGCGGGCAATACGGCGCGGGTCAAATCGTCGATAAAAATGTCGATAAAAAAGTCGCCGGTTATCGCGAAGAACAAAACGTCGCGCTCGCATCGAATACGGAAACCTTCGCCGCGCTGAAAATCTCCATCGACAACTGGCGCTGGGCGAACGTGCCGTTTTATATTCGCACGGGAAAACGTCTGCCGAACCGGCACAGCAACATCGTTATCCAATTTAAAAAAGCGCCGTTTATGCTTTTCCGCGACACGCCGATTGAAAAACTGCCGACAAACCGCATCGTCATACACATTCAGCCGGACGAGGGAATAACCCTGCATTTCGGCGCGAAAATTCCGGGTCCGATTGTCAATATGGGCGCGGTCGCGATGGATTTTAATTACCTTGAACACTTCGGCGAGCAGGTTTCAACCGGCTACGAACGGCTTTTATACGATTGTATGACGGGCGACGCGACGCTTTTCCAGCGCGCCGATATGGTCGAAGCGAGCTGGGGAATCGTCTCGCCGATTCTCGACGTTTGGCAGGCGATTCCGGCGCGCGATTTTCCGAATTACGAAGCCGGAACGTGGGGACCGACAGAATCAGACCAGCTTCTGGCAAACGACGGGCGTAAGTGGAAAAACGATTAAAAGCCGTTTTAAGGTAAGGATTTACCTTTGCGTTTCCTTTGCGTAATCTTTGCGATACAAAGAATTAGTAACGCGAAGGAAGTGCAGAGTGAAGACGCAAAGGAGAAGTTTGGAGAATCGAACATTGGATTACAAATCTTTTATACGGCAATTGACGAGCGAAAAAATCATCGCCGACGACGCCGACGAATTAAATAAAATCGCGGCGGCGAAATTTGTTTCAATCGCGCGTGAGGCGATTAAAAAAAGAGGAAAGTTTTCCGTCGCGCTTGCCGGCGGCTCGACGCCGAAAGGACTTTATCAACTTCTTGCAGATGAAAAATTTCGTTCGCTTATCGATTGGACGAAGGCTTTTTTCTTTTTCGGCGACGAGAGAAACGTCCTGCCGGACGACGCGGAAAGCAATTTTCGGATGGCGAATGAAAATTTATTGAAACCGCTGGAAATTCATACGGACAATATTTTTCGCTGGCAGACCGAACTCGAAAACGCCGAAGAAATCGCCGCCGATTACGAACGAAAAATAAAAGAATTTTTTAATTTAAGCGAAAACGAGTTTCCGCGTTTCGACCTTATCTTGCTCGGAATGGGCGACGACGGACACACGGCTTCGCTTTTTCCGCACACTGAAGCATTAAACGAAACTGAAAAAATTGCCGTCGAAAATCGCGTCGAAAAACTCAATACAACTCGTCTGACGCTGACTTTTCCGACGATAAATAACGCCGCGAATGTAATTTTTTTAATCGACGGCGAGAAAAAAGCAGAAGTTTTATGCGAAGTTTTGACGGGCGAAATACAGCCGGAAAAATTTCCGTCGCAAAATATTAAGCCGAGAAACGGAAGCCTTTTCTGGATTCTCGACAGCGACGCCGCGCAAAATCTCGAATAGTCTTATCTTATACCGGGAGCGCGGGCATCCTGCCCGCTTTTGAACGCGCAAGCGTTCACAAATATCGGATTAAATTCAATATTGAATTTAATCAAATGGTTTAGCGCGCTGCCGTGCGCTTTGCGGGCAGGATGCCCGCGCTCCGACAAAAACGCTTTTCATCAAATTCTAGAAATCTTAAGAAATATCAATCTTCCATTTACCATTTCGCGTTTAGCCTTTACCATTGAATAGTTATGGAAATTGAGATAGTCGTCGCCGTTTTAATTCTTCTGGCGCTCGTATTTCTGGCGACGATTGATATGGCTTTTTCGCAATTGTCGGACGTTTCTCTTCGGCGTTTGTCGTCGGATTTGGAAGAAAGCCCGCGCCGCAAATCGGTCGAGTTTCTGCACACAATTTTAGAAAATCGCCCGCGTTTCCGCTTCGCGCTGTCGGCGGCGATTCAGATTTCGCTGATTGTTTTTTCGGTTCTCATAACCTTGATTGTCTCTGATTTTTCTCGTAATAAAATCCAATTACTGCTTGTTTCTCTCGTCGTCGGTTTAACCGCGTCGATGATTTTTCGCCAGATTATTCCGCGTTTTATAACGTGGAAAAACCCGGAAAATAAACTTCTTTTTCTGCTGCCCGTGGCGCGTCCGATTTATCTTCTGCTCTCGAACGTCGCCGACCCTTTTCATTTTTTTACGAAAGACAATTCGCCGGTTGAGAATACGATTGTTCCCACGCAGCAGCAGACCGACGCCGAAAAGGAAGATAACGCCGAAGACATTCAGGCGCTCATCGAAATGGGCGAAGCCGAAGGCATTATCGAGGAAAAAGACCGCAAGCTAATCGAAACGATGTTTGAATTTTCGGAAACTCGCGCCGGCGAAATTATGACGCCGCGCACCGAAATTTGCGCCGTTCCGATTACGGCGACGGTCAAACAGGCGCGAGATTTGATAATCGAAGAAAAATATTCGCGCCTGCCGGTTTATCTGGATTCGATTGACAATATCGAAGGCGTTATTTATGTCCGCGACCTTTTAAATGCGTGGGCGGACGGCAGAGAAAACCAAACAATCGAAAATCTTCTGCGTCCGGCGTATTTTGTGCCGGAGACGAAATCCGCCGCCGAACTGCTCAAAAATATGCAGACAAATCGCTTTCAGGTTGCCGTCGTTATTGACGAATACGGCGGCGTCGCCGGACTTGTAACGGTCGAAGATATTCTCGAAGAAATCGTCGGCGAAATCGAAGACGAAGACACCGAAGAAGAAGAAGTTATCGAAATTATCGAAAGCGAAGACGGTTATTACGACGTTTTGGGTTCGACGGAAATCGACAAAATCGAGCGCGTTTTCAATATGCAAATCGAAGACGACGACTTTACGACCATCGCCGGTCTGGTTACGAGTCAAGCCGGATACGTTCCGAAACGCGGCGAAAAGCTCAATGTTCACGGGCTTGAGGTCGAAATTCTGCAAGCCGACGAAAAACGTCTGAACCTTTTGCGTCTTCGCAAATCGAGCGACTATTTAACCGCCGAATCAGCGGCAATCGACAATACTTAATCTTTAAAAATGTGTCAGACAAAATCGGAGACAATAAGTAAAACTATAATTTGATTTTTCAACCGGCACAGAATCTGCCGAAGTTACAAACCGGCTCGATTCTGTGCTATTTTTATATTCAAATGCCGGAAAATTCGATTGAAAAAATTGCTGAAAAAGTTCCCGAACGAATGATTTGCGAATCGTGCGGCGGAGATTTTCTCTGCGGCGCGAAGATTGGCGAATGCTGGTGTTCTGCGGTTAAATTGGAAGCGGAAACTCTGGCGGAACTGCGTGATGATTATAAGAACTGCCTGTGCAGCAGTTGTTTGTGTAAATTACAATATAAGGATAAATTTTATGAAAATTCTAAATCCGACCGTTCACGGCTTACTTGATTACCTTGTTGTTGCTGCCTTTGCTTTAGCTCCGACAATCTTTGGTCTCGAAGGCGCGCCCGCAACAATTTCATACATTTTGGCGGTCGTGCATCTGCTTTTGACCGTTTTGACAGCTTTTCCGCCCGGTTTAATTAAAATAGTTCCGGTAATTTTTCACGGCTGGATTGAATTTATCGTAGCGGTTTGTTTAATCGGGCTTCCGTTCATAACTGGATTTACAGGAACGGCGCGTAACTTTTATGTCGCGACAGGCATAATAATATTAGTCGTCTGGCTGATTACAGACTACAAAGCGACAGAAACTTTAACCGATTAATTTTTATAAATTCATTTCTCATAATTTTTCCGGGCTGTTATTTATGACAAAAAAGAAAAGTAAATTCTTGAGCGGCAAGCGCATCGACCCGACGCCGATTGATAAAGATACGACGCTCGCCGACCTTGTTGACGAGTCTTTTATGGCTTATAACGGGGCGCGGATTCGTGAAGCGTGTAAATTGTTCACCGATAAAATGCTTGAAAAGGATGTAACCGTCGGCATAACCTTGACCGGCGCGCTGACGCCTGCCGGTTTGGGAATTTCGGCGATTATTCCGCTGATAAAAGCAGGTTTTATCGATTGGATAATCTCGACGGGCGCGAATCTTTATCACGACACGCATTTCGGCATCGGTTTATCGCTTCATCAGGGCGACGCGAAAATGGACGACCGCGTTTTGCGCGAGGAAGAAGTCGTGCGGATTTACGATATATTTTTCGATTATTCGGTGCTGCTCGACACGGACGAATTTTTCCGGCGCGTTATCGAAGGCGAAGAATTTCAGAAAACGATGTCGAGCGCCGAATTTCATTATCTGTGCGGAAAATATGTGCGCGAGCGCGAGAAAAAACTTGGGCTTGAAAATAAATCGCTGCTCGCCGCCGCTTACGAATACGGCGTGCCGATTTACACTTCAAGTCCGGGCGATTCGTCAATCGGAATGAACATCGCCGCCAAAGAATTGCAGGGAAGCAAACTGATTATCAACCCGAATCTCGATGTCAACGAAACCGCTTCGATAGTTTTGGCGGCAAAACGCGGCGTCATTCACGCGGGCAAACAATCGAAAAAAGGCGGAAAATCCGCGATATTTATTTTGGGCGGCGGCAGTCCGAAAAATTTTGCGCTGCAAACAGAGCCGCAGATTCAGGAAGTTTTAGGAATCGACGAAAAAGGACACGATTACTTTTTGCAGGTAACGGACGCGCGTTCGGACACCGGCGGACTTTCGGGTGCGACGCCGGGCGAAGCGGTTTCGTGGGGCAAAATCGACCCCGACCAATTGCCCGACGCGGTTGTCGCCTACGTCGATTCGACCGTCGCGCTGCCGATTATCACAGCGTATTCTCTGGCAAGACACGAACCGCGCGAGCCGAAACGCCTTTACGACCGGCGCAAAGAATTTATGGATTTGCTCAAATCGGAATACGAAAAAACAACGAGAAGATAATTGTAGGGGCGACGGCTTGTCGTCGCCCGCTCTTTTGTTTTAAGTCAACGTTATTTACAACCTGCGCAACGGGCGAGGACAAACCGTCGCCCCTACGAAATTTAATGAAATTGACTGCCGAACTTGACGACGAAAAATACGAAATAGATTTCAAACGAACGGGCGAAAACGTTTCCGCCGAAATCGACGGGCGCATCTACGAACTCGAAGCGCATTTGGTCGAGCCGAATGTTTACCTTTTCAAGCACGAAAATCGAATTTATCAGATTTTCGTCGCGCCGAATGAAAAAAAGAGCGAACCTTTTGTCGTAAATGTCGGCAATAACGATTTTGAAATAAATTTAATCGACCCGAAGCGGATGCGAAGCGCGGCTGGCGCGGACGAAAATGCGGGCGGCGCGGCGGAAATAAAGACGGCGATGCCCGGAAAAGTCGTGCGCGTTCTGGTTGAAGCGGGCGCGGAAATTCAAAAGGGCGACGGCGTTTTGATTGTCGAGGCGATGAAGATGCAGAACGAAATGAAAGCGCCGAAGGACGGAATAGTTAAGGAAATTCGCGTCTCGGAAGGGACGACCGTTAATGCCGGAGATGTTTTGGCAGTTATCGAATAAAATTTTCCCCGCAAAGGCGCAAAGCGCGCAGAGAAAGATTCAAATGTTAGACAAACAAGCTGATACCGAAGGCGAAAGACCGAAAAACGGCAATCCGATTCGCATCGCACATTCCGAAATTCGCATTTTGCTGTGGGACATTGACGGAACTTTGCTGAGTTCGACCGAATCGGGCGCATTCAGAAAATATTTCGCGCCCGTGATGCGGGAAATCTACGGCAGTTCGGGCAAATTGGACGAGCTGAATGTTTCGGGTATGACCGACACGCAGATTTTTTACGAATCGCTGCGCGATGAAGGCTTCACGCCCGAACAAATTCTCCGGTCGGCGGGCAGACTTCTTCCCGTTTTCAAAAAACAAATGACCGAAGTTATCGGCAAAACCGCGACGCCTTACGTGATAAAACCGGGCGCGCGCCGGATTCTGGAAGCGACTGCAAAAGATTCGCGCTTTTTGAACGCGCTTCTGACGGGAAATTTGTCAGTCGCGGCAAAAATCAAGCTCGATTATTTCGATTTGTGGAAATATTTTGAAAACGTGCCGAACATTTTCGGCGAGCTTTCGCACGACCGGCGAAAACTTGGGCTTGCCGCCGTCCGAATTTTCGATTCTTTTTTAGGCGAAAATTTAAAACCCGAACAATTCGTCGTCATCGGCGACACGCCCAACGACATAACGGCGGCGCGCGCTTTCGGCGCTAAAATGCTTTCGGTGGCGACGGGCAAAAATCATCCGAGAGAAGAATTATTAAAATACGAACCCGATATAGTGATTGACGATTTGAGCGATACGCAAAAGGTTTTGGAAATTCTGGAAACAATTTAAAGGTAAATCGTTATTTCGATTATTTTTAAGTTCGGTGAAAACCGCGCTCGATGTCCTTCATTGTCAGGCGCAGAATCACGGGACGACCGTGCGGGCAAGTCGTCGGCGATGAAGTTGTCAGCAGTTTATCAATCAGCCACTGCATTTTCTCAGGCGTCAGCTTCATATTGACTTTAACGGCGGCTTTGCAGGCTAAGGAAGCGGCGATGTCGTCGCGCAAAGTCGCCTTTGCGCCGCCGCGTTTTTCCTTTTCGACGTTATCTAAAAGTTCCGCAAGAAGATTTCTGGCTTCGGACGGCGGCAAATCGGTCGGGACGCTTTTTATCGCAATCGTTCTGCCCGAAAGCCGCATAAGAGCGAAACCGTAGTTTTCGAGTTCCTGTTCGATTTCCGAAAAAGCGACGGCTTGCGCGGGCGTTAAATCGAATGTTTCCGGCAATAACAGATTTTGCGATTGAATAGCGCGTTCGGTTTCTTTGCGTCGGAATTTATCGAACAAAATCCTTTCGTGCGCGACGTGCTGGTCAATTAACAACATTCCTTCGTCGTCAACGGCGATAATATAACTTTCGTGAAGCTGTCCGATTGGACGGATTTTCGACGAAGATAAATTTTCAACCTCGATTGATTTGGGAATTTTCTCGCCCGAATCGAACGGCGGCAAAACCTGATTAGCTGCGAGTTGTAAGTCTTGATTTTTTAATTGTTCAGCCGGTTTCGGATTTTCGGTTTCAAAGTTCGGGCTTTCTTCATTTCGTAATTCGTAATTCGTAATTCGTAATTCGCTTTCCGTAGTTCTGATTTCCGCTGTTTGCTCAAATTCACCCGACGAGACAGGAATTTCAAAAGGCGACGGCAAATTTTCGTTTGTTATTTCTTTTGTTTCAGCATTCGGCTCGATTAATTTTTGATTGTCGCTTTCAAGATTATGAATCGCCGCCGAATCTTCAATCGTAAACTCGATTTTCGGCTGGAAATTTTCACGCGCCTGTCCCGCAAAATTCGGATTATTTATCTCAATCGTTTGAGCTTCATAATTCTGCGGACTTTGATTCGGCGGCGTTTCCAGATTACTGACTTCTTCGCGCAGAATTCCGGCGTTCGTTAAAGATTTACGAATCGCTTCGGCAATAACTTCTTTTACCGCTTCACTTCGACGGAAACGGACTTCGGTTTTCGCCGGATGAACGTTGACATCGATTTCTTCGAGCGGAATTTCGAGAAACAAAAAAGCGACCGGATAAACGCCGTGCGGCAACACGGAACGAAAACCTTCGAGCAAGCCGCCGGCGATGATTTTATCGCGGACGAAACGCCCGTTGATAAAAAAATACTGAGCGTCTCTGGTCGTTCGTCGTTCTCGCGGCGCGGAAACGAAACCGCTTATACGAGCGACGAATTCGCGTCCGCCGCCGACGGGCAAAAGGCTTTCAATCATATTCGCGCCGAAAATCTGGTAGGCGCGTTCGCGCAAATCTTTTGCCGGAGAAAGCCGCAGAATTTCACGCCCGTTGTTGGTTAATACAAACGCGATTTCCGGGTGCGCGAGCGCGTAATGCGTAACGATATTGGTTAAATGATAATTTTCCGTCGCTTCGGAGCGCATAAATTTGCGGCGCGCGGGCGTGTTGAAAAACAAATCTCTAACGGAAATCGTCGTGCCTCTGGTTCGCGCCGCGTCTTTTACGTCGCGCAGCTTTCCGCCTTCGATATAAACTCTGGTTGCCGCCGCGCCTTCGTCGGTTTTGGTTATTAACTCTACTTTTGCGACCGACGCAATCGACGCGAGCGCTTCGCCGCGAAAACCGAGCGTTGCGATAGCGCTCAAATCTTCGAGCGTCTTTATTTTCGATGTCGCGTGGCGTTCAAAAGCCAGAACAGCGTCGTCGCGCAGCATTCCTTCGCCGTCGTCCGAGACGCGCATCAAACGCCTGCCGCCGAGTTCGATGTCGATTTGAATACGGCGCGCGCCCGCGTCAATCGAATTTTCAACAAGTTCTTTGACGACCGACGCCGGACGCTCGACCACTTCGCCCGCCGCGATTTGGTTTGCCAGATTGTCGGATAAAATTTTTATTTTATTCATTTATTATTTTGAAAAGGAGTTTTAATTAAATTTATTATCGTGCAAATCTGTTTTATTTCAAACTTAGTCAAAATCTCCGATAACTGCGCGAGACGAATTTAATTTTCACCCAAGCAATAACTTTCACAAGCCGTCTTTGCGAAGTTTTAACCGTTTATGCTATTCTTTTTCTTTTGTTATCATACCTTTTTTGTTGTCTATTACAGGAGTAAAATTTAAGAAATGACTACCAATGGAAACGGTCAGCAGTTCGGACAAATCGTGCAGATTATCGGTCCGGTTATCGACGTGGAATTTTCAAACGATTATTTGCCGCCGATTTATCAGGCTTTGCGCGTAACCAGCGACGGTTCGACGACCGAAGCGGCGATTGACGTTATCGCCGAAGTTCAGCAGCACTTGGGCGAAGGACGCGTGCGTGCCGTCTCGATGCTGCCGACCGACGGAATGGTGCGCGGAATGCGCGTTATCGACACGGGCGGACCGATTACCGTTCCCGTAGGCGACGCGACTCTGGGGCGCGTGATGAACGTCATCGGCGAACCGGTTGACGAACTCGGCGAAGTCAAATCAGAAAGCCGCGCTTCGATTCACCGCCACGCGCCGTCTTTTGACGAGCAGGCGACCGAACTGGAAATGTTTGAAACGGGAATCAAGGTTATCGACCTGATTCAGCCGTTCAAACGCGGCGGAAAAATCGGTCTGTTCGGCGGCGCGGGCGTCGGCAAAACCGTTTTGATTATGGAGCTGATTAACAATATCGCAAAGGCGCGTGAAGGTTATTCGGTTTTCGCGGGCGTCGGCGAAAGAACGCGCGAAGGCAATGACCTTCTGCGCGAAATGGTCGAATCTGAAGTTATCACCTACGGCGAGGCTTTCAACCATAATATGGAAGAAACCGGCGAATTCGATTTGTCGAAAGTCGACAAGGACGCGATTAAAGGCTCGAAAGTGGCACTCGTCTACGGGCAGATGACCGAACCGCCGGGAGCGCGTCTGCGCGTGGCATTGTCGGGTTTGACGGTTGCCGAATATTTCCGCGACCAGGGAAACGACGTGCTTTTTTTCGTCGATAATATTTTCAGATTTACGCAAGCCGGTTCGGAAGTATCGGCGCTTCTCGGACGTATGCCGAGCGCGGTCGGTTATCAGCCGAATCTGGCGACGGAAATGGGCGAAATGCAGGAGCGCATCACATCGACAAAAGTCGGAGCTATTACTTCGATTCAAGCCGTATATGTTCCGGCGGACGATTACACAGACCCCGCGCCGGCGACGACGTTCGCGCATCTCGACGCCGTAACCGCGCTTTCTCGTCAAATCGTCGAACTCGGAATTTATCCGGCGGTTGACCCGCTCGCCTCGAACTCGACTCTGTTAAGTCTCGACATTGTCGGCGAAGAACACTACCGAACGGCGCAGGACGTAAAACGTATCTTGCAGCGCTATAAAGACTTGCAGGATATTATCGCCATTCTCGGACTCGACGAATTGAGCGAAGAAGACAAATTAACCGTCTCACGCGCCCGAAAAGTTCAGCGTTTCTTCTCGCAGCCGTTTTTCGTCGGCGAGCAGTTCACCGGCATTCCCGGCGAATACGTCAAAACCGAAGACACCATCAAAGGTTTCCGCGAGATTATCGACGGCAAATGCGACGAAATGCCCGAACAATCTTTTTATATGGTCGGCACAATCGAACAAGCCAAAACAAAAGCTCAGAAAATGGCGGCGAGTGCATAACGAAGGATAAAGGATTAAGGATAAGATTAAAACGACGGATATAAAATCCATAAAAATTCTTATTTCCTTAATTTTTATCCTTTATCTTTTATTCTTTAAAAAGCTATGTTGAATTTAGAAATCGTAACACCGGAAAAAAAAGTTTTCAGCGATATGGTCGAAGCCGTAACCGTTCCGACAATCAGCGGCGAAGTCGGGATTTTAACCGACCACGCGCCGCTTATTTCGGCGCTCAAACCGGGAATTTTGTCTTACACGCGCGGCGGCTTAACCGAAAGAATGATGATTGCGGGCGGCTTTCTGGAAGTCAGCGAAAATAAAGTTTCCGTGCTGGCTGATACGGCAGAAACGGCAGGCGAAATCGATGTCGAGGCGGCGCGACTTGAGCGCGAAACCGTCGAAAAGAATCTCGGCGCGTGGAAAGGCGCGGAAGAAGAATTTGAAACCCAGAAAGACCGCCTCGAAAAAGCGCAGGCGCGTCTTCAACTCGCTTCGGGCAAATAAGTAAGTCGTTTAAACAATAAAAAGAAAGGGTGAGAACTTTACGTCTCGCCTTTTTTCTTTTGGACTAACAGCTCTCTCAGAGACACTAATTCGGCAGAAGATGCTTCAGTTTTACCTTTGCGAGCTTTGCGCCTTTGCGGAAAGTTTTCTTGTTTTCCGCAAAGGCGCAAAGCTCGTAAAGATGTGGGAAAAGTGTTTTTGAGATGATTTTTAATTAAAAATGCCGAAGCTGCGAAAATAAAAAGCATTGAATATTCGCGGTTATCGAATATAATTCGACGTATGAAATTGATTGTTTTACCGTTTCTAATTTCACTTTTCCTGTTTGTTTCATCTGCAAACGCGCAGCAGATTAATTGGCTGACCGATTTCAAAACCGCCAACAAAATCGCCGTTGACGCGGGAAAGCCGATGCTTCTGGATTTTACGGCAGTCTGGTGCAAGCCGTGCCGCGAAATGGAAAAGGATTTTTGGGCGCGGGCTGATGTCGTCGAACTTTCCAAAGATTTCGTGTGCGTCAAAATCGACACGGAGCAGAATCAGAAGCTCGCCGATAAATTCGGCGTCAGTATGCTTCCGCACGTAATTACGACTGATTCCTGGGGCTTTGGTCTGAATTTTCATCGCGGATTCGGCATTAACGGCGTCTGGGAAATAACCGAAAAACTGCTGGCTGTGCCGAAAGATTTCAGCGAAATACGCGAAGCTCAAAACATAATCCAGTCCGACAAAAAAAATCTCGACGCGCTCCTTAAAATCGCCGATTTCTACCGGCGGAAAAAGTTTTATTATTTGAGCTGCGAATTTAACAATCGAATATTAAAGCTGGAGAAAAACCAGTCGAAACGCGAACGGCTGATGCTCGATTTAGCCGCCGATTATCTGCAAATCGGCTGGACGGAAGAGGCGAAAAATCTGCTCGCAAAATTCAAAAAAGAATTTCCCGCCAGCGCTCATATTGAAAAAGTTAATCGTGATTTGTCCGGTTTATGATTCTCTCCGATATAGGACTTCTCAAAATACGGAAACACGCACGTTAGTAAGTGTGTTCTTCGCGTCCCAACTTCCGCGCGGGCTTCTGCAAAAATGAGAAAGTCCTACGATAAACAATTCGTCCGCCGACAATCGTCGCCAGCGGCGCGCCGGTGAAATTCCAATCGTCGAACGGCGTGTTTTTCGATTTCGATTTCGATTCGGCGGCTTTATAAGTCCAACTCAAATCCGGGTCGAGAATCGTAACGTCGGCAATCGAGCCGACTTTCAAAGTTCCGCGATTCTTTAAGCTGAAAATCTTCGCCGGATTGGTCGAAAACAATTCGACAAACCGCGCTAAATCGATAATTCCCGTGTGAACCAATCGTTCAAAAGCTAACCCGACGGCGGTTTCAAGTCCCGTAATACCGAACGGCGCGCGGTCGTATTCGAGCGCTTTTTCGTCCGCGTGATGCGGCGCGTGGTCGGTCGCAATCGCGTCAATCGTGCCGTCTCTTAAACCTTCCAAAATCGCTTCAAGATGTTCTTCGCTCCGCAGCGGCGGCGACATTTTCGTGTTCGTGTCGTAGCCTTCAACCATTTTGTCGGTCAGCGTAAAATGATGCGGCGCGACTTCGCACGTTACATTTATGTTTTCATTTTTAGCGCGGCGGACGATTTCAATCGCGCCGCGTGTCGAGATATGCGCGATGTGAACGCGCGCGCCGGTTTCCTTCGCCAGCAGAATGTCGCGCGCCGCGTCGATTTCTTCGGCAAGCGCGGGCATTCCTTTCAAACCCAAAAGCAGGGAAATTTTCCCTTCGTGCATCACGCCGCCCGACGACAGCGATTTATCTTCGCAATGGTCAACAACCGGCAAATCGAAATCCTTCGCATATTCCATCGCCCGCCGCATAATTCCCGCGTTCGGAACGGGTCGCCCGTCGTCGGACACGGCAACCGCGCCCGACGCACGCATCTCGCCCATTTCGGCTAATTCGCAACCGTCCGAACTTTTCGTAATCGCGCCGACGGGAAAAACATTCGCCAAACCTGCTGTTCTGGCTTGCTCAATCATATAACGCGTAATCGCCGCGTTATCGTTGACGGGCAAAGTATTCGGCATCGGGCAAATGCTCGTAAAACCGCCCGCAATCGCCGCCGCGCAGCCCGACGCAATTGTTTCCTTATGTTCCTGTCCCGGTTCTCTAAGATGAACGTGCAAGTCAATAAAACCGGGCGCGACAATCAAACCCGTCGCGTCGAAAACTTCCGCGTCTTCGGGCGCGGATTCGTTTTGACCGAGCCACGCGGCGACTCGTCCGTCTTCAATAAGCAGATTTTTTCCGCTGTTTTGTCCTTCCGACGGGTCAATCAAATGACCATTGGCAATTAGAAGTTTCATACAAATTATTTACTCGCTGAATTTCCGCCGGTTGCTAGATACAAAACCGCCATACGGACGGCGACGCCGTATTTTACCTGGTCTAAAATCAGTGAGCGCGAGCTGTCGGCGACTTCGGACGCGATTTCGATGCCGCGATTCATCGGACCCGGATGCAGAACGATGGCGTCGGATTTTGCCAGATTAAGGCGCTCCTGTGTTAAGCCGTAATGAATCGCGTATTCGCGCAAGGTCGGGAAATAAGCCGAATCCTGACGTTCGCTTTGGATGCGGAGAATCATCACAACGTCCGCGCCTTCGATTGCCTGTTCGACATTTGCGCAAACGCTCAGATTTTTTTCAACCAGATGCGCGAAATCGTCGGGGACAAGCGTTTTCGGTCCGGCGACGCGGATTTTCGCGCCGAGTTTTGTAAGCAGATGAATATTTGAACGCGCCACGCGGCTGTGCAGAATATCGCCGACAATCGCCACTTCGAGATTTTCAAACTTCTTTTTGTGTTCGCGTATCGTCATCGCGTCGAGCAGCGCCTGGGTCGGATGTTCGTTCGCGCCGTCGCCCGCGTTGATAATCGCCGCCTTTGAAACTTTGGCGAGCTGATGCGGAACGCCGGCGCTTCGATGACGGACGACGATAGCATCCGGCGACATCGCGTCGAGATTCAAAGCCGTGTCGAGCAGCGTTTCGCCTTTCGCAACCGCCGAAGACGCGACGCTGATATTGACTGCATCGGCGGAAAGACGTTTGGCAGCAAGTTCAAAAGATGTGCGCGTTCTAGTCGAATTTTCAAAAAAAAGATTGATAACGGTTTTGCCTCGAAGCGTCGGAACTTTCTTAATCTCGCGCCGGTTTATCTCCAGAAAATTTTCCGCCGTATCGAGAATGCCGACGATTTCTTCGGCGGACAAATTGCGGATTCCCAGAAGGTCGCAGCGGCGAAACGGTTTATTCATTTGCTTTACAAAAAAAGCAAGGCATTTAACCTTGCTTTGAAACGGAAATAAGCGTCTGCGCGACAATCGGCGGAACTTGAAGCGGGCAAAACATTTCCGCGTCGTAAAGATACTCTTCGCCGTCTTCGTCAACAACGCGCAAGCCGCCGAACTTTTCGGCTTCTCCGTCGGGAATTGTGCGGTAAAGTTTGCCGACTTCAAGCGATGCCAGATAACCTTCGTTCTTTAAGCAGACAACAAATTGGATTGTTTCGGCGTCCATAAATTTCAATCTAAAAAAGGGAATTTGATTTTCAAATCTCGGCGTCCGATGCCGCGCGCCTCATACCAGTGAATTTCTGCAAGGCGAAAACTTCCGTCATTTAGCTTAACAGTTGTAACGCCTTTTTTCTTGCGCCAGCGTCCTTTTCCATATCTTTTATTGAGCAGATGCAAAACCCGGATTGAGTTTCCGGCGGCGATAGTTTCGATTTGCGATATTTCGCCGACGATTTCAAATTTCATCAAACATCTTGTTCAGCCGGACGCTCGAAAATCCCGACCGCTTCCACGTCGTCGTATTCTTTGAGCATTACTTTGACAATTTCCGTCTTTTTCGTCGGCACGACTTTGCCGACGAAATCGGCTTGAATCGGCAGCTCGCGGTGTTCGCGTCCCCTGTCAATCAGAACGGCGAGCTGGACTTTGCGCGGGCGTCCGAAATCCATCAGCTGGTCGAGCGCGGCGCGGATAGTTCTGCCGGTGTAAAGCACGTCGTCGATTAAGATGATGTTTTTGTCTTCGATGTCGGTATCGAGTTCGGTGCGGTTGACAATCGGATTCGCGCCGACGGTCGATAAATCGTCGCGGTAAAGCGTGATGTCGATTATGCCGAAAGCCGGACGGATGCCTTCGAGTTCTTCGATTTTATCGCGCAGCCGCTCGGCAATCGGAACGCCGCGCCGCCGTATGCCGACTAAATACAAATCTTTCGCGCCCTGATTATCTTCGACAATCTCCGACGCCAGCCGCGACAGAGCGCGCTTCATTCGCGCGCCGTCCATTATTCTCGATTTTTCGACTAATTTAATTTCGTCCGCCATATCTTTGGGCAAATCGTAACAAAGACAGCTTCAAAGTTCAAAGCGAACCGTTTGAAAGTTCCAAATTTCGCTTGTTTCAATTAAAATAAAACCGCCCGCAAATCTTAAAATGAAGCAGAATCTAAATTATGGCAAGAGCGAAAACGCATCCGATTTTTACGGTCGAAAATTATCTGGATTTTGAACGACTTTCAAAGGAAAGACACGAATTTCTCGACGGCACGGTCTACGCGATGGCTGGCGAAAGCCCGCGCCACAGCACGATTTGTTTTAATTTATATACTGTCGTCGGCGGTCAGATACGCGGAAAACGCTGTCGCGGTTTTTCGCCTAATATGAAAATAGCAACAAATAGTCAAGGTTTATTTTCTTATCCCGATTTAGCGATTGTTTGCGGCGAGCCGGTTTTACACGACAGGAAAGGCGACGTTCTGGCGAATCCGTCGGTGATTTTTGAAGTTCTCTCGCCTTCGACCGAGCATTACGACCGCGGCGAAAAGTTTTTACGATATGTTAACGGCATCGAAAGTCTGACCGATTACGTTTTGATTTCGCAGGAGAAGCCGCTGGTCGAACGATTTGAAAAACAACCGGACGGCGAGTGGGCGAAAACGGAAATCGAAGGTTTGCAGTCGATTCTGCGCCTCGATTTGATTGAATGCGAAATCGCGCTCGCCGAACTTTATAATCTTGTCGAATTCTCCGCCTAAATGTCTTTCTATAAATCGATAATTCGCCCGCTGCTGTTTCGCGTTCCGGCTGAAACGGCGCACGAATTCGGAATCAAAACTCTCGAAAGCGTTTTAAGTTCGGAATCGGCGCGGAATTTTATTGCCGGAAAATTTCAATGCAACCAATTCGGCGAAATCAAGCGGTTCGGCTTGAAGTTCAAAAATCCGCTCGGCGTCGCCGCCGGTTTCGATAAAAACGGTAAAGTCGTCAATCAGCTTGCCGCGCTCGGATTCGGGTTTGTCGAAGTCGGAACGGTTACGTTTGAGGCGCAGGCGGGAAATCCGACACCGCGATTGTTTAGATTATCGGAAGACGACGCGCTGATAAATCGTCTCGGTTTTAATAATGAAGGAACTTTTAAGGTTGTCGAAAGATTAAGGAAAATCAATCCGGCGTGTGTTCTCGGCGTCAATATCGGCAAAAATAAAGACGTGCCGAACGATGCGGCGATTGAAAATTATTTGAAAAGTTTCGATTCGGTTCACGCGGTCGCCGATTACGTCGCCGTCAATGTTTCCAGCCCGAACACGCCGAATTTGCGCGAGCTGCAAAAAGCCGACGCGCTCGAAGAACTTTTAAGCGCGCTGCAAAACAGAAATCACGAATTAAATTTGCGGAGCAAAAAAAATCTGCCGTTGCTCGTCAAAATCGCGCCGGATTTATCGGAAAGCGAAATCGAATCGATTACGGATATTGCTTCGCGCCTGAATCTAGCCGGAATTATTGCAGTCAACACAACCGTTAAAAGAGAAAATCTGAAAACGAAAAACGTCGAAACCGTCGGCGGCTTGAGCGGCAAACCTTTGCGGGCGCGTTCAAACGAAGTTATCAACCGGATTTATAAATTATCAAAAGGAAAACTGCCGGTTGTCGGCATCGGCGGAATTTTCACAGCCGAAGACGCGTTTGAAAAAATCGCGGCTGGCGCGTGTCTGCTCGAATCTTACACGGGTTTTGTTTATCAGGGAATCACGTTCGCCCGCGACGTAAATTTCGGTCTGGCGAAAATTTTGCGCCGAAAAGGTTTCAAACATTTGGACGAAGCCGTCGGCTCGGACGTTAAAATTTGATTTATAAAGATTTGTATCTCAAAGTTACCGGGAGCGCGGACATCCTGTCCGCAAAGATTGCGCGAGCAATCTAAAAGGTTTGATTAAATTCAACGTCGATTTTTATCCAAACTTTTGCGAACGTCGAAGCGCGTTCGTTGCGGACAGGATGTCCGCGCTCCCGGTGAATAATTTCCGGTGCAAGATTTAACTTCTTCAGACGTTCGGGAAACGGTTGAAAATTTAGAAAGGCAAGTGTCGTTTGAAAAATATAAAAATAGAACAAGCCGCGCGGCGCAACCTTTTGCGAAGATGCGCGCTCAAACGAAACAATCGCTCTACCGTTCGGGAACATTTTAAGATGAAAAAATTTACTACTTTTATACTGATTTTTGCTGTTTATACAGGCTTGATTTCGCCGGTAATTTTGCAGACGCGGGCGCAGGTTCGGCACGGCAAAACCAGTTGGTCGAATATGAACGAAACACAGCAAAACGGATTAGAATTTCGATTGAGCGAAGGCGCGGCGGGCGCGGAAAATCGCACGACAACGCCGACGACGACAGGCGACGCGCTGACGGACGCGCAAACCTCGAACCTGCTGAAACGTCTGCCGCAGATAAAAACCGAAGACGCGGACAAAACCGATTTTGCGAAACGAGCGGGAAGTTTGCCGCCGCCGAAAACCGGAAAAATCGTTCCCGTGAAATTTCCGGCGAGCGAGCGGAGAAATTTGCCGAACGCGAATTTGTCGAACACGCTCGAAGTCGTCCGTTTTTCGCCCGAAGGCGCGGTCAATCTCGCGCCTGATTTGAATGTTACGTTTTCGCAGCCGATGGTTGCCGTAACCGCGCAGGAAGAAGCCGCAAACAATGTTCCGGTTCAGTTAAATCCGATGCCCGAAGGCAAATGGCGCTGGCTCGGCACGAAAACTTTGATGTTCGACGCGGCAAAGCGTTTTCCGATGGCGACGCGCTTTACGGCAAAAATTCCCGCCGGAACAAAATCGGCAAACGGACAAACTCTGCAAAAAGATGTCGTCTGGACATTTCAAACCACGCCGCCGACCGTCGAAACAAAGATTCCCGAAAATCAAACGACCCGCCGCGACGCGCTTATGTTCGTTTCGTTCGACCAGGAAATAAACCGCGACGCCGTTATCAAAACAATTTCCGTAACTTCCGGCAAACAAAAAATTCCGGTTCGGCTTGCGACCGCCGAAGAAATCTCGAAAGACGAAGGTGTTTCTAAATATATTAAAAATGTTCAGCCGAACCGCTGGCTCGCGTTTCGCGCCGTAAATTCCGACGGTTCGACCGAAAACGCTCTGCCGCCGAACGCGCAGATTACCGTTACGATTGAAAAAGGAACGCCGTCAGCCGAAGGCGATTTGACGACGACAAAGGCGCAGAGTTTTTCATTTAAAACTTTCGGCGCGTTGAAATTCGTCAAAAAATATTGCGGCTGGAATGAAAATAAAACCACGTGCGCGCCGTCCGACAGCTGGCAGATTGAATTTACAAATCAAATCGACGAGGCAAATTTTGATAAAAACTGGGTGAAAATCGAACCGAACGTTCCCGATTTAAGGATTTATCCGCGGGGAAATACAATCGCCATCGACGGCGCGAAACCGCCGCGCAAGAGCTTTAAGGTAACGGTTGACGGCGCGCTTCGAGACGCTTTCGGGCAAACGCTCGGACAGCAGATTTCCGCGACTTTCAATGTCGGCGGCGCTGAAACTTCATTCGGCGGCGCGGGCGGCAATCTCGTCGTTCTCGACCCGTTCGCCGCGCCGGTTTATTCGATTTATTCGACCAATTACGCGGCGGCGCGCGTGAAAATTTATCAGGTTCAGCCGACCGATTGGAATCAGTTTTCGCGGTATTTGAGATACACCAATAATTACGACGAAGGAAAACGTCCGGCGATGCCCGGAAAACTCGTTTCGGACGCGGCACTGAAAATCAAAAACACGCCCGACGAATTTGTCGAAACATTGGTTGATTTGCGCGGATTTTTAAGCGGCGGTTTGGGTAATTTGATTTTGGATATTGAGCCGACGGATAAGGCAGTCGGCGATAACGAGCGCAAAATCGTCTGGATACAATCGACAAAAATCGGGCTTGACGCGTTTGTCGATAATCAGGAATTAGTCGGATTTGCGACGGATTTGCGGACGGGAAAACCTTTGAGCGGTGTCGATTTGACGATTGCGCCGAACGGAAAAGCGGTCGGCGGTAAGCAGTCGGTTGTCAATAATGAAGATGAAAATCGATTTGCCGGAACTAATCAAAGCTGGTCTGAATGGCTTGTCAGTTGGTTTGCCGCGCCGTCTGAAAATTTGAAAAGCGGAAGCGTCGGCGATGAAGCGGACGCGGCGGCTTTGCTTGAAACAGTCAGCCAGGCGCAGACGAATTCGACCGCCGCGAACGGCATTGCGCGGCTTTCTTTGCCGGATTCGCAGGCAAAACAGCAAAATATTTTGATTGCGCGAAAGGGAAACGATGTCGCGTTTCTGCCGGAAAATACCGAATATTATTATCAGGAAAACGGCAGTTGGTATCGAAAACCGAACGCCGACAGCCTGCGCTGGTTTGTGTTTGACGACTGCAAAATGTATCGCCCGAAAGAGGAAGTAAATATAAAAGGATACATTCGCAAAATTACGGGCGGAAAATTCGGCGATGTCGCGCCTTTAGGCGACGCGGCGGGCGGTTTGACGTATTCGGTGAAAGATTCGCGCGATAACGAAATCGGCAAAGGCACGGCGAATCTGAATGCTTTCGGCGCGTTCGATTTTAAATTCGTTTTGCCCGACAACGCCAATCTCGGCTATTCGAGAATCGAATTTACAACTTCGAGCGGCTTGGAAAATTCAAATTACTCGCATCAATTTCAGATTCAGGAATTTCGCCGTCCCGAATTTGAAGTCAAAGCGCAAGCGGAAACGCCCGCGCCGTATTTCGTCAAATCGAGCGCGATGATTTCCGTTAGCGCCAATTATTTCGCGGGCGGCGGCTTGGCAAACGCCGAAACGAATTGGACGGTAACGGCGACGCCGACCAATTACACGCCGCCGAACCGCGAAGATTTTACATTCGGCAAATGGTTTCCGTGGTGGCGCGATTTCGGCGGTAATTACGGCGAGACGACACGGCAGAATTTCAAAGGCGTAACCGACGCGAGCGGCAAACACGTTTTGAAAATAGATTTTGAAGCGGCAAATCCGGCGCGTCCATACACGGTTTCGGCAAACGCGAGCGTTCAGGACGTAAATCGTCAAACGTGGGCGAGTTCGACAAGTTTGCTCGTTCACCCGTCGGAATTGTATGTCGGCATTCGCACACAGAAAACTTTTGTTCAGCAGAATGAATCGTTCGATGTCGAAACGATTGTCTCGGACATTGACGGCAAATTGATTGCCGGTAGAAATGTCGAAATCAAAGCCGTTTTGCGCGATTGGACTTTTGATAAAGGCGAATGGAAAGAAACGATTGTTGACGAGCAGATTTGCAATGTAAATTCAGCCGACACCGCGCAAAAATGCACATTCGCGCCGAAACAAGGCGGCAATTACACAATCACGGCGCGTGTTTCGGACGACCGCGAGCGACCGAACGAATCGGAATTAACCGTCTGGGTTGCGGGCGGAAAAACCGAGCCGAAACGCTCCGTCGAACAGGAAGAAGCGCAGCTTATACCGAATAAAAAAGATTTCGCGGCGGGCGATGTGGCGGAAATTCTCGTCCAAAGTCCGTTTGAAAATGCGGAAGGCGTTTTGACTTTTCGGCGCGACGGTCTTGTTAAAGTCGAACGCTTTACGATGAAAGGTTCATCGACTGTTTTAAGAATTCCGCTGGAAGAAAGATTTTTGCCGAACATTCACGTTCAAGTCGATTTAGTCGGCGCGGCGGAACGCGACACCGGGAGCGCGGGCATCCTGCCCGCAATGAGCGCGGATGCGCGAAAACAGTCCGAATTAAACGCGGCGTCGGATTCCGCCGGAACTATTATTCGCGCCGGAGCGCTCAATGCGGGCAGGATGCCCGCGCTCCGACCGGCATTTGCTAGCGGCGAGATAAATCTGCCGGTTTCGACGGCGACGCGTTCGCTGAACGTAACCGCCGAGCCGCGTGAGAAATCAGTCGAACCGGGCGGCGCGACGAAAATCGATGTTTTGGTTAAAGACAATCAAGGCGGCGCGGTTGCGGGCGGCGAGGTCGCGCTCGTCGTCGTGGACGAAAGCATTCTGGCTTTGACCAATTATCAAATGTCTAATCCGCTCGATATTTTTTACACCGAGCGCGAAGCGGGCGTAACGGATTATCATTCGCGGAAGAACGTAATATTAGATGACCCAAATTCTGTCGGTGTCGGCGAAGGACACGGAAGCGGAAATGGAATGGCGACTGTTGATGCTACATCTGCAAGTATATCGTCAAACCAAGTGACAGAATTACCAATCAATGGTAGAAAATTTGAATCATTATTAAAGATAGCTCCAGGTGTGATAGGTCAAGACAATACACAATCTCAAATCAATCTTCGCCAAAACTTCAACGCGCTCGCCGTTTTCGCGCCTTCGGTCAAAACCGATGCGGACGGCAAAGCGGTTGTCGATGTGAAATTGCCCGACAATCTGACGCGTTATCGCGTAATGGCAATTTCGGTTGACGATGCGGGAAAGCGTTTCGGCAAAGGCGAATCGAATCTGACGGCGAAACAGCCGTTGATGGTGCGTCCGTCCGTGCCGCGCTTTATGAATTTCGGCGACCGAATCGAACTGCCGGTTGTCGTCCAAAATCAAACCGACAACGAAATGACGGTTAATGTCGCCGTTCGCGCAACCAACGCCGAATTGACAAGCGGCGGCGGCAGACGCGTTACGATTGCGGCAAACGACCGCGCCGAAGTTCGTTTTCCGGTTTCGACATCAAAAGCGGGAACGGCGCGTTTTCAGTTCGCGGTAACGAGCGGGAAATTTGCGGACGCGGCGGAAATCGAATTGCCGGTTTGGACGCCCGCAACGTCAGAAGCGTTTGCGACTTACGGCACAACTGACGAAAACGGCGCGATTCTCCAGCCGATTGAAGCGCCGAAAGACGTGTTTGAGCAATTCGGCGGCTTGGAAATAACGACCAGTTCGACCCAATTGCAGGAATTGACCGACGCGTTTATTTATTTGCAGAATTATCCGTTTGAATGTTCCGAACAAGTCGCCTCGCGTATGATTTCCGTCGCCGCTTTGCAGGACGTTTTGAAGGCGTTCAAAGCAAAGGAAATGCCGACAGATGCCGAACTAAAGGCGCGTTTCGCTAAAGACATCGAAATATTAAAATCGCGCCAGCGCGCCGACGGAAGTTTCGGAATGTGGAAACGCGACGGCGAGCGATACAATTTCCCTTTCGTAACCGTTCACGTCGCACACGCTTTAATTTCGGCGAAGGCGAAAGGCTACGACGTTCCCGATGAAATGATAAATAAGACGAAAATTTATCTAAAAAACATCGAAACGCATTTCGACGAATATCACAAATCACCCGAAGTCAGACGCACGATTTCGGCTTACGCGCTTTACGTCCGCGATTTAATGAACGATAAAGACGCGGCGAAAGCTAAGAAATTACTAGCCGAAGCGACCATAGAAAAAATGCCGTTTGAAGCGCTTGGCTGGATTTTATCGGTTTTAGCAAACGATAAAAATTCGACGGCTGAAGTCGAAAATATCAAACGCTTTTTGATGAATCGCACGACTGAAACAGCCGCGACCGCAAATTTCGTAACCGATTACGGCGACGCGTCGTGGCTGATTATGTATTCCAACCGCCGCGCCGACGGCGTTTTATTAGAAGCGTTAATCAAAGCCGACCCGACGAATGATTTGATTCCGAAATTAGTTCGCGGCTTGCTCGACCAGCGAACGAAAGGACGCTGGGAAAATACACAGGAAAATGTGTTTATTCTGCTTGCTCTGGATAAATATTTCAACGCTTTTGAACGAGTTACGCCCGATTTTGTAACGCGCGTCTGGCTCGGTCAGACTTACGCCGGAGAAGAATCTTTCAAAGGTCGTTCGGTCGATTCAAATTTAATCAATATTCCGATGTCGTATTTGATGGAACAAAGCGGCGCGGCGAATTTGATTCTTGATAAACAGGGCGCGGGACGGCTTTATTATCGAATCGGAATGAATTACGCGCCAAAGAATCTGAATCTCAAACCGGCTGATTACGGTTTCACGGTTTTGCGTTCGTATGAAGCGATTGACGACGCCGGAGACGTGAAACAAAATACGGATAATTCTTGGACAATCAAATCCGGCGCGCGCGTTCGCGTCCGTTTGACAATGGTTGCGCCTGCCAGACGTTATCACGTCGCGCTCGTTGACCCTTTGCCCGCCGGACTTGAAATATTAAACCCGGAACTGGCGACGACCGAAGCGATTCCGCAGGATGCGAACAATCAAAATCAGCCGATTGTGCCTTTGCGCGGAAAAATATCTTACGGAAACTACCGGCGATACACCTGGTTTGAACACCAGAATTTCCGCGACGAGCGCGCCGAAGCGTTTTCTTCCTTGCTGTGGGAAGGCGTTTATAATTATTCGTATGTCGCCCGCGCCACAACGCCCGGAGAATTCGTTGTGCCGCCCGCCAAAGCCGAAGAAATGTATCACCCGGAAACCTTCGGGCGCACCGGAACTGATTTTGTAAAAGTCGAATAATCTATGCAGGTTAAGCGCGATTAAACCGGGAGCGCGGGCAGCCTGACCGCTATTAGAATGCGCTCCGGCGTTCGCCCGAAGTTTAGATAGAAATTGGCATTGAACTCAATCAGAATTATTTAGATTGCTCGCGCAATCTTTGCGGGCAGGATGCCCGCGCTCCCAAATATAATTTTACTGCGGCGTTCCGTAAGTGCCGCCGTATTGGTCCGGGCGCGGCGGTTCGTTGTTGATTTGCGCTTCGGTGTCTGGAAACACGCTTTTGTAAGCGGCGATATTGGCGGCGTAGATGACCGGCAGAACGAAAAGAATTCCGACGCCGCAGGCGAGCGCGCCGGCGATTCCGAGCAGTATTTCAAAAATCAGCAATGTAATCAAACCGCCGATATTGTTTAATGCGGCGCTGACGCTTAATTTAAGCGCGTCGCCGATTGGAGCATTACGGTCGGCAATCAGCGGCAGCGCGAAAAACAGCAAAAGGGAAAAAACGAGGCTGACCAGCAGAATCGCCGTATAACTTAAAACCAGCGGCACGATAACGGCGCGGTTAAAAATAGCATTTATCAATTCGGTCGGGTTTTCCGCACCGGGCGTCAGATTCGGCAGCGGAACGAATAAATAAATGGCTATTCCGAAAACGAACCACGGAATCGTCGAGACGAGCGTAACCAGAGTAGTTTGAACGACACGGCTGAAGCCCTCGAACAAGAGCGAAAACGGCACGTTTTCACCACGCCGTTGCGCCAGAAGCGCGATATAAATGCCGCACGTCAGCGCGCCGCTGACGATTATGTTGATGACGCTGCCCGCGTATGGAATATTTCCGGCTACAATAACGATAAGCAGATTGACGCCGCCCATTGCGAAAAACAGCCAGTAATTCGGTTTGATAAAATTCCAGCCTTCGCCGATACAATTTGACGCGTCAACCGCGCCTTTTCTGAATTCGATATTTTCCATTGACATTTTTTTGTTTGATTTTAATAGATTTTGCCAATACACATTGCCACAAACACTTAAAAATAACAATAGACAACTTTCCTAAATAAGTGCTTATTCTGATAAACTTAACAGAATGAGCGTGTTTGAAAAATACAAATCGAAACGTCCCGCTGAATTTACCCGATTAGTCGGAGTCAATTACGGGACTTTT